>Ga0066376_10002373_pt1 | contig 17574 bp, 15 predicted proteins | sample Knorr_S15_td_Bot_FD_77009 | JGI IMG/M metagenome (GOLD analysis project Ga0066376, IMG submission 77009) | Marine microbial communities from Southern Atlantic Ocean transect - Knorr_S15_td_Bottom_ad_5009_LV_A | ecosystem: Environmental > Aquatic > Marine > Oceanic | place: Southern Atlantic... | reverse complement strand
TGAGAATGATTAGTGGAATGTCCAAGCGCTCAAAACCACCTTTCTTCAGCAGCCAGTCCTCGCCCCGGCGAGAGAATTGGGTCGTCATCGCTGACCATAATGCAGTTGCCAACCGATCGGTCCTAGGCACTCGCTCGACCATTCCGGTGCTGCGAAAGCGCTCGAGAATCCGGCCAACTCTCGGTTTTGCATCCTTTACCGTCGCCGCTGCTTCGTCAATAGAAATCGGTGGGCCTGTACTCAGTAGCAATTTGAAAAGTCCGATACTTGTCGAACCGGAGAGAACTTCTTTTCCTGGCCGTTCGCCTAAGAGCCCTAAATCGTTCATCAATTGCCCTAGAATAGTCCTCTCATCGGCGAGTGGATGCCATTCTTTGATTTGAATGCAAATCCCACTATACTCATCGGCAGGCAATTCCACCGCCATTCGGCAGTCACTGCGGCTCCATAACTCTGCGAGTTCTTCCATGCGCTGGAGCAGAGACAATCTAGCAGTGCTTGCGAACATTTCGATAGCCCGAGAGATTGAGCCGCCCTTCAGATGATATTTTCTCCAACCCTTACCCGAGGTATAGGTGACCAGACCGACTTCGACCAGACGCGACATATGGTGGTGAATCGCCGCTGGGGTAAGGGCCAATTCCTCAGCCAACATGTGATTGTCCCATGCTTTTTCTGGGTTGCTAAGCAGGTGGTCAGCCAAGATTCTATGGATAGGTTCGGCCAACCCTAAATCTGCAGAGGCCTCACCCTTTCTACGCAGCAGAGAGAACGAATCTACTAACCAAGCGATCAGTGAATCACTATCTCGCTCGCTTACCGGCAGCGGAATCTCGCTGAGACGAACCTCGAACATGAAGGCACTTGTTGGTCAGAAGCCTATCAAGATGGCGCAGTTAATCATTGCTAGAACAGCGAAAAGATAGTGTTCAATCGCGGCCATCATCCCATTCATAGTCGATTGGACGGGTGGAATTAATGGTATTGGTCTCGATTAAATATGGTGAGATCTCTAGAAGGTCATCTCGAAGAATACCGCGGCGTCTAAGGACCTTTACCGCACTGTGTACGGTTGCGCGACTTCTGCCAATACTTCTTGCAAGTGAGGCTTGGGAGCGAGGACTGCCATTTTCTTGTAGATTATCGACAATCATTCTCTGGACCAGAGACAAACCGATGGGCATGCGTCTAGCCGCTTCTTCCAAATCGACAAATCGGCCGCGTAGGTCGATGATCTGTGACTGTCCTCCAGCAAAGTAACAGGTCCTGCCGTTAACTTCAGCGATGGAAATTGATCTATGAACTTGCAATACATCGAGATGATGGCGCAAGGTTCCGTTTGCTGCCCCCATGGTCGCCTGCAATTCTCGATAACAAAGTCCAGGTTTTGCTTCAAGAGTTCTCAAGATGCGAAATCGAAAAGGGTGCTCGCTTGCATTTACCCTGCTTTTCACCCCTGCTTTTGACAGGCCCATCATACCAATCGTAGACGCCAAACCACCAGCGAGGCCAATGAATCCCCCGGCAGCGCCGGCGAGGCCAGCACTAATCCAAGGCCGCTGCCTTACCCACTGGGCGATTAATGCCATGGATTGCACCGAGACTACTCACTTGTCAATGCATCGGCTGATGGTATCATTTTGTGCGCACTGACCCATGGTGGATTTTGAGATGTGCGACCAATGGTGATAGTAGTCTACCGCAGAGATTACCATGTTCACTCAACAGATATACCACTTTGACCGGGGGTCCTTCATCCACCTGGCGAATCACTATATCTTCCTCGACCAAATAGCGCAATTTATCCGATAATGTGCGGCTGGAAATTCCAGCTAGCAAAGTTTTGAGTTGGTTGAAACGCCTAGGCCCCGCTATGTATAGAGTTGCTAGAATCTCAGTCGTCCAACGACTACCGAAGATGCGCAGTGCTTCAACCGCGGCTTTTACCTCCCAATCAGTATCCCACGGCCCCTTATTCGAGTGTTGGGAAAGGATTCCTCTTATGTGTACCCCATTGGCAATCGTGCCCTGAATGTGGGTCTCCAAATCCTTGAAATCGAGTTCTGGCAAGACCATCGGTGGATCTGGCATGTCCCTCTTAAGTGATGTCGAATATTAAACTTAGTGCATCGAGTAAATCGTTCAGAATTCGCCTGATGCACCGGCGCCAACAATCAAGAAAAGGAAGAAACCAATCACTAGCAGTGTCAAACCGATTACTATCCACGAAATGACCTGAGCTGTTTTGGCCGAACCAGCATCAGGGTGTCCAGGGATTTGATTGGTGATAGCCAATGCGCCATTTGCAATTATTAAAGCGGGAATCGCTAGGCATATACCGCCAACGAAAATAGAGACAATTGAGAGAATCATCGCCGTCTGTGCTGAGGTTTGCGGATATCCTCCACCCATCACTACCGTGCCCGGCATCTGTTGCATCATAACCGGTTGACCAACCATCTGTGGTTGAGTGAACTGTGTTACTTGCGGTTGGGCCTGAACCTGTGGTTGGCCATATGGTTGATGTTGTGGTTGCGCGACCGAACCCATCACTACCGGTTGCGGAGGCGCGGGGTTATCCTGAGGGGGTTGCATGGTCAAGCCTAGCCCCGATGCGACTTGAAGATACCGTTCAAGAATCGTTATATTTCGGTTTACGTCCTTCGATTAAGGCACTGAGACCTTCGAGAGCATCAGCAGTGGCAAAGATGGTATCAAGCCCGTCCAATTCGTTTTGCAGACCTTGTTCGAGAGTTGTAGTAGCCGAGGCATCGATCAATGAACTTGCCATTCGTAAGGCCATTGGTGCGGTGCGAGAAAGCGATTTGAGTTGACGAGATATATTGCGGTCCTCGCTATCGAAGTCCTCGGGGCAATTTCCGCTTAGTAGAGTTGCGAGATTAGCATCGGAGTAGAATGATTCGGCGAAGTCTCCGATTTTTGAGTTGGCAACAGCCGGCTTTTGCGGGTATTTATTCACAGGTTTTCCACTTGTTGCGATCGCATCAATGGTCGAATCAATCTCTGAAGGTTCAACTAAATGGGTGACCAACCCGAGATCGGTAGCGATTCTTGCATCCATGAAATTACCGGCGAGAACTGCCCATCTTGCCGCGGGTATACCGCAGATTCGCGCAGGTCTTTGGGTTCCACCGAGGCCAGGGAAGATGCCGATACTGGTTTCAGGGAATCGGAATTGGGTTTTTCGGGTGCCGATGCGGTAATCACACGAGAGTGCTAATTCCAATCCGCCTCCAAGGGCAAGGCCAGTGGTTAGAGCGATGGTAGTTTTAGGGCTATTCTCCAGACTATTGAGTAGACGATGGCCATCAGCAGTGAATTTTTCAATCGCAGGAATATCATTTGCACGGATTTTATCGACGAAGAATTTCACATCGGCGCCGGCGACAAATGCCTTGCCAGCACCGTCGAGGACAATGGTGCTAACAGTATCGTTAGCGTTGAGTTCGTCGACTACGTTTTGCAATTGAGCAACCACACTTTCATTGAGTGCATTCATCGCTTCTGGGCGATTGATAGTTATGGTGGCAATCTTGTTCTCGATCGCAAAATCTATCCACTTGAAAGTGAAAGACTCATCGCGATTCAAAGTGTCCGGTAGGTCGAAGCCAGCGAGTTCACAATAGGATGAAGCCATTCTTTTAGCTTCGCCGATGCCGATTCTATTCATCAATTCAAAGGGACCTTTAGCCCAACGCAGACCGACCTTTGCCCCTCGGTCTACATCCTCAATCGAACAGATATCCTCGTCGACAATCTGTCCAGCAACCGCAAATACCTGACCTAGTAAACGCTCACTGATCATGGTCGTAACCTCTGGCGAGCACTCCTCCTCGCCATCGATTTGCCACATCTCTTTGGCTTCAATCAGCGCTCTGAGGCTGGTTGCACCGGTAAAGCGCGGGCTGCGCAATTGCTCTGCTAGATAATCTGTAGAATGTAAGGCGATAGGTGGTCCGGTGAGGTTCATCAAGGCGAAAGGACCCATACCGATGCGGAAGGCCTTGCAGGCTACCGCATCGATTTGGGCGGTGCTTGCTACCCCTTCATCGAGCAGTAGGCAAGCCTCGTTGAGCCAAGGGACGAAGAAGCGATTGACCACGAATCCGGGCCGGTCGGCACAGATGATGACGACCTTGCCGAGCGCCTTGCAATATTGCACTGTGCGCTCGATGGTTTCAGCACTGGTTTCTAGCCCCGGGATGACTTCGATTAGGCGGTTTTTTGCCGGGTGAAAGAAGAAGTGTAATCCGACGAAGCGATCGGCTCTTCCACTCGCTTTTGACAAATCGTTTACCGAGAGCGAAGAGGTATTCGAAGCGAGAATGGTTTTCTCGCCACAGGCTTGGTTAAGGGTTTTGAACACCGCGGTTTTAATGTCGAAATCCTCGAAAACAGCTTCGATAACCATATCGGTATCAGCGGCGGTATTCTCCACTCCGACAACGCCGGTGATGCGTCCTTTGATAGCGACGACCTGTTGTTGGGAAAAGATTCTGCGAGCGACGGCCTCGTCGAGAAAATCTGCGATAATCCCTTGGCCGCGCTCGACCAACTGCTCTTCTCTATCGACCATCTGTACGTCGAATTCCTCTTGTGCGGTTTTCTGAGCGATGCCCGAGCCCATATTGCCAGCGCCGATAATCGCCACACTCTGGATAGGTTGCATGACCTTGGCGACCAAGGGCCCCATGATGAACTCAGCGGCTGAATTAAATAAGCATCTCTCGAATGATATCGGCTAACCTTTTGCTCTGCGCCGCGACGGATAAATCCATTTTCGCAAGGTGTTTTCTACCTGTGATAGTCCATTTTTCTCTTGCACCATCCGCTTGAGCAATAGCCGCGTGCCAATCGCCATCTCTAGACAATAAGCGGCCGGTTTTGCCATCGATTACGGTTTCTTTGAAGCCACCTTCATCGGCGACGATAACCGGGCATCCCATAGCATATGATTCGGGCACAGTCATGCCAAAAGGTTCGTTGCGAGCATGACTGACCATGGCTTTGGCATGACGCATCAAAGTGCAAAGTTCCTCTTGTGATATCCTCGGCAAGGCGTGCAGGGTGACCTTACAGGATTCAGCGTGGTCGCGCACCATCTTGTCAACGCCTCCACCCAGTTGAACCAGAGCGATATCCAAGCCCTTGAGACATGAAATCGTATCCCAAATTCCCTTTGCCCACATCGAGCGTCCGATATTGATGACATATTCGCCTTTGGTCAGACCATAGTGTTCAGAAACGGCTGTCCAATTCTCTTTTTCACTGGCTTGTTCGGGCCAAATCTCTGGGTTGAGACTTGGATAGAGTACCCCGGCATCGATTCCATAAACCTCCTTGATTCGGGCTGCAGTATGTTTTGAATTACCACTTATCTTACCACGCCTCGCTGCTTTTTGTAGCAACTTCTGGTCGATTTTTCGCTGTTTAGCCAACAACATTCTAGTGAGGGTAAGGTTTTGCTTTGCCATCCCATCGACGCGATAGTGCAAATCCGTGCTGTAAAGTCCTCGGTCAGGCTCGAGCATGTGGACATGAACTGGCAACTTTGCCGGTAGATATTCGATCACTTCCATCGAACCGACACCGCTGGTGATATTGACCGCATCGATATTGGCGATGATGGTGGCAAGGCTCGGGCCCTGCTCGGTTATCTGTAGCATCGAATACCAAGTTCTACTCGCACTTTTACTCGACTTGGCCCTCATTTCAGCCCATGCTCCAGAGGAATAAGACCACGATTTTACCGACGTTAACAATCGTATGCCGAGGTCGTCCAAACGCTGACGAGTCTCCGAATTGGCAAATAGGGTTGCGACGGTAATGTCGAAGTATTCTTGCCATCCAGCAAGATTGTTGAGGAGATCTCTCTCCCCGCCACCATAGTGCTCAAAACTACCTTTGGTCACCAGCAGGCGGATACGTTTTGGCTCGCCCATGAACCTTGAGAGTCACTGTTCTCTATAATATTCGGCAGTGCGAGTCAAGCCTTCACGTAGGGATATTTGGCAAGGACCGGTAATCGCCCAGGTCTTAGACATGTCCGGTTGACGGCGTAATGGGTCGTTGCTGCGCTTTGGTAGATGAATTGGAGAAAACTCCCTGCCGACCACTACATGAACCTCTTTTGCTAGATGTAACATGGTGATTTCCTCATCATTACCGATGTTGAATACCCCGATTCCCTTTTCGTTTGTGACCAAGGTCAGAACCATGCGTACGTGATCGGCGACGTGACAGAATGAGCGGGTATGCAAACCGTCACCGATTATCGTGAATTCCTCATCGAACAGTGCCCTCTTGACAAATTCAGGGACGACCTGTCCGAATTTCGAGGCGTCCATCCTACCACCATAGGCATTGAAGATGCGCAGGATGGTCCACTCGATATCATATTGTTCGGCGAACATCCTGACGTAAAAATCACCGATCGACTTTGCGGCAGCATAGGAGTCGCGGATACTGTGAATGTCTAAGCGGGTGATATCGGTTTCAGCACTGGGGATGTTGTCAGGATACTCACCATAAACCTCGGAAGAGGAAGCATAGGCGATTCGGCTTGGTTTGTGCTCGCAGGCTTCGATTGCCTTTAGCAGATTGATGGTAGCCATGACATTGGTATCGAGAACTTCGAAAGGCCTGTCGTAGAAATATTCGGTACCGTTAATAGCGCCATAATGAAGGATAATATCCGGTTTGAAAGTTTCAATCGAGGTGCTGAGTGTTGTGATATCTCCACAGAGATCCAATTGTTCAAAAGTGAATTTTTCAGATTCAGGCATATGCTGTGTCCGGCCGCGGAAGAGATTGTCGACCCCGTGAACCGTCCAGCCCTTTGCCAATGCTCCATCGCAGAGATGAGAACCCAAAAACCCCGCTACTCCAGTGATATATACCCTCATTTCAATCAACTCCCAAGACCTATTCTCTCCATATTCTGCACATTTCGGTACGAATTCCACAGATCGACGACCAAGCCCTTGCCGATCAAATCCGCCCCTAAATCCCGCCAAATGGAATGGCGAACCGCCATGATTATCGTATCATATTTCGCCTCGTTAAGCATTATGGTCAAATCGGTCCCAGAGCTTGAAATTCGGCTGGCGACCTCTGGCCATAATTGAGTATATGCATTTCTTCCGAGTTCGGGGTCACAGACCGAAACCTCGTGGCCAGCATCGAGCAATGCTTCGATTAAAGGTTCACTGAAGGACATTCTGAAATCATCGATATCCTCTTTGAAGGAAAGCCCAGCGACGAGAATCCGATTACCTTTGACACGACTTATCGTCCATGGTACAAGGGCTTGCGAGGAGCGCAGAGCGGTTAGCCACACCGAGGGTAATTCTCTCTTTGGTTCGACATTTTGGAAAGCGTATTCAAAGATCAACGGGTCTTTGCCAAGACAATAACCGCTAACCGGCCCAGGCAAGGCTACCGAATTGCGGTCGTAATCCTGGTTTGCAGCATTGATGACCTCGATGATATCGACACCGCTTGCGCTGGCTGCAACCGCTGCATCATTTGCGAAAGCAAATCTAGTATGACGCCAAGCATTATCGATTAATTTCACGAATTCAGCAGAATCAGAATCACTCATTTCTATCAAACCACCACCGATATGCGAAAACAATTCCTTTGCTTCTGTCAGCGCTTCAGTATTGACCGGGCCGATTATCTTGGGTAGGCTCCGCTCCTCTTGGATAGCCATACCTTCAACCAAGCGTTCTGGAATGAAAGCGAGGTTGAAGTCATTGCCGACGCATAGGCCGGTCGTTTCTTCAATATGCTCGGCGATAAGAGAGGTGGTACCTACCGGCAAGGTCGTACGCAGAATCAAAGTTCGTCCCTTGAGCCCATCGCGTTGCATCAAGCCGTTGATTATCGAGTAGAGAATACTGAGGTCAGCTGGATCTGGCCATGGCAAGACGTGGACACCGATGGTTATTACAATCCATCGAACATTGGCCAAATTAGCAGTTGTCGCTTCATCCCAAGTCATCGGCAAGAAATTCTTGCCGACGTGTTTCTCAATCAATTCACTTAGGCCCGGCTCTTCAAAAGGAGCCCTTCTCTCTTTGAGAGCAGCGATAGAGATATCCGAGGCGTCGACACCTCTGACGACAAGGCCGCTATCGGCAGTGACTAGGGCGACCGGCAGACCGATTCTACCCAAACCAATGACGAGAACTTCATCCTCCATATGGCGCGCTCTCAAGATTCACACTTGAACGTTATTGCACGGCGTCGCTTCAGCATCAATTATCCGTAAAAGTCAATCGATGTTCTCAGCGAGCCGACCCGCTTATCTTCAGGTCTGCTTTCAAGTGCAACATGCGCAGGGTTCTGGTCGCCAGAGGAGGGGCTCTGTCGCCCTTTTCTGGGCTTGGTGGAACCCATGAGCGTTTCGTCGGCTTACTAACATCTGGAGATATCGATGGTTATTCTCTTGCAGATATGCTAGAATATCCCGAGGCTGGCAATTCATTGACAAGAGCATGCCGGCGGTGGAGTTCACATCCCAAAAGGGTGGCAAAGGCTGCGGGTAAAGGTCACGCAGACCTCCTCCATATCACCGATCAAGAGCAGGCTCATCTGGTGCCCAAGAACTGCCCTATCCCGGTGGTGGTCTTTGTTCACGACATGTTTCACCTCGTCCCGACCATCGTTGATTCGGGCAAAGAAATGGTCGAAGTTGGCGATCACAACCCTTCACGCATGCGCAGATTCGACATGAAAAAATTGCGTAATGGTCTGGGCCGGGCAAATCTCTTCGTCTGCAATAGCCCGAGCACAGCTGAAATCATCTCAAGGATATTCCCCGAGATCCCGGCGGTTTCCGTGCCCTATTGTATAGATCTCGACCTCTATGACCCGCATAAGAATTTGCGTCCAAAACCGGATTGGGTTTCAGATGGAAAAATGGATCTCCTCATCGTCGGCAGTGAAGAGCCGCGCAAACGTCTCGATTTTGCTATCGAAGCAGTGGCGCTTCTTCCAGATGAAATACGCTTGCAAGTGACCATCCACAAGATAGGTGCCGAATCTTCAGCGACCTCGCGTATGCAATTGGAAGAGTTGGCAGTGGCTTGTGAGGTTGAATTGAATTGGTTGGGGCGGATGGAACAGGAAGACCTCTACGCGGCCTATCAGCACACAGATGGTTTGCTATTTCCCTCATGCGCCGAGGGTTTCGGTCTGCCAGCAGTAGAGGCATTGGCCGCGGGCTCATGGTCGTTCATCGCCGATTTCCCCGCCCACAACATGCATCTGCCCGAAGGCTGCTGTTTACCGAAATACGACCGCCAAGCTTGGGCTGATGCAATCGAGAAGAAATTCCACAAGCGCCAAGATATCGATGAGGAATCTCTGCAATTGGCTCAGAGATATTCGAACGAATCCTTCACAACCAGCATGGCCAAGGCATGGGATGGCCTCTTTGAATAGATCAAGCGAGTTTCAGATGCTTGACCGAGGGCGCGATTCCCAAATCATCGGGAAAGGCGATCTCGGCTTCAGGAATGGGAATAGGAATCATTTCATTGCCGATTAGAGCGACCCGTGAAGGTCGGCTATCCGAGAGCACCTTGCGATTGGTGAGAGGCGCTAGCGCATTTGAGAAATCGAGGATATCCTCGTGACTTGGCATATTTTCCATCGAGAGATTCTCGCGACTATGACCGACGAAGACGTAGCCCTTTGCCTCGATCCAATCGGGGTCGGCCCGATTGTCGAGGGCAGCAAATTCACGAACGTTTTGCTCGCTCATATTTTTACCTTTGATCAATGTGTGACGGCAGACGATGCGGGTATCGAGTGAAGGCAGAAGGTCGATGGTCTGCTCAAACCTATCCCAGGCCGCACTATTCCACTTGGGTTTACAGATATCATCGAAGACCTGTTTATTGGGGGCGTCGACACTGACGTAGAGTTGGGTCGGCAAGGTGTCAAGTTCAGCGAGCACCTTTGGGAAAGTGCCGTTGGTCACCAACATGGTGGTCATGCCGTGTTTGTGGCACAATTCCATATATTCTGAAAGACGGGTGTATAGGGTGGGCTCACCATTCAGGGAGATAGCCACGTGTTTTGGGTTCTGGGCATCGAGCCATTTTTCATGGGGTACCGCATCATTTCCGCCGAATCCACTGAGGAGTCGGCGCTGGGCTCGTACCGATTCATAGAGCATCTCAAGCGGGTCTTGATCTGTTAGTTCTAGCGAATCCATGTGCGGCTCGCGCCAACAATAGGAGCAGGCGAGATTGCATTGATCGACCACCGGCGACATCTGCATGCAATTATGGCTGGCGATGCCGTAGAATTGTCCCTTGTAGCACTGGCGATCACGCAGCAGTGATTCCTTGGTCCAATGGCAGGTTTTGACGCCGCCGTGCTCACCGACCAAATGATAGCGTTGTTTCTGTAATTTAGCCTTCAAGAGAAGATCCATTTGTGATCACTCCTGAGCCTCTCCCGTCTATTGCAGAGCGGTCACGGGGCGGCTCGGAACGTATTCTCCTGCGAGTTTCTCGCTTTCAATCCCACAGGTGTTTTAAAAACTACCTAGTTTAACAAACACATCTTCGTGTAGGCCCCCATACCGGCTGTTCATATAGGGAGTGCTTTACAATTTACACTGGGGCGATAATATGGATAACGAACTTGAAACCTGGACTGAGAAATTGATGGCCGAACAACAATACCGCAGTGGTATCTTTACCGATCTTAAATCTCTATTCGCACGCGCTGCTAGTAATTATCTTGGTGGCTTCGCTAGCGAAAGAGCCGGTCACGTAGCTTTAGCAAGGGATGAGTAGTGATGAGTGCAAGAACTTCGCGCTCGGCCAACGAGTTTCTACCCTCTTGGGCAAGGTTGCTACATCGCCTATTTTGGGGCAGCAGAATCGTCGATGAATAATCGATAGCATCAGTATATGGATTCAAACAATAGTCCTAATAGGAGTTTCATTAGGGTGGCATGAGGCCATTAAATGACGCTATTGCAAATTAGTGGTTTGAAGAAATCATTCGGCAGTGGCGATAATCGGCTCGATGTACTAAAGGGTGTAGAGATTTCCATCGAGCGCGGTGAATTGGTGGCATTGATGGGCCCATCTGGCTCGGGAAAATCCACTCTTCTCAATATCATCGGCGGATTATTGCCAGCTGACAATGGGGTTATAGAACTCGACGGAAAGAAATACGGGCGCCAAGGTCCGGCTCAAGTCGTCGATATCCGTCGAGAAAAAATCGGCTGGATATTTCAGGATTTTCATCTAATCGAGCACCTTTCAGCGCTTGATAATGTGGCGTTGGCTCTTGAAATTGCTGGAGCCACAAGTGACGAAGCCGAGAAAAAGGCTATGGCAGCCCTCGATAGAGTTGGCTTATCCGATCGCATTCATCACATTCCTGACCAACTTAGTGGTGGTCAACAACAAAGGGTAGCAATCGCCAGAGCAATCGCTGGAAATCGGCCGGTATTACTTGCCGACGAGCCGACTGGTAACCTCGACATTCAGAGTGGTAATGATGTTCTTAAATTATTTAGAGAATTATGCCACGATGAAACCAATCCTATCTCCATTTTACTCGTAACCCACGACCCAGAACTCGCCAGTCAGGCTGACCGCATGCTCTTGCTCACTGATGGTAAGACCGCAGCCAGCAATATCCGTGAGGCTTGGGGACTTGATGGAGGTGAGGAGGAATGAGTTTCAAGCGTCGTATTCGCGACTTCCCTGATAATATGCGTCTTGCTGCAATCGGCTCATGGCGTGGACGAGAGCGTGGATTGGCGGTTTTCGCTGGAGTCTTCCTCGCCAGTTTGGTTATCACTACAGTATTGTCTTATGGTGTTGGATTATCACAGGTTTTCTTCCAGGAATCCTTAGAAGCTGAGCCTTTTGATGCTAAGATCGAATTCTCTTCAGCACCGGTCTACAATGCGACCGGGTGGAGCAATGACACTTCTGTATTGGCAGGAGTTTGTGATGAGTTGGTGCAATGGCAGGAAATAATGGATTGTACGGTGGTCTTTGGCCGTCAAGGGATTCACGGAGGTGGCTTCTTCAATCTGGATTTTGTTGTGGCTCAACCACTGGTGATGGATTCAATTTCTGCAGTTAATCCGCTATGGGATAATATTTCATTCGTCTATCCGGAATTGGCCGATAGCGGGCCACCAATCACCAATATGCGCGGGATACGTCTGCTTGGCCCCGAGGCATTTGATGGGGAGATCAGTGAACGCCTCGGCTCTCAGATTATCAACGGCATGGGCGAATGGCCAAGCCCTGAGGTAATGGAGGAGAAGAGAGGAGTAATCCTACCTTCCAATGTCGCTAGTGAAGCTAAAGCATCAGTCGGTGATAATTTGGCTGAGTTGACCTTCAAATATACCGTAGAGCGAAAGTTGGCAGCAGAAGGTGGTTTTGATGAGGATGAATGTGATGGCGATGTCGTTTTTTCAGAGAATCACTTTGTTTATTGCAAGTTATCAATCACTCTTGAAAACCTAACAATAGTCGGAATTTACGAACCGTGGGATCTAGCAAATCCCACACTTGCCCCAAATCCTATCTTCACCATTTATTCGCTACTGGAGGTTGAAGATCAAGTGAAATTGATTGACTCCGATCACATCTATCTCGGCATCACCTTGGACCGCACCAAGATGCCCACTTCATCTACCGCCGAAGCGGCAGAGTGGTTAGAGGACCTCGGTGTACGCATTGGTGATAGTGAATTCGCTGATGGCGAAGTCGAATTGTATTACTTCGATATCGTAGGAGGTACGATTCTCTTCCTCGAAATCTTCCTTGGCTTGATTCAGACCTTTGACTATATCATTATGATTCCAATCGTAATTCTGTCATTATCGGTTTTGATTTACGGATTGATATTGTCTTTGGAACAACGGCGTCGCGAAATCAGTATTCACCGAGTGATAGGCGCCGATGCTAAAGGTTTGCAAGGCATGGTATTGCTAGAATTAGCAGTTATGGCATCAGTCGCTTGGCTTGCCGGATATCTACTGGCATTAGCCGCGGTGCCAATCGTCCTCTCCAGTGTTGGTTTTATGGCTTTCAAAACCGGAGAGATCTCTGTGGACCCAACTTTGGGAGTCGTCGCAACTATGGTTACGGCATTGACCACGGTTGGTTTGGCACTTCTCTTCGGTCGTTCTCGCGCTCGAGAGTTCATCGAATTGGAAATCGAAGAAGGTGTGCGCAGGGTAATCGAGGTCAACAAGCCAAAGCGTTGGTTGCATTGGTCTCTATTCCTGTTCGGATTATTGGGAATGATAGATACTTGGTTGGAGATGAATGGCAGCGAGGATGGCATCATCTCCAATTTCTTCATCGAGGGGCTAATCAACATATTCGGTCCCTTTATGCTTTGGATTGGCGGCGCATTATTACTGGCTAGAATCGGAGCCGCCGGCCCCAGAATCATGCAATTGGTCTTCGGTAGAACCGCTCTGCTCAAGGATGTAAAACGTGGACTCAAGGGTTCAGGTTCTACCGAATCCGTCAATCGTCTAGCGGTCATCATGCTGCTCACCCTCTCAATCGTCACCCTCGCAGCGGTGCAGGGTTATACCGGCACTTTGGTCGATGAGCGTACTGCGAGTGCAACGGTAGGTTCCGATTTACAAGTGACTTTTGAAGAGCCGGTTAACTCTACTACAGCCTTGTCTATTATCGAAGAAATCTATGGTTATGATGTGACTCTATTGGCGACAAATATACCCTCTCTCACCCTAAAATCAGCTGATAACGGTGATACTTACGAGACGTGGGTCTTGCTAAATGGTAACGAGGATGTCCTCGATTGGCCCGAGCAATCGGTTCCTGGAAATACGGTCGACCCAGCATTGGATGCATATCAGGATTTAACATTTAGTGCCGGTGAAGATGCAGCATATTCCCTCAAACTATGGGGTTCAGGGCGTCGTGGTGGAAGTTCTGACTCCGGCGATGAATTGCTTGAAGTAAACGATGATCGGTCCAAGATTATAACCTTGATTTGGGATGAGATCGATTTCGAAATCATCGAAGATGAGGATGACGATAATGGAAGTGGTCCCAGTCTCAATGAGCTATTCGCAGCCTATGTAAGTATGACCAAGACCAATATGAGCGGTGTGGACCTTTCAGGACAGAACCTATCGAATCGAGATTTCGGCTTGGTAGATTTCACCTCGGCCAACCTCTCAGGAGCCAACCTTAGCGGAGCCAACCTCTCTGAAGCATTATTGTTTGGGACTTTATTAAACGGGGCAAATCTTTCCGGTGCCAATCTCGATAATGCTATCATTATCGAGCAAGGTCCAGCATTCAATGGCACCGACCTTTCAAACGCAAGTCTTGTCGGAGCATTCGGGTTCTTCGATCTCAGCAATGCTGCTAACCTCGAAGGCGCGACCTGTCCCGATGGCGAATCAGCGGCTAACTCCTCATGTGCTGCCTCATTGATTCCGCCGCCATTGGTCGCATCACTACTAAGCGCTGATATCTCGGTCAAAATCACCATCGTCGAGCACAGCATCGATCTGCGCTATATCGGCACTCATGAATTCATTCCCGGGGTTTCATCAATCGGCATGTCAAGCGCTTTGATAATCGGTGAAAATGCGTGGAGACAATTGATTGGCGAAGACGATTTTGTCAACCATAGTGCCAATACTTGGATAGTCAAAACCGACGCGGTCGAAGGCGAAAATCTTCAGGCTTTCAGAGCGAATATCGAAGCGGATTGGCGAGTATCCAGTGCTATGGATTGGTCGAGTGAACACGAGAAGGTCGAGCGTGACGGTGGTCTGATATTCGGCACACCGGGTCTGCTCTCCTTACAATTCGTTGTCGCTAGCCTTGCCGCAGTTGCATCTTCCTTTGTATTCCTCTCATTGGTGCTTAACCAGAGGAAAAAAGAATTGGCAATCCTACAGGCGATAGGGGCAAGTCCTAACCAGATAATCAGGTTGGTATTGTTTGAGATACTTTCGATCGTCATGGTCTCGATGGCACTCGGTGTTCTACTCGGCATGGGCTTGGCTCTGGCTTTTAACGGATTTTTCGGTGTATTCGGTTTCATCTTCCAAATCTTCGGAGGTACTACGTCGACGCCGATAGATAGAGATCTGGTCTGGCCATGGTTCGAATTGGGCATCGTCTCACTTTCGGTATTCATCGCCGTGGTGATGGCATTGTTATTCACCACGAGAAAGGCATTGCGTTCAGACTTAGCAAGCGTGCTCAAGGGGGAGTGAAGATGGACGAGAAAGAGATTATTCTCGAGGCGGACAGCCTCTACCACATCTATGAATCCAAGGCTGAAGACGGCAATGTTGTTGCGTTGCGAGGCCTTCATATCAAGGTTTACGCCGGTGAGGCTGTAGCGGTTGTCGGACCATCTGGCAGTGGCAAGTCGACCTTGCTCAAGTGCCTTGGTGGATTGATGAAACCGAGTGCAGGCTCGGTTGCTCTCGCCGGCAAGAATATGACCAGACTTTCGGGCAAGGAACTTGTTGAACTCAGACAGAAGATGGTATCGTTCATCTTTCAGGAGGGTAACCTCCTACCTCATCTTTCAGCGCGTGACAATGTGGCGCAACCTTTGCGTCATCAAGGTGTCAAGGCAAAAGTAGCCCACAAGAAGGCGATGGCGCTTCTTGAGCGTTTAGGAATGGGTCACAGGGCGATGGCAAGACCGTTGATGCTCAGCGGAGGCGAGCAGCAGAGAGTAGCTATCGCCAGAGCACTGATCACCGAACCGCGGCTCATCCTCGCTGATGAGCCGACCGGGGCATTGGACCCAATCACCAGTAGAGAGGTACTCAACTTGTTCAAAGACCTACACGAGAATGACGGGGTTTCATTCTTGATAGTAACCCATTCCAAAGGGGTCTCAGCATTTGCTGATAGGTCGCTCGAATTACGAGATGGTAGATTCGTTGCCGAGCATGGAAGCGATGTCGATGTACAAGATCTCAGTGTCGGTAGAGAATTGATAGTCGATGATCTCGGTACGATAACCCTGCCTCCTGATCTCCTCACCAGAATCGGTGGGCCGGGCAGATATGCCATCGGTGAGGCCTCAAGTGGTAATCTGCAATTGGTCGGTGAAGCGGTTTCGCAAATGGGAGAATTGGTATTGGCAGCAAGTTGTCCCGCCTGCAAGTATGATTACCGCGCTGATGATTCACAAGAATGTCCGACCTGTGGTGCGAGCAGGCCGCTGGTCGAAGAGTAGTTCAAGCGGCTTTGACACCATCTGGCCACAGTACCAGAATCAGGGTCTTACCGCGGGTTCTTGGGGTATGGGTAGTGTCGGGATTCATCCAAACGATTGAACCGGTTGGGTAAGTGCCATCCTCGTCCCACACCTCTCCTTCCAAGACCAGATAGACCTCACCACCAGGATGGGTATGAGGCATGAAAGCGTCGACTTCTACCTCGCTATCGGCTTCGTATAGGACCAGCGAGGTATTGTCTTCGCGTGCAAGTTTGCCAAGACGTACTCCTGTGCCGAAATCCTTCCACTTGACATTGACCTCTAACCACTCGCGGTCGAATTCAAAGTTCATCCACTCGGACATATTGTGTGTGAAGGGCATGGTGTTGGCATCGGGCGCTCATTGATGACTTATTCGGCCTCAATTTCAAATGACGAAACATGTTGGCTGGTACGTGGTCGAACCTCTCAGTCTGCCCAGCATTCCTCCGATCAATGTCTGGGATGCGTACATCCTCTTCCTCTTGGTACCTATGCTGATGAGGATGATTTTACTTAGTAGGCCATTCATCAGGGTCACTAAACAATTGGCACCACACGGTGGTTGGTTTTTCAAACGCCTGAAGGAATTACCGATTCGAGGTATGGGGCTGCTCGCCTTTAATGAGGTGCTGGCATTCTTTTTACCAATGCTTTTGGTGCTGATGCTGCGCATGGTTTCAGACCCACTTGGATGGCGGACTTGGGATGAGACACCTATTCTAGGCTTGGTTTTGGTAATCGTCGCTGGACTGATGTGGATTAGCTTAGATTTGCTCAGAATAGCGCGGATAAGGCGCATGCTCTCGGCAATCGAGAAGCAGAATATCGAGCGTTTGCGCAAAGCAGCTGATGTTGGCTTGGGCGCACGCGGTTGGTTACGTCGTTTTGCTCGTAAGGATAAGCCTGAAGAAGAGGAGGATGGCACGGTCTCTCGTGTGGCAAAAGGAGCATTGGCTACATGGGGATTAAGGGCACTAAAAGCAAGAAAGTTCACTCCGACAGGACTAGTTTCTGCGGTTGCAACCGGTGCAGCAATCGAGATTGCTCGCAGGGGTGCTGACAAGGTTTCAGAAATGATCGATGAAAAGATGCAACATGAATTTGAGAAGATTGCCGAGACCAATTCAACAACCCTTCTCTTCCTGTTTATGCGTGATTTGGCCATGGGCATTATCCCGATAGTCATCCTGTGGAGTACCCCGCTAATCACTGGATAGATTGATGAAAGGAAGTCGATTGGCTCGTATTGAGAAACATGCCGTTACTCATATT
>Ga0066376_10002371_pt1 | contig 17581 bp, 18 predicted proteins | sample Knorr_S15_td_Bot_FD_77009 | JGI IMG/M metagenome (GOLD analysis project Ga0066376, IMG submission 77009) | Marine microbial communities from Southern Atlantic Ocean transect - Knorr_S15_td_Bottom_ad_5009_LV_A | ecosystem: Environmental > Aquatic > Marine > Oceanic | place: Southern Atlantic... | reverse complement strand
TATAACATTGCATTTATATGAGCGATGTTATGGTTTCCAGAACATTATGCACGCTGCTGATTGTTCTATTTGCGGCCGGCGCGGCCGGCGCCGCGCCGCGCGTGGTAGCGTCGATCAGCCCGATTCACAGCCTAGTCGCCGGTGTCATGGACGGGGTTGGCGCGCCGGATTTGCTGGTTGCCGGCGGCGCATCGCCGCATGACCAGGCGCTGCGCCCGTCGCAAGCACGCCTCTTGCAGGACGCCGCATTGATCGTGTGGGTCGGCCCGCTGCTGGAACCGTTTCTGGCCAAACCGGTCCGCTCGCTTGGCTCGAACGCGCGGATCATCGCCCTGACGACGGCGCCGGGGATCGAATTATTGCCGATGCGCGCAGCCATGGGCGAAAGCGCTGCGCCATCGCCGGCGCAGACGCCCAACCCGCATATCTGGCTCGGCCCCAAAAACGCCGTCGCGATAACCAAAACCGTTGCCGCCACACTGAGCGAAATCGACCCGGACAATGCCGCCATCTACCAGCGCAACGCCGCCGCCATGGCGCGCCGCATCGGTCTTCTGGCGGCGGAAATCGAAACCACGCTCACGGCGGTGAAAAGCCGCCCTTATGTGGTGCTGCACGACGCTTTTTCATATTTCGAAGCGCGTTTTTCGATGAATGTCGTGGGTGCGGTCATGGCGTCGCCCGACCAGAAGCCCCGCGCCAGACGGTTGCTGGAAATCCGCCGCCGCATCGTGTCGCAGCGCATCGTATGCGTCTTCGACGAACCGCAGATATCCACCGCCCTGCAGCGCAGTGTCGTCGCCGGGACCGCGGCGCGAACCGGCGTCCTCGACCCGCTTGGCGTCGGTTTGCCGGCTGGAAAGGATGCGTATTTCGGCCTGATGCGCGCCATCGCCACTTCGCTGGTGGACTGTCTGGCCGGTAATTAGCCGCTGGCGGGCGACACTTCGACGATGACCTTGCCGAAATTCTCCCCCTGCAACAGGCCGATCAGGGCTTGCGGCGCGGCTTCCAGGCCGGCCACGCGATGTTCGCGGTACTTGATCCGGCCATCGGCGACCCAACGGCCGACATCGCGCAGGAAATCGTCCTGCTGGGCGGCAAAATCAGTGACGATGAAGCCGCGCATGGCGATCCGGTTGGTCAGCATTGCGCGCATCAAGGCCGGCAAATGGTCGGGTTTGCCGGACGGCCCGACGGCGTTATACTGCGAGATCAGACCGCAGACCGGCATCCGGGCGAAGAAATTGAACAGCGGGATGACCGCGCGCAGCACCCGCCCGGCAACGTTCTCGAAATAGATATCGACGCCGTCGGGACAGGCGGCGGCGAGCGCCGCCTCGAAATCGTCGTCATGGTGATTGAGGCAGGCGTCGAAGCCAAGTTCTTCGACCACATAGCGGCATTTTTGCCGACTGCCGGCAACACCGACCACGCGGCACCCCTTGATTCTGGCAATCTGCCCGACGATGCCGCCCACCGCCCCGGACGCCGCCGCCACCACCAAAGTGTCGCCGTCCTTGGGCTGACCGATATTCAGCAAGCCGGTATAGGCCGTCATCCCCGGCATCCCCAGTACCCCCAGTGCCGTGGAAAGCGGGAGGTTGCCGGCACGAACCTTGCGCATCCCCGCACCATTGCTGAGCGCATATTCCTGCCATCCGGCGCGGCCGACGACGATATCGCCGGCCGCATAGTCGCGGTGGTTGGAAACCTCGACCCGGCTCACCGTGCCGCCTTCCATGACGCCGCCGATCTTTACCGGGGCGGAATAGGAGCGTTCGGCGTTCATGCGGCCGCGCATATAGGGGTCGAGCGACAGATAGAGAGTCCGGGCCAGGAATTCGCCGTCGCCGGGTTCGGGGGCCGGCGTTTTCACCAGTTCGAAGTCGCCCGGTTCGGGCGCGCCCTGGGGCCGCCGGGCCAGAAGAATCTGCTTGTTCTTATCGCGCATGACTGCTCCGGGGCCGTTGGCGTTACATATTGATCCCGCCCAGGGTCGGCATGCCTTTTTGTACCGCCGGGCGGGCGCCGACATCGTCGTACCAGCGCTTGACGTTGGAAAATTCGTTCAGATCGACGGTATGACGCGGGTGGCGGTGGGCCCAGGGATAGCAGGCGATATCGGCGATGGAATATTCGGCGCCGGCGAGATAATCATTATCCGCCAGCCGCCGGTCCATCACGCCATACAGCCGCTTGGCTTCCTTGACATAGCGTTCGCTGCCAAACGGCACCGGCGTCTCCAGGCCAAGAAAGACATGCGCTTGTCCCAGCATCGGGCCGAAGCCGCCCATTTGCCACATCAGCCATTCATAACAGGCGATCCGCTTGCGCGGATCGGCCGGAATCAATAGGCCGGTCTTTTCCGCCAGATAGATCAAGATCGCGCCGGTCTCGAAGACCGATACCGGCTTTCCGTCCGGCCCGCCGGGATCGACGATTGCTGGAATCCGGTTATTCGGCGAGATCTTCAAAAATTCCGGCGCGAACTGCTCGCCCTTGGAAATGTCGATGGCGTGCTCGTTATAAGGCAGGCCGGTTTCCTCCAGCATGATGGACGCCTTGCGCCCGTTTGGGGTCGCCCAGGTATACAGATCGATGGTCATGTCGATGCTTTCTATGGGTTGTTCCTACTACCGCCATGGCAGTCCGGTGATGCCATCACCCGGCCGCCGCTAGCGCTCCATTCGCCGGGCGTCATGGTCTGCATCGACAGCGCGTGAATATCTTCGCGCAGTTCCTTTTCCAGGATGCCGTTGACCCGCTGGTGGCGGCGGACCCGGTTCAGGCCATCGAATTCGTCGGTGACGACGATCACCTTGAAATGCGATTCCGAGCCCGGCGGCACATTGTGCATATGGCTTTCGTTGATCACCTCCAGATGGGCCGGGGTCAGGGATTGGGTGATTTTGCGTTCGATCGATTCCTGGATACGCATGGCGCGGTCCTTCTCGTGGTTATTTGACGAAGCCGGTAAGATCCTTGCGGATCTGCGCGGCGAATGCGCTGTCGAAGCGGCGCATCAGCTTTTCGACCAGACCAAACCACACCGCCTCGCGCCCGTCCAGACTGGCGTCTTCGGGAACGGTCTGGCTTTGCCGCGCGGCGGCGGTCGCGGTGGCGCTGCGCTGGCCGTTCAAATCGACCGCCTTGATGGACATTTCGATATATCCGTCATAGCGCCACGCCTGATCGGTGGTGAAGGCGCCGGTCACGCCCTTTTTGACCTTGAGCCTGGTTTCGGTCGCGGTGGCGCGGCGGATAGAGACGATGGCCTCGCCCGACGCGCCCACGGCAACCAGCCGGTCGGCGATCCAGCGTTCCGCCGCGACCACCGGCGGCGTCGGAAATTCCTGCCCGACATTCGGCGTGCCAACCGGCGCGCGGTAGCGTGGCGCATAGGTAATTTTCGCAACATCCAACCGGATCGGCGACAGATGCCTGAAGGTGATTTCCGGAAATTGCCGCGGCGCCACGGTGGTTTCACATGCGGCGAGGACAAGTAAGGCAAGGGCGATGACGGCACCGCGAGAAAGCATGGCCTGATCCATTGTTTTTAGGTCCCGGTTCTAGAAATATGCAGTGCTGCGCATCCCGGATCAAGATGCCCGCGCCAGCAATGCCGGGTCGAAAACCCGCTCGGCGTTACAAAACTGGCAGGTGACCGTGATCTTGCGGTCGATTGTCATTTCCTCGATTTCGCGTGCGCTCAGCATGGCGACGGCGGCCTGCATCCGCGCGCGCGAACATTTGCAGGCAAAGACCAGCGGTTTTGCCGCATAGACGCGCACGCCGTCCTCATGGAACAGGCGGAACAGCAGATCATGGGCGCTCAGTTGCGGATCGCAAAGCTCCTCGGCACGGCAACTGCCCATCAGCGCGATCGCGTTGCGCCAGGCATCTTCCATGCCATCGGCCGCATTTTGGTCTTCTTCTTCGGGCAAGCGCTGCAATACCAGGGCGCCGCCGCGCCATTGCCCCGCCTTGTCGCGCCGGCAGGCCAGCACGACCCCAGCGGAGAACTGGCTGGACTGGCGAAAATAATGCTGCACGCAGTCGGCCAGATTGTTGCCCTTTATCTCGACGATGCCTTGATAGCGTTCGGTATCGGGTCCCTGATCGACGGTAAAGACCAGTCTTCCCGCACCGAGCAATTGCGGGATCGACGCGCCCATGGCCGGGCCGGCGATATCGGCATAGCCGCGGATCGACCCGTCGCTCGCAACGTCGGCGACCATCAGCTTTACCGGGCCATCGCCACGCACCTGCATGCTGAACGTGCCCTCGAACTTCATGCCGCCCGACAGGCCGGCGACCAGCGCCATCGCCTCGCCCAGCAATATCGCTACCGATTGTGGATAATCATGCGCCCGAAGCGGCGCATCCAGTGCCGGACCCAGCCGGACCAGCCGGCCATGAAGACCGCTGGTCTCCATCGTGAAGGGTTGGATCAGATCGTCTTCGGGCAGGCTCACGAAAGACACCAGGCAAGGATGCCCTTTTGGGCATGCAGCCTGTTTTCGGCCTCGTCCCAGACCACCGATTGCGGCCCGTCGATAACCTCCGGCGTCACCTCCTCGCCACGGTGGGCGGGCAGGCAATGCATGAAAATCGCATCGTCTCGGGCTTGCTGCATCAGCCGTTCATCGACCTGATAGGCGTGCAGCAGATTATGCCGCGACTCGGAATTCACGTCGTTCATCGACACCCAGGTGTCGGTGACGACGCAATCGGCGCCGCGCACGGCTTCGGCCGGATCGGCGGTGACATGGATGTCGCCGCCCTGTGCCTTGGCCCACTCCAGCACCGCCGGCGCCGGGGATAGCTCGGGCGGACAGGCCAGCCGCAGTTGGAAATTGAACCGTACTGCGGCGTGAATCCAGCTTCGCGCCATGTTGTTGCCGTCGCCGCTCCAGGCGATAACGGCGTTGCGGATAGCGCCGCGATGTTCCTCGAAGGTCATGACATCGGCCATCAACTGGCACGGGTGGGTGGTGTCGGTCAGCCCGTTGATCACCGGCACGCTGGCGAATTCCGCCATTTCCGCCAGCTTGTCCGGCGACGTCGTGCGCATCATGATGATATCGACATAGCGCGACAGCACGCGCGCCGTGTCGGCAACGGATTCGCCGTGGCCGAGCTGGGCGTCGTTGCGCGAGATATAGACGGTTTCGCCACCAAGCTGGCGCATCCCGACATCGAAACTGACCCGGGTGCGGGTCGATGGCTTCTCGAACACCATGGCCAGGAACTTACCTTCGAGCGGCCGCATGTCCGGCGCCGAGCCGTTCTTGAAGGCGCTGCCAAGGTCGATCATCCGGCGCAACGTCGCTTCGTCGAACGGCGCGATGTCGAGGAAATGCCGGGGGTTAGCCATCGTCGGCCTCCCAGCTCCCGGCGACCTTGTCGAGGATACCAAGCGCCTCGTCGATATGGCTGGCGTCGATGTTCAGGGGCGGCAGCAGGCGCACCACATTGTCCCCCGCCGGCACCGTCAGCAGGCCTTCTTTCTGCAAGGCAACGACCATGTCGCCGGCCGGAATGACGCATTTCAGACCCAGCATCAAACCAGCGCCGCGCACGGATTCGAACACCGCCGGATAGCGGCCGACCAGATCCTGCAGCCGGTCCCACAATGCGCGCGCGGTACGGTCCACATTGTCCAGGAACCCGTCCTCCAGCAGCACGTCGAGCACCGCATTGCCGACCGCCACGGCCAGCGGATTACCGCCAAAGGTGCTGCCATGCGTGCCCGGCACCATGCCCTTGGCGGCTTCCTCGGTCGCCATGAAGGCGCCGAGCGGGAACCCGCCGCCGATGCCCTTGGCGATGGCCGCGACATCGGGCGCAATGCCGGCCCATTCATGGGCGAAGAACTTGCCGGTCCGGCCGTTGCCGCACTGAATTTCGTCGAGCAGCAGCAGCACCCCGAACTCATCGGCGATTGTGCGCAGACTGCGCAGATAGTCCAGATCGGCCGGCCGGACGCCGCCTTCGCCTTGAACCGGCTCGAAAATGATCGCCGCCGTTTGTGGCCCGATCGCCGCGCGCAACTCATTCAGATTGCCGAACGCGACCTGGTCGAAGCCATCGGTTTCCGGGCCGAAACCTTCCAGATGCTTGGGGTTCTTGGCCGCCGATATGGTCGCCAGCGAGCGGCCATGGAACGACCCCTCGACGGTAACGCAGCGCCAGCGTTCCGGGGCGCCATTGGCATAATGGTAGCGGCGGCAAAGTTTTATCGCCCCTTCCATCGCCTCCAGCCCGGTGCTGCAAAAGAACACCTTGTCGGCGAAGCTCGCCGCCGCCAGCCGGTCGGCCAACCGGATCTGATCGGGAATATTGTACAAATTCGAGACATGCCACAGCCTGGCTGCCTGATCCTGCAACGTCTTGACCAGATGGGGATGGCCGTGGCCCAGCGAGCAGACCGCGATCCCGGCGGCGAAATCGAGATATCGCCGCCCGTCGCTCGCACACAGATAGGCACCTTCGCCTTTTTCGAATGCGAGATCGTAACGACCATATGTCGACATTACCGCTGACATCGCCAAGCCTCCAGATTTGCCCGCGTTGGGCGCCCCATGGTGAAAGGCGCGGAGTATCCGCACTGGCCTGTATGCTGTCAACGGTCGCTTTTACGCCAATCCCAAACCTTTTAACGCGAATTTCAGCGCATCGGGGGTGGTAAAGCGCGGGCCGGTCAAGTCCCGTCCTTGCCCGCGTCGATGAAGGCGCGGAACATTTGCTCGACCGGCTCGCGGTTCAGGTCCCGGGTAATCATGACGATGCGGCTGCGGCGGTCGGCGTCGGGCCAGGCATCGAGCATGGCCGGCGGGTGGAAGATATGCTGGACGCCATGCACCACGACCGGGCCTTCGGCATCGACGATGTTGAGAATGCCCTTGATGCGCAGCAGCGACTCGCCATGCACCGAAATCAGCGCGTCCATCCAGTCGGCGAAGGCGTCCCAGGACAGCGGCTCGTCCGCGATCAGGCAGAAGCTGCGGATGCGGTCGTCATGGCGGTTCACGTCGTGGCCATGGTGGCCGTGCGACGCGTCATCGCCATAGGCTTCTTCGCGCAGCCAGCGGGCGACATCGGGCGTCTTGGTAGCCGGATCGTAGAGCCCGGCGCCGAACAGCACAGCTGGGTCCACTTTGCCCTGGACAATGCAATGGACCGGTGCCGCCGGGTTGATCGTGGCCAGGCGTTCGCGCAGGGCGGCAATCTGGTCGCGGCTGGCCAAATCGGTCTTGGTGATCAGCAGCCGGTCGGCGACGGCGGCCTGCTTGACCGGCTCGAACTGCCGCTCGAACTGGTCCAGCGCGTGCATGCCATCGACCGTGGTGATAACGCCGTCGAGCCGGTAGCGGGCCGACAGCAGCGGGTCGCTCATCAAGGTGTGCAGGATCGGCGCCGGGTCGGCCAGTCCCGTGGTTTCGATGACCAGCCGCTTGAAATCCGGCACCTCGCCCTTGACCCGGCGGCGGAACAGGCTGCGCAAGGTGTCGATCAGATCGCCGCGTATGGTGCAGCACAGACAGCCGCTATCCATCACCACGACATCTTCGCTGGATGCCTCGACCAGCATATGGTCAAGGCCGACATCGCCGAATTCGTTGATCACGACGGCGGTATCCGCCATCGCCGGATCGCGCAGCAGATGGCGCAGCACGGTGGTCTTGCCGCTGCCCAGAAACCCGGTCAGGACCGAAACCGGCAGGCGTTCGGCAACCTCGTGCATCCGCGCATCTGCTGCGCGTCGCGGCAATCCGGGCACAAGCCGGTGATCTCGATCATCTGATGCCGGGCCTCGAAGCCCATCCGTTGCGCGCCGCGGCGCACCGCCTGGGCGATGTTGGGGTCGTCCAGTTCGACCGCCGCCCGGCACTGGCTGCAAATCAGGAACTGGCCGCTATGGCGTTCGGCCGGATGGGTGCAGCCGACATAGGCGTTCATCGATTCGATGCGGTGGATCAGTCCGAGCCCGATCAGAAAATCGAGCGCGCGGTAGACGGTCGGCGGTGCGGCGCACGGATACGCCGCCTTCAGCGCATCCAGGATGCCATAGGCCCCAACAGGTTGATGCCCGCCCCAGACCAGCGCCAGCACCCGGCGGCGGATTGGCGTGAACCGCATGCCCTGTTCGGCGCACAGGCTGGCCGCCGTCTCGATGGCTGTATCGATACAATGCTGATGATCGTGCGGTGGGGACATACCATCACTATAGCATTATGATGGTCGGGTTCAGCAATTTTGGAGCGCGCGAAGGGATGCCACGGCGATGCTGAAATTCGAACCGCTGCACGACGATTTAGGCGCAAAGGTCACCGGAATCGACCTTCGCCCGCCCCTGGGGCAGGCTGTGGCGGCGGAAATCCGCGAAGCCATCGACGACTATTCGTTCCTGTGTTTTCCCGGCCAGTCCTTCGACGACGACAGCCAGCTTGCCTTTACCCGCATTTTCGGCGAACCGGAACCAAACCATGTGAAGCTCGGCCAGGACGGCGAAATCCACTATTTCGGCACCATCGGCAATGTCCTGGCGGATGGCGGCACGCGCGGCAATGCCGACAAGCGGACCAGGTTCCAGACCGGCAACAATATGTGGCATACCGATTCTTCGTTCCGGGAAACGCCCAGTTTCATCTCCATCATGTGCGCCTATGAAGTGCCCGAAGTGGGCGGCCAGACCGAATTCGTCAGTGGCCGCGCGGCGTACCGGCGCCTGCCCGGCGATTTGCAGGCCATGATCGACCCGCTGACCGCAATCCATGATTACGTCTTTTCGCGCAGCAAGGTTGCGCCCGACGCGGTGACTTCGTCGCATGCCGCGTCCTTGCCGCCGGTGCGCCAGAAACTGGTCCGCGCCAACCCCCGGACCGGGGCCCGGAACATCTATATCGGCTCGCATGTCCGGGGCATCGTCGGCTGGGACGACGCCAAGGGCCGGGCGTTGCTGGACGACCTGCTGGCGCGCGCGACACTTAGTGAACATATCTATAGCCATGACTGGGAACCCGGCGATGTGGTGATCTGGGACAATCGCTGCCTGCTGCATTGCGGCAGCGGCTATGACGCCGACCGGTATCGCCGCTACATGCGCCAGACGCGGGTCCAGGGTGCGGGTTCCACCCTGGATGAATAGGGCCGCCAGGCGCATGACGCTTTAATCCGCCGCTGGTTTCCGCTACATAGCGGCGCGGACGAAACCGGCCTAAGGGAACCCACATGCGGCTTTTGCTGGAATATAAAGATATCCCGCCCGATTTGCATGGCGGCGTCATCGTGCTGGGCAATTTCGACGGCGTACATCGCGGCCACCAGTCGGTCATCGGACGGGGCCAGGAAATTGCCGACGGGCTGGGTGTCCCGCTTGTCGTGGTGACCTTCGAGCCGCATCCGCGCAGCCATTTCCGCCCGCACGACCCACCTTTCCGGCTGACGCCGCTGGCCAACAAGGCGCGCCAGATCGAGGCGCTGGGCGTGGACGCGCTGGTGGTGCTGACCTTCGACGACGCGCTGTCGCGGATCGAAGCGGTGGATTTCGTGCGCGATGTGCTGGTCGCCGGACTGGCCGCGCGCCATGTCGTGGTCGGCATGGATTTTCGCTTTGGCCGCCAGCGTGGCGGCGATGCGGCGCTGCTGGAAGCCGAGGGCGCGGCAAACCGGTTCGCGGTCACGACGATCGCGGCGGTGGCGTCCGCCGATGCGGAAATCTATTCGTCCAGCCATATCCGCGAGAACATCATGGCCGGCAAGCCGGCCCAGGCCGCGGCCATGCTGGGCCGCCCGTTCGAAATCGAAGGCGTGGTCGAACATGGCGAGAAGCGCGGCCGGGAATTGGGATTTCCCACCGCCAATATCGATATCGGCGGTTATGTGCATCCTGCACTGGGGGTCTATGCGGTTCGCGCGTCGATTGGCGGCGCGCCGGAATGGCTCGATGGCGTCGCCTATTTCGGCGACCGCCCGACCGTCGATGGCAAGGGCTTGCTGCTGGAGGTCAATCTGTTCGATTTCGACGGCGATCTTTATGGCCAGACCATGCGCGTCGCCCTGATCGAATATCTGCGGGGCGACCACAAATTCGACAGCCTTGAGGCGCTGAAAGCGCAAATCGCCGAGGACGACGTAACGGCGCGGCGAATCTTGCGGGTACGCGCCGCCGGCGCGCCTTGACCTCGTGAATTCTATCCACTAAGCCGGTGTCAGAGCGTGGGTTGCGTCCCGAAAAAGAGCAGAAAACTATGATTTTCAATATGATGGAAGCCGTGCGATGAGCGCGGATTACAAGGATACGTTGTTCCTGCCGAACACCGATTTCCCGATGCGGGCCGGTCTGGCGAAACGCGAGCCGGAACTGCTGGCGCGCTGGCAGGCGATGGATCTGTGGGGCAAGCTGCGCGCCCAATCGGCGGGCCGAAAGCGCTTCATCCTGCATGACGGCCCGCCCTATGCGAACGGCCATCTGCATATCGGCCACGCGCTGAACAAGATCTTGAAGGATATCATCAACCGCTTCGCCCAGATGCAGGGCCGCGACGCGAATTATGTGCCTGGCTGGGACTGCCACGGCCTGCCGATCGAATGGAAGATCGAGGAACAATATCGCGCCGAAGGCCGCGACAAGGACGCGGTGCCGATTGCCGAATTCCGCCGCGAATGCCGCGACTTCGCCGCCAAATGGATTGACATTCAGCGCGAAGAATTCAAGCGCCTGGGGGTGATGGGCGACTGGGACAATCCCTACACCACCATGGCCTATCACGCCGAGGCGCGGATCGTCCGCGAAATCGGCAAATTCCTGATGAACGGCGGCCTGTTCCGGGGCTCCAAGCCGGTATTGTGGTCGATTGTCGAACGCACCGCCCTGGCCGAAGCCGAGGTCGAATATATGGAGCATCGCTCGCCGATGATCTGGGTGCGCTTCCCGGTCGTCGCCGCCAGCGACCCGTTGCTCGACGGCGCCGCCATCGTGATCTGGACGACGACGCCCTGGACGATTCCCGGCAACCGCGGCATCGCCTGCCATACGGATTTCGACTATGTCGTCGTGGAAGTGACAGAGGCCGGCGCGGATTGCCGTGCGGCGGTCGGCGAAAAGCTCGTCGTCGCGGCGGCGCTGCTGGAAGCGGTGACGCAAAAAGCCGGGATCGCCGCGTACCGCGAGATCGGCCACTTGGCGGGCACCGCGGTCGAGGGCACGCGCTGCGCCCATCCGTGGCGCGGACAGGGCTATGAATTCGATGTGCCGGTCTTGCTGGCGGATTACGTCACCGACGACGCCGGGACCGGGTTCGTGCATATCGCGCCGGGCCATGGCGCCGAGGATTTCGTCGCTGGCGCCGCCTATGGGTTGGAAGTGCCGCGCACGGTTGCCGAAGACGGCACGTTCTATCCCGAGGTTCCCCTGGTCGCCGGCCGCGCGATTCTGACCGATGACGGCAAGCAAGGCGACGCCAATGGAACCGTCATCACCTTGCTGATGGAATGCGGCGCGCTGCTCGCCAAGGGGTCGTTGTGGCACAGCTATCCGCATTCCTGGCGCTCGAAAGCGCCGCTCATCTTCCGCAATACCGAGCAATGGTTCATCTCGATGGAGACCAACGATCTGCGCCGGACCGCGCTCAAGGCCATCGAGAACACAAAATTCTTCCCGGCCAGCGGCAAGAAACGGCTGTATTCGATGATCGAATCCAGGCCGGACTGGTGTGTGTCGCGCCAGCGCGCCTGGGGCGTGCCGATAGCGATCTTTTTCGACAATCAGAGTGGCGAGCCGCTGCGCGACCAGGCCGTGATCGACCGGGTCGCCGAAGCGTTCGAGAACGAGGGCGCGGATGCCTGGTTTACCAGCCCGCCCGAACGCTTCCTTGGCCCCGGTTACGATCCGGCCGATTACGAACAGGTCACCGATGTCATCGATGTGTGGTTCGATTCCGGCTCGACCCACGGCTTCGTACTGGAAGACCGGGACGACCAGGATTGGCCGGCCTCGCTGTATCTCGAAGGGTCGGACCAGCATCGCGGCTGGTTCCATTCCTCGCTGCTGGAAAGCTGCGGCACGCGCGGCCGCGCACCCTACGATGCGGTCCTGACGCATGGCTTCGTGATGGCCGAAGACGGGCGCAAAATGTCCAAGTCGCTCGGCAATACGGTGGTGCCGCAGGAAGTCAACGACCGCCACGGCACCGAAACGCTGCGGCTGTGGGTGGTCGCCTCGGATTATTCCGAGGATCTCAAGATCGGCCCGGAAATCATTAAGCGGCTGACCGATTCCTATCGCCGGTTGCGCAACACCTTGCGCTGGCTGCTGGGCAATCTGAACGCCTTCGATCCGGCCAGGCGGGTCGCGCCCGCCGATATGCCGGAGCTGGAACGCTGGGTATTGCACCGGCTGCAGCAACTCGACCGGACCGTGCGGGACGGTGCGGCGCACTATGATTTCCACCGTATCTTCCGCGAACTGCACGACTTCTGCGCGCTTGATCTGTCCGCGTTCTATTTCGATATCCGCAAGGACAGCCTTTACTGCGACGGCCCGGACAATCCAACCAGGCTGGCGGCGCTGAGCGTGCTGGACGAAGTGTTCAGTTGCCTGACCGCCTGGTTCGCGCCGATCCTGTGCTTCACGGCCGAAGAAGCATGGCTGGTCCGCACCGGCGACACCCCCGCCAACAGCGTCCATCTGCGGCAGTTCCCGGATCTGCCGGATTGCTGGCGCGACGATGCGCTGGCGGCAAAATGGGCAGTCGTGCGCCAGGTGCGCCGGGTTGTCACTGGCGCGCTTGAAATAGCGCGGGCGGAAAAACGCATCGGCTCCAGCTTGCAGGGGGCGCCGGCGGTCTATTTGGGCGCGCGCGAAATCGCCGCTTTCGCCGGCGTGGACGCCGCCGAAGTGACGATCACCTCCGATCTGACCCTGATTGCGGGCGCGCCGCCGGCGGATGTCTTCACGCTCCCCGATGCACCGGGAATCGGCGTCGTTATCGGCGCGGCGGACGGCGAAAAATGCGAACGCTGCTGGCGGGTGCGCACCGATATCGGCGCCGCCTTACCGGGCATTTGCGGCCGCTGCGCCGATGTCGTGCAGATGATGCGCGCGGCGGCGCAATAGGTTCCGGCGCGCCGTGTTCCGCTTGGGTATCGGCATTGCGATTGCGATTTCGGCGCTCGATCAACTGACCAAATGGATCGTCCTCAACGTGGTCATGACGCCGCCGCAGACGATCGCAATCACCGATTTCTTCAATCTTGTCCTGGTCGCCAACCGGGGGATCAGTTTCGGCCTGCTCAGCAGTGACTCGCCCTGGGGACAGCCGCTGCTCATCGCCCTGGCCCTCGCCTTGTCGGCGATGCTGGTATTCTGGCTGCGGGGCGCGGACAATCGCTTGCTGGCGGGGTCGATCGGGCTGGTTCTGGGCGGCGCCGTCGGCAACGCAATCGACCGCGTGAATCATGGCGCGGTCATTGATTTTCTCGACTTTTACCTTGGCGCTTATCACTGGCCGGCCTTCAACCTCGCCGATGCGGCCATCGTCATTGGCGTTGCCGCAATAATTCTTGAAGGGTTGTTTGCCGGGAGCGGGAAAAAAAAGTAAACTCCGCGCTATGCCCAAACATTCAAGAGGTCGCGATTTTATGCCGGCAAAGGGCCTTGGCTATGGCGTGCTGTTTTTGGCGTCGGCGGTGCTGTTGTCGGGTTGCGGCGAGAGCCGGTTTGGCAATATTCTGGGCTTCGAGAAAAGCGCGCCCGATGAATTTGCGGTCGTCAAGCGGGCGCCGCTGTCTTTGCCGCCGGACTTCGGCCTGCGGCCGCCGCGCCCCGGCGCATCCCGGCCCCAGGACGTATCCGCGCGCAATGCCGCCAAGAAAAGCCTGATCGGCAATTCGCCGGCCGGCAAAACCCGCCGCGCGCGCAGGGCGATCAAGGCGGCGCGCCTTGGCAACCGGTCAGCGGGCGAAGCCGCCTTGTTGAACCGCACCGGCGCGCTCGACGTCGATCCATCGATCCGGCAGCTTATCAATCGCGAAGCATCCGGTGCTTCGGAAAAAGTCGATGAGGATTTCATCTATAAATTGCTATTCTGGCGCGATGAGAAATCCAAAAAAACAACAAAAAGGGGCGACTCGCTGATCGTCGACGCCACCAAGGAAGCGCGCCGCCTGCGCGAAAACGAGGCACTGGGCAAGCCACTCGATACCGGCAAGACGCCGACAATCCGGCGCAAGACATCGGGCTTGTTCTTCTAGATCTACCCCCGCGCCGTCGAAGAGCCGCGGCCCAATGGCGATGCGGCCTTGAGTGGCCGCACCGGGCACCCCATCTTTGGTGCCAATGCCCCTGGTCATTATCCAAGGAACCCTCATGGCGCGTATCGTTCAAATATTCGTGACATCGTGTATGCTGTTTGCCGGCATCGCCGCGCCGGCGCACGCGGCCGTCTTCAACCCGCAAAGTTTCACCCTCGATAACGGCATGCAGGTCGTGGTGGTGACCAACCGGCGGGTTCCGGTCGTGACCCATATGATCTGGTACAAGGTCGGCGCGATGGATGAACCGCCGGGCAAATCGGGCCTGGCGCATTATCTGGAACATCTGATGTTCAAGGGGACCAAGACCCTGAAGCCGGGCGAGTTTTCCGCCATCGTCGCGCGCAATGGCGGCCAGGAAAACGCCTTCACCTCGCAGGATTACACCGGCTACTATCAATCGGTGGCCGCCGACCGGCTCGAATTGATGATGAAGCTGGAAGCCGACCGGATGACCAATCTGGTCCTGACCGACGCCGCCATCGAACCCGAACGCCAGGTCGTGATCGAGGAACGGCGCAGCCGGATCGATAACGATCCGTCCGCGATGCTGGGCGAACAGGTCGCAGCCGCACTGTACCAGAACCATCCCTACCGCAATCCGATCATCGGCTGGCGGCATGAGATCGAGACCCGGTCGCGCCAGGACCTGCTGGATTTCTATCGCCACTGGTACGCACCCAACAACGCGGTCCTGGTGATTTCCGGCGACGTGACCGTCGATATCGTCCGCCCCCTGGCGGAAAAATATTACGGCGTCATCCCGGCGCGCAAACTGCCCAAGCGGGTCGTATGGCGCGAACCGCCCCCGGCCGCCGACCGGCATGTCGTGCTCAAGGACCCGCGCGTACGCCAGCCGGCCTGGTCGCGCCGCTTTCTTGCGCCCAGCCAGGTTTACGGTCAAAGCGAACATGCCTACGCCTTGCGGGTGCTGGGCGAGATCCTGTCCGGCGGCGCGACCAGCCGGCTGCACCGCACGCTGGTGGTGGAGGATAAAATCGCGGTCAGCGCCGGCGCCTGGTATAATGGCCGCACGCGCGGGCCCGGAACCTTTGGCTTCTACGCCTCGCCGCCGCCGGACGGCGATATCGACGCCACGATCGCCGCCGTCAACGCACAGATCGACACGCTGATCGCCGATGGCGTGACCGAAGAAGAAGTGGCCAAAGCGGTCCGGCAACTCCAGGATTCGGCGGTCTATGCGCGCGATTCCTATCGCACGCCGGCCCGTGTCTTCGGCGCGGCGCTGGCCATCGGGCGCACCGTCGCTGATGTCGAGGCGTGGCCGGAACGGATCGGCGCGGTGGATGCCGGTGCGGTCAACCGGGCAATCGAATTCGTCTTCAAGAACCGCAGATCGGTGACCGCGCTGCTGCTGCCGAAACCGGCAAGCTGATGGGAAATACGATGCCAAAATTCATAAATACCGTTGCCGCCGTTATGCTGGTTTTCGCCATTGCGCCGCCGGTGCTGGCGGTCGAAGTCGAGCGCGTGGTCAGTCCCGGCGGGATCGAAGCCTGGCTGGTCCGCGACAACAGTGTCCCGATCACGGCGATTGAATTTTCGTTTCGCGGCGGTGGCGCCAGCGATCCCGCCGGCAAGGCGGGGCTGGCCGATATGACGATGAGCCTGCTGGACGAAGGTGCTGGCGACCTCGACAGCCAGGCATTTCAGGGGCGGGCCGAATCACTGTCGATCCGGCTCAGTTTCAACGCCGGGCGGGAAACCGTGCGCGGCAGCCTGAAGACGCTGAACCGCAATCGCGGCGAGGCGCTGGAACTGCTGCGGCTGGCGCTCACCGCACCCCGGTTCGACGCCGACGCGGTCCAGCGGATCCGCCAGCAGATCGTCGTCTCATTGAGCCGCGCCTCCAGCAACCCTAATTCGGTGGCGGGCCGGACCTGGCGCCGCGCGGTTTTCGCCGGTCACCCTTATGGCCAGCCGGTTAGCGGCACCCAGAAATCGATTGCCGGCTTGAGCATCGACGATATGCGGAATTTCGTCGCCAACCGCTTTACCCGGCAAAATCTGATTGTCGGCGTAGTCGGCGATATCTCCGCGCAATCGCTCGGCCCGATTCTAGACCAGGTGTTCGGCGCGCTGCCGGCAGCGGCCCCGCGCGCGCACCTGGCCCAAGCCACGATCGGTTCCGCCGGCGAGACCTTCATTGTCGAGATGGACAATCCGCAAAGCGTCGTCGTCTTCGGCCAGGCCGGCGTGGCGCGCAACGACCCCGACTATTACGCCGCCTATATCATGAACCACATTCTGGGCGGCGGCGGGTTTTCCTCCAGGCTTTATCAAGAGGTGCGCGAAAAACGCGGCCTTGCCTATAGCGTCTACAGCTATCTCAACCCGGCCCGGCGCGGCGCCTTGATATCGGGCGGCGTCGCGACCCGTAACGACCGGGTGGCAAAGACGCTGTCGGTGATCCGCCAGGAATGGCGGCGGATGCGCGAAAACGGCGTCGCCGCCACCGAACTGGCCGATGCGAAAACCTATCTGAACGGTTCCTATCCGCTGCGGCTCAGCAGCACCAGCGCGATCGCGCGGATGCTGGTCGGCATGCAGTACAACGATCTTGGCCGCGATTATATCGAACGCCGCGCCGACTTAATCAACGCCGTGACCGTGGCCGATATAAAGCGCGTGGCCCAAACCCTGCTCGATCCCGACCGGCTTACCGTGGTCATCGTCGGCAAACCCAAGGACATCGAACCGACCGCCAGGACGCCCGAAATCGAAAGCTGACGCCGCCCCCGGCTTTACGGATCGACGCGCGCGCTAGCCGACCCGGTCACGACGGTCTTGCCATCCTGGTTAATGGTTTCAAGCGTGAGGTCGACGAAATGTTCGCCGCCGTCCTCGCGGATTTCAATGACCGTCGCCTTCGAAGTCAGGGTGTCGCCGGGCCATACCTGATTGGTAAAGCGGACGCCGAATTTGGTCAGGCGGCCATCGCCGACATAATTGGTCAGCATCTTGCCGGTCAGCCCCATAGACAACATGCCATGGACGAAAACGCCTGGATAACCGGCGACTTCCTTGGCGTAAAGATCATCGGTGTGCAGCGGGTTATAGTCGCCCGATGCGCCGGAATACATGACCAGCTGGGTGCGGGTCAGGTCATCGACGACGACTTCTTCGTATTTGTCGCCAACATTCAGTTTGCTTGCGCTTAGCGGCATTTTCGCCTCCTCAATTCTGCTCGACGGGGCGTTCGGTCTTGACGCCGACGCTGCGCGAGGTGATGACCAGCTCG
>Ga0066376_10002370_pt1 | contig 17591 bp, 14 predicted proteins | sample Knorr_S15_td_Bot_FD_77009 | JGI IMG/M metagenome (GOLD analysis project Ga0066376, IMG submission 77009) | Marine microbial communities from Southern Atlantic Ocean transect - Knorr_S15_td_Bottom_ad_5009_LV_A | ecosystem: Environmental > Aquatic > Marine > Oceanic | place: Southern Atlantic... | reverse complement strand
TTACAACCGCGAAAACTTCAAACTCAATCGTTCCGCCGCCTTGGCGGAGTGGCGTCAACTTGCGACCTGAGATCTACCGATGACGGAGTTTTGCTGACCGGTTCGATTTCCCCTGACAACGCCGTCTGCCTGACAACGCCGTCTGAACGTATACGTTCATATCCACAGGCTGGCCGGCACGCAAGACCTCCGCCGGCGGTTGACCGGCCAGGGACGGATGCGGCCGCTCGGTATTGTAAAAGTCGATCCATTCGCCAATCACCGGTTCGGCCTCGAAGCCAGTTCATGCAGCTAGCGTATCGCCGCTACCTACAAATCATACCCGGTTTCGCCGTGCGCGGTGATATCGAGTCCCTCGATCTCATCCTCTTCCGACACCCGCAGGCCGAAGATCAAATCGGCGAGCTTGATGATCACGAAACTCGCCACCGCCGACCAGGTGGCAATCGACAATACGCCAATCGTCTGCACCCATAGCTGCTGGCCGATGCCAAGACCGTCGGCGAGGCCAAGGCCCTGGAATACCGGCGCCGCCAGAAACGACACCCCCAACGTGCCCATGATGCCGCCGATACCGTGTACGGCGAACACGTCCAGCGAATCGTCGATCTGCACCGACTGCTTGAGCCAGCTGGTCACCCATTGGCACACAATTCCGGCCGCGGCGCCCAGGATCAGCGCGCCGACCGGCCCGACGAAGCCGGACGCCGGCGTGATCGTGGCCAGTCCCGCGACCATGCCGGTGACGATGCCGACCAGGCTCGGTTTGCCGAATTTGATCCATTCCATCGCCGCCCAGCTCAGCGACGCGGTCGCGGCGGCGATATGGGTGACCAGCATCGCCATGCCGGCGTTACCGTCCGCCGCCAGGGCGCTGCCGGCGTTGAACCCGAACCAGCCGACCCACAGCATCGCCGCGCCGATCATGGTCATGCCCGGATTATGCGGCGGCCGCACCTGGTTGGGAAACCCGCGCCGTCCGCCAAGCATGGCGGCGAACACCAGGGCCGAGACGCCGGCCGTCACATGCACGACAAGACCGCCGGCGAAGTCCCGGACGCCCATTTCCGCCAACCAGCCGCCGCCCCACACCCAATGGGTCACCGGCGCATAGACCACCAGCAGCCAGACCGAACTGAAAAAGATCACCGCCGCGAATTTCGTCCGCTCCACATAAGCGCCGACGATGAGCGCCGGCGTGATGATCGCGAAGGTCATCTGGAACATGAAAAATACGTCTTCGGGGATCGTGCCGGACACAGCACCGGTTCCGATGCCGCTAAAAAACGCCTTGCCCAGGCCGCCAATCCACGCATTGGCGCTGCCGCCGTCGCCGAAGGCCAGACTGTATCCAAGGGCCAGCCAAAGCACCGACGCCACGCAGGCAATCGTGAAACACTGCATCAGCACCGAAAGCACGCTGTTGGCGCGTACCAGCCCGCCGTAAAACAGGGCCAGCCCCGGCAAGGTCATGAACAGGACCAGCGCAGTCGATGTCAGTATCCACGCCGTATCGCCGGCGCTGACCGCGCTTTGCGCCATCGCCGTTCCCGGCCAAACCAAAACGCCCGCGACGGCCAGCGCCGCACCGCGTTTCACCCTTACTTCCATCGACATGCTTCCCCCCTATTATCGAATTTGCGCGGACTATACCGAAAGCCTTTGCCATTCGCCACAGCTTGCTAACCGGGCTTATGTAGCACCGGCCGGGTTGCGGTGAAGGTCCGCCGGCCGGCCTTGAAGGCAAAGAGCGGCCGGGCCACGGTCGCCACCGCCTCGGCCGGATCGCGCGTGTCCCAGACCGCAATGTCGGCCGGCTTGCCGACAGCAATGCCGTAATCGTCGCGGCGTATCAGGCGGGCCGCGCGCTGGGTGATCATGGCGAAACATTCGGCCAGTTCGGCCGCCGTCCCGCGCTGGACGACATTGGCGTACAGATTTGCCATCCGGGTCAGCGACCCGTCGCCGAATGGCGTGAACGGGTTCAGGATATTGTTGGACGCGAGCGTGCAGTTGACGCCGCATTGCATCAGCGCATGGGCGTCGGCGACGCCGCGCATCACGCTATGGTCCTGGTGGCGCCCCATGATGAACAGATCGGTGGCCGGCAAGACCGTGACCGCGACTCCGACATCGCTGAGCCGCGCGCCGAGATCGCGCAGCCGGTCGGGCGGCAAGCAGGAATATTTTGTGCCATGGCCGACCGCGACCCGGCCGCCCCAGCCATATTGTTGCGTCAGATCGGAGACCAGGTGGATATCCATGTCGCCGGTGGTCGGCCCGACATCGAGATGAATATCGACATCGACATCGAATTCGCGCGCCAACTCGAAGATCCGGTTTATCTGCCAGGCATGGTCCACATCGTAACCGGGTGCCCCGCCGACGACCGATGCGCCGCGCCGCAACGCTTCCACGACATTGGCGTCGGCTTCGGGAAGGCCGGTCCAGCCTTCCTGGGCGAAGACGCAGATTTCCATATCCACCGCCCAGCGATATTCATCGGCCAGTTGTTGCAGCGCTTCGAAGCCGCGCAATCCGACATTCGGGTCGACCTCTACATGGGTGCGGATATGGGTTGTCCCGTGCGCGATGCACCCCTCCAGCGTCGCCTTGGCGCGGGAATGGATATCCTCGACGGTGAACCCGGATTTCACCGCCGCAACCCGCGCCATATGGTCGGTGCCCCGGTCGGGCGCGGCCGAACAGCGCTCCAGGATACGAGATTTGTCGAGATGGATATGGGTCTCTATCAGACCCGGCGACACCATGCAGCCGTCAAGATCGAGCGCATCGCCATCCCCCGCCAGGTCGGCCCCGATTGCCTGGATGCGGCCATCGGCAATGCCGATATCGAGCAGGACATCGGCGTCCAAAATCCGTGCGTTGCGCAACACCAGATCGAGCGCCATGTCGTACCCCTTTTCACGGCGGCGGATATTGCCGCGGCAATGCTATAACCACGCAATGTACGATTGGCCGATTAAGGACATTGAATGACCGCGCCGGGCCGATCAAGCGCGCTTGCGCCGTTATCCGCCGCCAGTGGCCGCGAGCTGGCGATAATTTTCGTGCTCGCCGCCGCCGCCCTCGCCGCCGTGATCGCGATGGCGCGATACGGTGTGCTGCCTGTACTCGCTTTCGGGTTCCTGGCCTACGGCGCGTTGCTCGCCGTGATCTGGGCCGTGGCGGTCCGCGCGCCGGGGCGGCGTTGGCGCGATATCGGGTTGCAGCGCTGCGAACCAGCCTTGCTGGTCATCGGCTGTCTGGCGGCTTTTTTGTGGGTTGGTATTTCCATCGTGATCTATTCCGCCGCCGGCGTGTGGGAGGCGGCCCTTGCCGCCGGCGGCAATCTGATCGACCCGTTCCGCGGCCGTCCGGTAATGCTCGCCGCGCTGTTCGTTCTCGCCGTGCCGACCGCCGCGCTGGTCGAGGAAATCCTTTATCGCGGGCTGCTGTACGGGTGGCTGCGGCGGCGCATGGGGGTGGTAACGGCAACCTTGACCAGCGCCGTTGTGTTCACCTTCAGCCATTTCTATGTGTTCGCCGCCGGGCTTCCCTTCGTGATCGAGATGCTGGCGCTGTCGATGTTGCTGGCCTTGCTGTTCGAAATCAACCGCTCGCTGTGGCCCGGAATTCTGTGCCACGGGCTGAACAATCTCGCCTTGATGGTGGCGTATAGTCTGAATTAGTCGGCCGCCGGCACCTTTGCCGCCGCCAGCGCCGCTGCCTGCCGGGCGGCCAGCGCGTCAACGTCGAAATCGCCGATCAAATCGTGGAACATCCGGTGCCAGTTGACCTCGGCGCGCAGATGCATGAAGACCGAGCCAAGACCGATTGCCGCGCGGTCCATCAGCACGAATTCGCGCGGCGGCGTGACTCCGCCCAGCCGGCGCAGTTCGCGGTGTACCTTGTTGGCGATTTTGGCACCATACATGCCGCTTTCCGATTGCTGGATTTTCTGGACCTTGTCCTTCATCAGCGGCGCATAGACGAATTCGGCCCAGATATTGAGAACCTCGATCACTTCGCGGTCCACGCCCTTGAAGCCCCATGTCTCATAGGCGTGCATTGCACGGTCCGCGTCGCCATCGCGCAGTCCGTGGTAAAGGTCGATCACGCCGGCGATGAAATGCGGCGGAAAGACGCGGATGCAGCCAAAATCGAGCAAATTGATGCCATGGTCCGGCCGCACGCTGTAATTGCCCAGATGCGGGTCGCCGTGGATGATGCCGTATTCGTAGAACGGCACATACCAGGCGCGGAACATGTTGCGGGCGATGGCGTTGCGCGCTGCCAGGTCCGATTGGCGGAAATCCAGCAACGGCCGGCCTTCCATCCAGTCCATCGACAGCAGCCGTCTGGTGGAAAGTTCGGGCACGACCCCCGGAATATGCACCGCGTCCTCATCCGCCAGCATGGCGGCGTATAGCGCCAGATGCTTGGCCTCGCGCTCGTAATCGAGTTCCTCGCGCAGGCGGGCGGACAGCTCGGCGTGAATCCGGTCGGTTGAAATTGCCTTGTCGTAACGCTCGAACAGACCGAATGCGAGCCGTAGCTGGCGCAGATCAGCTTCCACCGCCGATGCCATGTCGGGATATTGCAGCTTGCAGGCCAGCCTACGGCCGTCCGGCGCCGTCGCCCTATGCACCTGTCCGAGCGAGGCGGCATGGGCGGCGTCGCGCTCGAAATCGGCGAATTTGCCGCGCCAGCCGGCGCCCAACTCGTTCGCCATGCGGCGGCGCACGAAGGGCCAGCCCATCGGCGGCGCATTGGTCTGGAGCTGTTTCAGCTCTTCGATATATTCCGGCGGCAGGGCGTCGGGAATGGTCGCCATGATCTGCGCGACCTTCATCAGCGGTCCCTTGAGCCCGCCCAACGCCGCCTTCAGATCGCTGGCGTGACGGTCTTTGTCGATGCCGACGCCAAGGAATTTCGCCCCGGCGAAGCGCATCGCCAACCCGCCCACCGCGCCGCCGACCCGCGCATAGCGCCTGGCGCGGCCGGAAAAGCTGTTCTTGTCGGGATCCATGAAGGATAGATGGGCATCCGCGCGGCCCCTGTCAAAGCCGGCGCGCGGGCGCGCGACGCCGTGGTTGCGGGACCGTCGAATTCATAGGAACATGGCCGCTGGAATTGGGGGGCCGCGCGTTATGAATCCATTCGATTTGAGTGAGCCGGCGACGTTGCGCGAAGCGGTCGGGATGCTGGATGCGTCTAATCCGCAAATCCGCCCGATTGCCGGTGGCACGGCGGTGATGCTGATGATGAAGACCGGCATTTTTCAACCCGAACGGCTGATCGGTCTGCACCGGATCGAAAAGCGCTATTCGCGGATCGCCGTGGCCGGTAACGGCGATCTGCGGATCGGCGCGATGACGCCCTTGCGGCGGCTCGAACAATCTGCCGATGTCGAACGGGTCGCGCCCGTCATAACCCGCGCATTGCGGCGGCTCTCGAATGTGCGGGTGCGCAATGTGGCGACGCTGGGCGGGCATCTGGCGCATGGCGACCCGCATCTGGATCTGCCGCCGGTCCTGATCGCGCTTGGCGCGTCGCTAATAATCGCCGGCCCGAGCGGCGAGCGGACGATCGAAATTGAGGATTTGTTTCGCGGCTATCTGGAAACCACGCTGGCGCATGACGAGCTGATTGCCGAAATCGTGGTTCCGGCGCGGCCGGGGCGGCGCGCGGCCTATTTGAAGCACACCACGCGCTCCGCCGACGATTGGCCGGCGCTGGGCATCGCGGTGGCGCTGGACGACGACGGCGCCGCGCGGGTCGTCATCGGTGCCGCGACCGACACGCCGCGCCGCCTGAAGGCGGCCGAAGTGGTGCTGTCCAGCGGCGGTGGTCTTGAGGACCGGGTCCTGCTGGAAGCGGGCGATGCGGCGGCAGCCGAAGCAGAGGTGCATTCCGACGCGCGCGGTTCGGCTGCCTACAAGACCGAACTGATCCGCGTTTTCACGGCGCGCGCAATTCGCAATGCAGCCGGAAGGGTAGGGTAATGGCGGACCGTTCGACGACGACTTCGGTCGGGCATTCGATTGCGCGCCTGGAAGGCCGCGACAAGGTTACCGGCCGGACCGACTATATCTACAATTTGCGCCTGCCATCGATGTTGCACGCCAAGGCGTGCCGCAGCCCGATTTCGCATGGCCGGATCCGCGCCATCGATACCGGTGCTGCGCTAGCGATGCCGGGTGTGCGCCATGTCGTTACCGGGGAGGATGTAAAAGCGGTGTTGCCGGAACCCTATTACGGCCCGGCGTTCCACGATCAGCCGATCCTGGCGCTGGACAAGGTGCGCCATTTCGGCGAGCCGGTTGCCGTGGTGCTGGCCGACGATCCGCATATCGCCGAGTCGGCGGCCCAGATAATCGAGGTCGATTACCAGGAACTGCCCGGCGTTTATGACGAGATCGAGGCGCTGCGCGGGCAAGTCATTGTCCATGAAGAACTGAAACCGGCTGGAACCTTCGCCGATCTGAAACATCTGGCCGGCCGCCGGGACACCAATCTGGCGCTGGATTACCATCTGCGGCACGGCGATACGGACCGGGCCTTTGCCCAGGCCGAGCATGTTTTCGACCATATTTTCAGCACCCAGCAGACCATGCATGCGGCGTTCGAGCCGATCGTCGCCCTGGCCGATATGCGCGATGGCCGGCTGACGATCTATTCCTCGACGCAAAGCCCGTCTTTCGTGCGCTTCGAGATCGCGCGGCTGCTCGGCTGGCCGGAAAGCCATGTGCGGGTGAAGACCGCGCATCTTGGCGGCGGCTTCGGGGCCAAGGTCTATGTCAAGGCCGAGGCGCTAGCGATGGCGCTGTCGCTGATCGCACGCCGGCCGGTCCGCGTTGCGCTGACCATGGAAGAACAATTCTACACCATCACCAAACACGCCAATACGGTGCGCATCCGCAGCGCCGTCGATAAGGATGGCCGCATTACCGGGCGCAAATGCGAGGTCTGGTGGAATGGCGGCGCCTATGCCGATATCGGCCCGAGGGTGGCGCAGAAATCCGGATTTTCGGCTGCTGGACCCTACGATATCGAAAACGTCGATATCGATTCCTTCGCGCTTTACACCAACCGGCCGCCGGCCGGCGCATTGCGCGGATTTGGCATTCCGCAACTCGTCTGGGCCTATGAAAGCCACACCGATATTATCGCCGGCGAACTTGGCATCGACCCGCTGGCGTTTCGCAAACGCAATATCCTGCGCAACGGCCGGCCGCAGGCGGTGGGCAGCATCGTCGAGGATGCGGAATTCGAGGCGGTGCTCGACGATGTGGCCCGGCGCATGAACTGGCGCGGCCCCTTCGACAAGGGCAGCGGGACCCTATTGCGCGGCCGCGGCATCGCGATCGGCTTCAAGGCTTCGATCTCGCCGACCACCTCCAGCGCCATCGTCAGCGTGCAAGCCGATGGCAGTTGCATCGTCTATTGCAGCACCGTCGATATGGGGCAGGGTTCGGATACGGCGATGGCGCAGATCGCCGCCGAAGTGCTGAATATTGCGCTGGATTCGATCAAAATCGTCCACCCCGATACCGATGTGACGCCCTACGACATGTCGACCTTGGGCTCGCGCTCGACTTTTCATATGGGGCATGCGGTGCGGTTGGCGGCGCAGGACGCGCGCGGCAAGCTGGACGCGATGGCCAGTGCCGCCGGGTTGCCGGAAGGGGCGAACACGCCGCTGGCCGACTTGTTCGTCAAGACATTCGGTATGCGGGCCGGAACCATCGTCGGCGCCGCCAACTACATGCCCGAATACGCCCCGCCGAATTACGAGACCGGCCAGACGCCGAAGGTGACGCCGTTCTGGATGATCGGCGCGGCCGGGGCCGAAGTCGAGGTCGATACGCAAACTGGGCAGTTCCGCATTACCCGGCTGGTCAATGTCTGCGATGCCGGCAAGGCGATCAATCCGGCGGTTGTGGAAACGCAGATTTCCGGCGCGGCCGTCATGCAGCTCGGTTTCACCATGACCGAGAACATGATTATCGAAGACGGTCAGCTGACCAATCCGTCGCTGGCCGACTACAAAATTCCCGGTTTCTTCGATCTGCCGGACGCGATGGAAAACGGCTTCATCGAAGCCGAACAGCATAACGGGCCGTTCGGGGCCAAGGGGGTCGGCGAATCCGGCACCTTTGGCGTCTCGCCCGCCATCGCCAATGCGATCGCCGATGCGGTCGGGGTCCGGATCACGCGGCTGCCGATTACCGCCGAGGCGGTGTTCCGCGCCTTGCGCGCCAAGGCCGGCAATCCGCTGGGGGATGCGTGAGATGACCGGCCGGCGCAGGACGATCCAATTCACCCTCAACGGCCAGCCGGTGGCGGCCGAGATCGGCGTGCATCAGAATCTGACCGAACTGTTGCAGGACCGCTTCGGATTGTTCGGCGCGCGCGAAAGCTGCGGGCAAGGGCTGTGCGGCTGCTGCACCGTGCTGGTGGACGGTCAGGCGATCACCGGCTGCCTGCGGTTGGCGGTATTGGTGGATGGATCGGATGTGCGCACCATCGAAGGGTTGAGCGACGGCGAGACGCTGAGCCCGGAACAAGAAGCCTTCATCGAAAGCGGCGCCTTCCAGTGCGGCTATTGCACGCCCGGTTTTATCCTCATGACCCGGAAATTGCTGGACGAGAACCCGGACCCCAGCGACGACGACATCAAGCATTATTTGTCGGGCAATCTGTGCCGGTGCGGCGCTTATCCGGAAATCCTGAACGCCGTCAAACTGGCCGGTCGCAAGCGCGCCGCACTCACATAGCCGCGTCGAGTTCGTCGATGAAGCCTTCGATGACCTTGAGGCCGCGCGACCAGAAGGTGGGGTCGGTGGCGTCGAGGTCGAAGGGGGCGAGAAGTTCGCGGTGGCGCAACGTGCCGCCGGCGCGCAGCATGTCGAGATATTTATCGACGAAACCGGCCGGCGATTCCTGATAACGTGCGTACAGAGAGTTCACCAGACAATCCCCGAAAGCGTACGCGTACACATAGAACGGCGCGTGAATGAAATGCGGGATATAGGCCCAGTAATGGGCGTATTCCGGCTCGAAGCGGATCGCGGGGCCAAGGCTTTCGCGCTGAATTTTGAGCCAGATTTCGCCCAGCTTCTCGGCCGGAATTTCGCCCTCGCGGCGCAGATCATGCACCTTGCGTTCGAACTCGAAGAAGGCGATCTGGCGCACCACGGTGTTCAGCATGTCCTCGATCTTGGCCGCCAGCATGGCGCGGCGCGGCTTGGCTTGCGTGGTCGCCTTCAGCATCGCCTGAAAGGTCAGCATCTCGCCGAATACCGACGCGGTTTCCGCCAGCGTCAGCGGCGTGTCGGCCATCAGATGTCCCTGGGGACCGGCCAGAACCTGATGCACGCCGTGGCCCAACTCATGCGCCAGCGTCATCACGTCGCGCATCTTGCCCTGATAGTTGAGCAGCAGATAGGGATGGGCCGACGGCACGGTCGGGTGGGCGAAGGCGCCCGATGACTTGCCGGCCCGCACCGGGGCGTCGATCCAGGCATTGTCGAAAAAGCGCTTGCCGACCGCCGCCAATTCGCCCGAAAAGGCGCCATAGGCGTCCAGCACGGTGTCGCGCGCCTGGTCCCAAGGGATCAGCCGGTCGTCCTCGTCGGGCGGCGGTGCGTTGCGGTCCCAGTAATCCAGCTGGCCGGTCCCGAACCAGCGCGCCTTCAACGCGTAATACCGGTGCGACAGGCGCGGATAGGAGTCTTTTACCGCCGCGACCAGCGCATCGACGACGTCGTCCTCGACGAAGTTGGAAAGATTGCGCGACGAGACGGGCCGCTCGAATTGGCGCCATCTGTCCTCGATCTCCTTGTCCTTGGCAATCGTGTTGGTGATCAGCGAGAACAGCCGGATATTGTCGCCCAGCACGGCGCCGACGCTCTTGGCGGCTTCCTTGCGCTTGGCCCCGTCATGGTCCGACAGCAGATCGAAGATTTCCGTTGCGGTCAGATCGCGGCCCCGGAAGGCAAAACGCAGATCGGCCATGGTCTCGTTGAACAGGCGAATCCAGGCGGCGCGGCCGGCGACCGATTTTTCGTGCAGCAGTTTTTCGATCTCATCGGAGAGTTGATGCGGCCGCATGGCGCGGATATCGCGCAGCCAGGGCGCATAGCGGGCAAGGGCGGGTGACTTCTCGATCCACCCATCCAGCGCCGAATCCTCGATCCGGTTGATCTCCAGGGTGAAGAACAGCAGATCGGTGCCGATATCGGTAGCGCGCTCCTGGGTGGTCTGAAAGAAGCGGCCGATTTCCGGATCGCTGACATCGCCAGCGTGAACCAGGCCGGCATAGCTCATGATTCGGCCGAGAATTTCCTCGATGCGCTCATATTGCGCGATTGCCAGCGCCAGGGCCGCGCCGTCGAGCCCATCCAGCTTGCCCGTATATTGCGCGGCGAAGGCCTTCGCGTCGGCTTCGGCCCGGCTCAGGTCCGCCGCCAGTTCCGGTGCTTGCGTCCCGGGATACAGATCATTCAGATCCCATTGCGGCAGGCTGCCGAGTGATGGTGTTTCGTTCATCGCTATTCCTCCGTTGCAAAGCCTGATGTATGGTCTAGCCGTATGTGCGGCAAGCACGATGGGAAGGCGGACATGATCGATTACGATTCCTTGCGGAACCTGCCCGAGGCATTCTTCGACGAGGCCCGCAAGCGGGCGGCGGAACCGTTCTTGTGGTCCAAAACCACCGGCGACTGGCAGTCGATCGACTGGGGCGAGACGGCGGCGCGGGTTTCGGATTTGTCGCGCGGGTTGCGGGAGTTGGGCGTCGCTACGGGCGACCGGGTCGCGATCGTCTTGGAAAACCGGCCGGAATGGTTTATTGCGGATCTGGCGATCATGGCCGCGGGCGCGATCAGCGTGCCGGCTTATACGACCAACACGGCCGAGGATTTCTTCCATATTCTTGCCGATAGCGGCGCCAAGCTGGCGATTGTTTCCAGCGCCGATCTGGCGGAACGGGTGGTTCCGGCCGCCGTGCGGGCGCCGGAAACCGAAATCGTCGTCACGATGGATGCGGCCCCGGCGGACGCCCAGGGTGTGCGCATGATCGCCTGGGACGATGTATTGGAACTGGGCCAGGCGGCGCGCGACGACACCGCCGCGCGCGTCGCCACCATCGCGCGCACCGATACCTGCTGCATCATCTACACTTCGGGCACCGGCGGGCGGCCGAAAGGGGTGATGCTGAGCCATGGCGCGATCCTGTGCAACTGCCGGGGCGCTTATGAGCTGCTCCGGCCGTTGCCGGATTTTTCCATCGGCGGCGAGGTATTCCTGTCGTTCCTGCCGCTCAGCCATTCCTATGAACACACGGCCGGGATGATCTTTCCGATGACCATTGGCGCGCAGATCTATTATGCGCAGAGCATGGACCGGCTGGTCGCCAACATGGCCGAAGCCCGGCCGACTATCATGACCGCGGTGCCGCGCCTCTATGAGATCATTCACGGCCGTATTGTGAGCGGCGTCCAGCAAGCCGGCGGCCTGAAGGAAAAGTTGTTCATGAAGGCGCTTGAGCTGGGCCGGCGGCGCATCGATTCCGGTGCGCCCTTGAGCGGCCTGGCCGGATTGATGGACTGGATCCTGGAGCGGCTGGTGCGCGACAAGGTGCGCCAGCGTTTCGGCGGCCGCCTGCAAGCCTTCGTGTCCGGCGGCGCGCCGCTCAACCCGGAAATCGGCGGCTTCTTTCTGGCCCTGGGCGTGCGTATCCTGCAAGGCTACGGCCAGACCGAATCGGCACCGGTGATCAGTTGCAACCCGGTCCACGGCGTGCGCATCGACACCGTCGGCCCGCCGTTGGCCGGGGTCGAGGTGAAAATCGCCGAAGATGGCGAAATCTTGGCGCGCGGCGAATTGCTGATGCAGGGCTACTGGAACAATCCGGACGCCACGGCGGAGGTGCTGCGCGACGGCTGGCTGCATACCGGCGATATCGGCGAACTGGACCCGGACGGCTTTTTGCGCATCACCGACCGCAAGAAGGACATCATCGTCAATTCCGGCGGCGACAATCTATCGCCCCTGCGGATCGAGGGCATGTTGACCATCGAGCCGGAAATCCTCCAGGCGATGGTCCATGGCGACCGCCGCCCGTATCTGGTGGCGCTTATCGTCGCCGACGCGGAACATGGCGGCGACATTGGCGAAGCGGTGCGCCGGGTCAACGCCAAGCTCGGCAACATCGAACGCATCCGACACTTCGTCGCCGCCGACGAACCCTTCACGACGGACAACGAAATGATGACGCCCAGCTTGAAGATACGCCGGCATGTGATCCGGGCGAAATACGGCGACAAGCTGGACGCGCTGTATGGCGGCTAGGGCGCTATCGCCGGGCTCGTCGACGGCGGGTTCGGGACGCGGTAGAATTGGCCATGGAAGATTTTAATATCTGGCGCGGTCTGGCCGTGGGCGTGGTGATCTATGTCGCCTACAGCTTTCCCAAACTAAGGATTCCGCTGCTCGTTCTGAGCATTGGCGTCGGCGTCTGGGTTTATGTCGATGAGGGTTTTTTCCTGGATTTTTAGAGCGGATCAGGATTGATGCAGATCATCAATCCTGTGAATCCGCTCGCTTTCAATAAGGTGAGCAAAGCGACAGGATCAACGTGAATCGCCTCTGGCGATTCCCATCAATCCTGATTTGCTCTGAACATCCGCCGCCGGCGTGCGGCCGGTTATTGCGGATATCGCGGGGGATGGATGGGGTGTAGCGTGCGCACCTTCCATCCCGGCGTCGATGCGTCCGGCGTCGGCGGCTCGCCCGTATCGCCGGTGCATACGCCGCGCTCGGCCAGCGTCTTGTCGAGGCCGATGATCGTGAGCGGCGTAAAGCCGTCCGGCAACGCCGGGCTTTGCGGATCGAGGCGGTCGATCAGCACCATCCATCCTCCCATTGCGACTTCCAACTCGTCGAGTGCCCCGTTGACCAGATTGCGGTCCCAGTTGGTTATCCGCTCGCGCATCGACGCCTTGACCGACATCCGGCCCGCCTTCGAGGTGTAGTTTTCGCTGGTCAGCACCGCGGGGCCGGCAAGCCTATAGAGCGCTAGATACGGCGCCTTGGCGGCATGAACGCAGGCGAAACGCTGCGCCGACTGGAACCCCTTTATGGTCAGCAACATGGCGATATGGCGATCGTAGAAAGCGTCGAATTCGGCCCGGGACTCGGATTTGGGGTAGTTCATTTCGACCATGTAAAAAATGCTCATGCAGACGCGCTTCCTTGTTGTATGTCGTGGCGATGGGGTTATTGCGGCAGCGCGTAATCCTTGTATTCCTCGCGCAGTTCTTTCTTCAGCACCTTGCCGGTGCCGCCAATCGGGAAGGACTCGACGATGACCATATCGTCGGGCAGCCACCATTTGGCGACCTTGTCGGAAAGGAAATTAAAAATATCGGCTTTGTCCGGCGTCTTGCCAGGAACCGGGACGACCAGCAGCAAGGGGCGTTCGTCCCATTTGGGGTGGGGGACGCCGATCACGGCGGCTTGCTGCACGTCGGGGTGGCTCATGGCGAAATTTTCCAAATCGATCGAACTGATCCATTCGCCGCCGGATTTTATCATGTCCTTGGTGCGATCGACGATCTGCATATAGCCTTGTTCGTCGATTGTCGCCACGTCGTTGGTGGCGAACCAGCCATCGCGGTGGACGCCGGCGTCGTCGATGCCGAAATAGCCGCTGCACACCCAGGGGCCACGGACCAAGAGTTCGCCTTGCGCCTTGCCGTCATGGGGCAAGGCTTCGCCCGACTCGCTCTCGATCATCATCTCGACACCGAATGGCGGGCGGCCCTGCTTGATCTGGATAGCCATGCGCTGCGATGGCGGCAGATCCTGCATCCACGGCTTGAGCGTATTGATCGAGCCGATCGGCGACATCTCGGTCATGCCCCAGCCCTGGCGCACCTCGATATCGAACTCGTTCTCGAAGGCTTCGATCATCGACGCCGGCACGGCGCTGCCGCCGATGACGACATATTTCAGCCGGTCCAGCCGTTTGCCGTGTTCGCGCATATGGTTGAGCAGCCCGAGCCAGATGGTCGGCACGCCGGCGGCAAAGGTCACGTTTTCGGCGTCGAGAATTTCATGTAGCGACGCACCGTCCAGCCCGGGGCCGGGCATCACTTGCTTGGCCCCGGTCATGGTCGCGGCATAGGGGATGCCCCAGGCGTTGACGTGGAACATCGGCACCACCGGCAGGATCGCCTCGCTTTCCGACAAGCAAAGCCCGGCCGGCAGGGCGGCGGCGAAGGAATGCAGCACCGTGGCGCGGTGCGAATACAGCACGCCCTTGGGATTGCCGGTCGTGCCCGAAGTGTAGCACAGCGACGAGGCGGTGTTTTCGTCGAATATCGGCCACTCGTAGCTGTCCTGCGCGCCGTCCATCAGTTCTTCGTAGCAGATCAGATTGTCCAGCTTGCTATCGGGCATATGCGCGCGGTCGCACATTACCACGATGCCTTCCAGCTTCGCCGCCCGCCCGGCCACCAGTTCGACCAGCGGCACGAAGGTCAGATCGATGAACAGATAGCGGTCGGCTGCGTGATTGAGCAGATAGACGATCTGATCGGGATGCAGCCGCGGATTGATGGTGTGGCAGATCGCCGCCATGCCGGAGGTGGCGAAATAGATTTCGTAATGCCGGTATCCGTTCCACGCGATGGTGGCGATCCGGTCGCCCTTGACTATGCCCAGCGCCGTCAGTGCGTTGGCCAGTTGCTGGGCGCGGCGATGCGCCTGCGCGTAGCCGTAGCGGTGGATCGGTCCCTCGACGGTGCGCGAGACGATCTCGCTTTGCGCATGTTGGGCGGCGGCGTGTTTGATCAACGACGACACCAGCAGCGGCGTATCCATCATAAGTCCGCGCATATCGGTTATCCTTCCGGTGTATCGCCCGTCCTTGCCGAGCGCAGGGCGCGTCGATGGCCAGCGACGCTTTGGGCTTCAATGAAAATCCGGTTGATTTCGGGAAACCGGCACTTGATTTCGATTTCCAGTTCGGAGATCGCGGCCTCCACGCTATCGGCGTCTATATCGCCGGTGGAATCGAGGCTGAGATTGAGCAGCACATCGGTCGGGCCGAGATGCATGTTGAGTATTTCGTTGGTTTGCTTGATCCGAGGGTCGGCATCGACGATTTCCTCGATGCCGCGCACCGTTTCGGGGTGCGCTCCTTCGCCGATCAGCAACCCCTTGCATTCATAGGCCAGCAACGCTGCCGTCAGGGCCAGAATCACGCCGATGGCGATCGACGCAACCCCGTCCAGGACCGGCATATCCAGCGCCTCGGCCAGATACAGCCCGATCATGGCGACGATCAGGCCGGCCATGGCGGCGGTATCCTCGAACAGCACGGTGAATACGGTCGGGTCCTTGGAACGGCGCACCGCGTTAAAGATGCCGCGCCGGCCTTCGATGCGGCGAAATTCCCGGTAGGCGATGACCCAGGCGACGGCCTCGAATATCATCGCCAGGCCAAGCACGGCGTAGTTCACCGCGACATTGGTGACGGCATGGGGATTGCCGATCTTATCGACGCCCTGATAGATCGAGACCGAGGCGCCGCCGGCGAAAATCAGAATCGCGACGACGAAGGTCCAGAAATATAACTCCATCGCGTAGCCGAACGGGTGCGCGGTATCGGCTGGCCGCGCCGCCCGGCACACGCCATAAAGCATCAATAACTGGTTGCCGGTATCGACCAGCGAGTGCACCGCTTCGCTCAACATCGCCGCACTGCCGGTAAAGGAGGCAGCGGCGAATTTGGTCACCGCGATCAGGCTGTTGCCGATCAGGGCGGCGTAAATGACCCGCTTGGTCGATGCACTGGCCATGAACGCTCCTTGGTGTCAGGCCGCGGCGTCGAAGACGGGCCGCGTGCCCGTGATCGTCGTGCGGTGCATGCGCCGGCGGCTGAAGGCGATAAGTTGCCCGGGCGCCAGTTCCTGCCCGCGCGCCACAACGACGCAACGGTCCGCGAGTTCCCGTTCCAGCGCCGCCGAATCCGCGTCGGACACCGGCTGCCCAAAATTCAGCCCGACAACCGCCGATCCGATTTGCGGGGTCAGCGCGCTAAAGCTAATATCCGACATTCGATCCCCGGTCTCCACAAAATGGCCTAAAATCGACCCTACCGTAAAGCGGCCCTGCGGGGCAAGATTCCGACGCGATTCCACGCGCGGCCGCCATTGTTTGTTGGCGCATCGGAATCGATACTATTTTTTCCTATTAAACTGTTTTTAGACCGTGCCGATCCGCACAATGGGCCGGCACGCACGCAATAATCGGCGTTGAATCCGCCGATAAGCGCAGGGTTCTTGCAAAAACGCCGGTCGCGCGCCAAACCGGTTTGAAATTTGGCGTTGGCGAAGTACCCTTTATTACTGGAGCATGAGGATTTGGCGTTGTTTTACGGCTGCACTGCAAGGGGATCATGATGGCGCTTCCCGCAATATCGTTGGACGATAAATATGCACTCGATACCGGGCGTGTATTCCTGACCGGCATGCAGGCCTTGGTCCGCTTGCCGATCATGCAGCGCCAGCGCGATGTCGCGGCGGGGTTGAATACCGGCGGCTATATTTCCGGTTATCGCGGATCGCCGCTGGGCGGGCTGGACCAGCAGCTCTGGCAAGCCAAGCCGTTCATCGAGAACAACCATATTCGGTTTGAACCGGGCGTGAACGAGGATCTCGCCGCAACCGCGATCTGGGGCAGCCAGCAACTCAACCTGTTTCCCGGTGCCAACTATGACGGCGTATTTTCCATGTGGTACGCCAAGGGGCCGGGGGTCGACCGGTCCGGCGACGTGCTGCGCCATGCCAATCTGGCGGGTTCGGCCGCCCATGGCGGCGTGCTACTGCTGGCCGGCGACGACCATACCTGCAAGTCCTCGACCACAGCCCACCAGACCGAATACGGCTTCATGGACCTGATGATCCCGGTGCTGAACCCGTCGGGGGTGCAGGAATTTCTCGACATGGGCGTGCATGGCTGGGCGCTGTCGCGCTATTCGGGCTGTTACACCGCCTTCAAGGTGATCGCGGAGACCGCCGACAGTTCGGCCTCGGTCTATGTCGATCCGGGCCGGGTTCAGATCATCCTGCCGACGGATTTCGACATGCCGGCCGAAGGGCTCAATATCCGCTGGCCGGACGAGCCGCTGGCGCAGGAAGAACGGCTGCACCGCTACAAGCTTTATGCCGCACTCGCCTACGCCCGGGCCAACAATCTTAACCGCGCGGTCATCGACGGGCCGAAGCGGCGTTTTGGCATCGTCACCGCCGGCAAATCCTATCTCGACGTGATGCAGGCGCTGGAGGACCTTGGCATCGACGAGGCTTACGCCCGGGAAATCGGGCTGTCGGTCTACAAGGTAGGCATGACCTGGCCGCTGGAACGCGAAGGCATCCGCCGCTTTGCCGAGGGGCTGGAAGAAGTGTTGGTGGTCGAGGAAAAACGCGCCTTGATCGAAAACCAGATCAAGGAACAGCTTTATAACTGGCGCGCCGACGTGCGGCCGCGCGTGATCGGCAAGTTCGACGAGGCCG
>Ga0066376_10002369_pt1 | contig 17595 bp, 17 predicted proteins | sample Knorr_S15_td_Bot_FD_77009 | JGI IMG/M metagenome (GOLD analysis project Ga0066376, IMG submission 77009) | Marine microbial communities from Southern Atlantic Ocean transect - Knorr_S15_td_Bottom_ad_5009_LV_A | ecosystem: Environmental > Aquatic > Marine > Oceanic | place: Southern Atlantic... | reverse complement strand
CAGTTTTTTTCTTAGTTGCACTTATTTTTTTAGCTGCTGTTACTTTTTTGAATTTTTCTATTTTTACCATTGTAAAGTTTTGACGATGTCCATTTTTAACCTGATAACCTTTTCTTCGTTTCATTTTAAATACAATAATCTTTTCATCTTTTCCATGAGATAATATTTCACCAGTAATGGAAAAATTTGTTAAATATGGTTTTCCAAACTCTTTCTTTTTAGAATCATCAGTATAGAGGATTTTTTCTATTTGAATCTTTTCACCTATTTTCCCACCTAAATATGGGAGTTTTAGCTCTAGATTTTCTTCAACTACAAATTGTTTTCCCTTATGTTCAACTAATGCTTGCATAGCAATCCTATATTTGAGAAGAAAATTTATCCTATTTATTTAAGTGAAACAAGACTAAACTTCTTCGGTAACAAACTTTTTTTGTTTCTTTGAAAACACTTTAAATTGATGGGGAGACAAATTCTCATCTGGTTTTAATTCAATTAATAACCAGTTTTTCCACATAAATCCTCTTAATTCACTGTGTTTTGTATCTTTAAAATATATAAATATTTTTGGATTAAGATAAATTAAAAATCTTCTGTCTCTTGATTTACTTTTAAAAGTTTTCAACCAGCATTCTATACTTGTAAGAAGAGTTTCTTTAGATGGGATTAGACCAAGTCCCTTACATGTTGGACAATTTTGACTTAGGGTATGAAGTAGATCTAACCTTATCCTTTGTCTTGTCATTTCTAAAAGTCCAAAATTTGAAAAATCTGATAAAGATACTTTTGCCCTATCCCTTTTTAGGTTATTTCTCAATTCATAATATACTTTTTTTCTATTTTCTTCTTTAATCAAATCAATAAAATCTATTACAATTAATCCACCTATATCTCTTAATCTTAATTGATGTGATATTTCACGTGCTGCTTCAAGATTAACTTTTAATGAATTTTCCTCATGTTTTTTATTTCCAATGAATCTTCCACTATTAACATCAATTACAACCATTGCCTCGGTATGTTCAATAGCTAAATGTCCACCACTTTTAAGCCAAACTTTTATTTTTAGAGATTTTTGGATTTGATTTTCTATATCATGAACCTGAAAAATAGATCCCTTTTTCCTATAGTAAGATAATTTATTTAGATGTTTTTTATTTGTTTCTTTTAAGTAAGTATAAAGTTTGTTATAAGTTTTTTTGCAATCTATATAAACATTAGAAATTTCATTTGTAAGTAAATCTCTTATAACTTGATTTGGTGTTTCTTCATCTTTATATGCTAAGTATGGGACCTTATCATCATTTTTTGAATCAATTTTATTCCATTCATTTAAAGTTTTTTTAAGATCTTTATCTATTTCACTATCATTTTTACCCTCGGCACTTGTCCTTAAAATAATTCCAAAGTTTTTAATCGCCAGTCTCTTTATAATTTCTCTGAGTCTTCTTCTCTCATATTTATCTGATATCTTTTTAGAAATTCCAATATAATTTTGATTTGGGACGAGGACAAGGAGACTTCCAGCAATTGAAATATCTGTTGTTACCCTAGGTCCTTTCCCGCTAAATGGCTCTTTTATAACTTGAACAAAAATATTATCATTTATTTTTAAATCTTTTTCAGGATTAAAATCATTTTTCTGTTTTATATGATTAGATTTTTCATCATCATCATCAGAGAATGATAAATTTTTAATATTATCTGAATTCCCAATTTCTGAGAATGGTAAAAATGAGTTTATTTCATATCCAATATCAATGAATGCAGCCTGCATTCCTGGAATAACATTCTGAATTTTTCCTTTATAAATATTCCCAACCATTCTTTTATGGTCAGCAATATCTATATAAAGCTCAACCAGCACACTATTTTCTAGTATAGCAATACGTGTACTTCCAATCGAGACATTAATATATATCTCTTTCGTATAAGTCACAATTTTCCTTACGAATTTGTATTATTATATCTGTTTTAGGAGAGTTTTTGTAGAAAAAAATATTTAAAAAATAAAATAAACTAAAAAAACAAAAAAATAAACTTACTTAACAACTCTCCAAAAATATTTATCAATTAAATTTATAAACAAAAGTAGAATAAACAACATAAAATTATTTTGATTATGTTACTTTAAAGTCATTAATTTACATTAGGTAGAAAACGGGAGTAAATATGACTTATATTATTACAGAACCATGTGTCAGTACTTGTGATACAGCGTGTGTAGAAGTGTGTCCAGTTGACTGTATACATGGGCCAGAAGATAGAGAAGGTTGCGGGGCTGAGGCAAAAGAAGATGGTTTCGATCCAACTGATAAAATGTTATATATACATCCTGAGGAATGTATTGATTGTGGAGCCTGTGAGCCAGAGTGCCCTGTTGAAGCAATCTTTGAAGAGGATGCAGTTCCGGAAGAATGGAATAAATTTATCAAGATGAATTATGATTTTTTTGATATAGAATTTGATGGATAATCCATTATTCCAATAATATTTAAATAACGGCTACTAGCATAGAAAGTGGCCGTTTTTATATAACATAAATTTTTTATGACAAAACAAGATATAATAGAACAATTAAAATTGATAAAGTATCCAGGATTCTCAAAAGATATTATATCTTTTGGAATGCTTAAGGATATTCTAATTGAAAATGAAAATATTGTTATCACCCTATTCCAATCAACAAATGAAGAACATATTCTAAGTACAATAAAGTCTGAAATAATAAATTTAATATCTCAAAGTAAAAATAATAATAAAAAAGTAGAAATCATTTTTACTCCTTCTGAAAGTCTGAATAAATCTAAAATAGATACATCTAGAACTAAAGATATCAAAAATATTATTGCAGTTTCAAGCGGGAAGGGTGGCGTTGGGAAATCAACAATCGCAATAAATTTAGCATCTGAATTAAGTAAAAACAATAAAGTAGGCCTACTTGATTTAGATATTTATGGTCCAAGTCTTCCCACTTTAATTGGTGATAAGCAGACTCCAAAGATAAAAGAAAATAATTTACTGATTCCAATTAATAAATTTGACATGAAATTTATGTCCTTTGGTTTTTTAAATACAAAAAATGACCCTGCTATTTGGAGAGGGCCTATGGTCTCAAAATTAACAAATCAGTTTTTTGATAATGTTGATTGGGGTGAATTAGATTATCTAATACTAGATCTTCCCCCAGGGACAGGAGATATACAATTAACTTTAGTTCAGAAAATTGCCCTTACAGGAGCAATAATTATTACAACTCCTCAAGATTTAGCTCATCAGGATGTTCGAAAAGGTTCTGACATGTTTAGTAAGGTTAATACTCCTGTTTTAGGTGTAATTGAAAACATGTCTTACTATAATCTAAAAGGTAAAATTAATGGATATGATCAAAAATCAATGAATTTATCAATAGAATCAGTCAATGAGAATATTCAAATTAGTAATAATGGTGAATTTTCAATTGAAATAGAGATTTTTAAGGGGAAATCAGGGAAAAAAGAAAGTTCTCGTTTAGGAATTCCTTTATTAGGCACCATCCCATTAGATCCTGAAATATCATTATTATCTGATATGGGGAAACCCTATGTATTTGAATTTCCAAGCTCTCCGATAGGAAAAATATTTACAGATATTTCAGAAAAAATGATTAAAATAATTAAAAACAATTAGAGGGATCATAACGTATAAAACAATAATGTCAAAATATCCGAATCATATTGCAATAATTATGGATGGAAATGGAAGGTGGGCTAATCAGAAAAATAAACCAAGAATATTTGGTCATAGGATGGGAGTTCAAAGAGTTAGAGAAATAGTAAAATTTTGTAGAAATAGTGAATATATAGATATTTTAACCTTATATACTTTTTCTTCTGAAAATTGGATGAGACCTAAGCTTGAGATAAAAACACTAATGAATTTAATTAAATCAACGATAAATAATCAATTAGATGATTTAATAAAAAATGGGATTAAAATAAAGATTATTGGAGAAATTTCATCTTTACCTACATCTGTTTACAATAAACTAAATGAATCAATGGCTCTAACAAAAGATAATAATAAATTATTATTATATCTTGCTATAAACTATGGATCTAGAAATGAAATAATCAATGCTGTTAAAGCTATTTTAAAAGAAATAATAAATAATAATATTAAAATTGATGATATTAATGAAGATTTTCTAGAGCAAAAATTATACACATATCCATCTCCATCACCTGATTTATTAATCAGGACAGGAGGTGAACATCGATTAAGTAATTTTTTGTTGTGGCAGTTAGCATATTCAGAAATTATTATCAATAAAAAATATTGGCCTGATTATAAAATCTCAGATTTAAAGAATGATATAGAAAAATATATTTTAAGAGAAAGAAGGTTTGGTAAGATAAGTGAATAGATTAATTAACAGAGTAACTTTATTTATTCTATTATTTATTTCTCTATTATTCACTCAGAATATAACTCAAATAAATAGAATAAAGATTGAAGGAAATAAGAGATTATCAAATGATGATATTATTAGAATTTCAAATATTTATCCTGGGATGAAGATCCAATCAGATGAAATTCAACAGGGAATTAATAGATTATGGGATTTAAATAGATTTAATGATATTAAAATAATATTAGATAATGAAAGCTATGAAGGGATTGATATTATCATTCAGCTAGATGAAGCTGATGTCCTTAATAACTTTAGTGTATCTGGAAACAAAAAAATTAATAATAACAAAATAAAAGAAATTATAGAATTAGAAAAGGGACAAATCTTAACAAATAAGAATATATTTGATTCGAAACTAAAGGTCATAGATGCATATAAAGTGAAGGGTTACCATAATATTCAAATAATAGATAGTATTCAAACTTCAGAATTTGATTATGCATCAAATTTGTCATTTAAAATTATTGAAGGAACTAAATTAAAAATTCATAAAATAATTATAAATGGAAATGATCAATTTTCTAAAGAGAGGATAAAAAGAATTTTAAAAAAGAATAAAGAGTGGAGATGGTATTTTCCTTGGAAAGGGAAGTTCAATGAAGATGAAATTCAATCTGAGAAATCATTAGTTACAGCATTTTACCAGAATAAGGGATTTAAGGATTTCTATTTTATTGATCATTCTGTAGAGTTTAACGATGAATCAATTAATTTAGTTTATAATGTTTATGAAGGACCAAAATATTATCATCGTAATGTAGCGTGGGATGGAAATAGTTTAGTTAGTGACTCTATTTTAACAGAAGCCTTTAATATTCATAGTGGAGATACTTATAGTTTAGAAGAATTCAATATCTCCTTATTTCAAAATATTTCACCATTATATATGGATAGAGGATATCTTAACTTTAATATAAATCATAATTTTAATTATATTGAGAATGATTCGATAGATGTTATTTTTAATATTATTGAAAATAATATTGTCAGGGTCCGAAAAATTATCATTAAAGGGAATCATAAAACTAATGAAAATGTAATAAGAAGAGAAGTTGATATATATCCAGGCGACATTTTTAATCGAACAAAATTTATTGATGTTAGAACTAGAATTATGCTATTAAATTTATTTGAAAATGTAATTCCAGATATATTGCCAGTAGATGAGGATGAAGTTGATTTAATAATTGAAGTAGTAGAAAAAGGTGTTGGCCAAGCTAATTTTACAATGGGTTGGAATAGAGTACAAGGATTCAACGGTGGTGGGGGATTTCAACTTCCCAATTTTCTAGGTAGAGGTCAAACAATTTCTCTAAGCTATAATAGAGGATTAAGTAATAATAGCACCACATATAATACCTCAAGCACTAATTCTAATAGTGTAGCTCAAAGTTTTTCAATTAGTTTTTTTGAACCTGCATTATATGATACTCCAAATATGATTGGGACATCATACAGCTATTATGAGACTCCCAGCAGCCGAACAATTTCAGGTTTAGATATTAATAGTAGTTCAATTTCAATTTCTATTGGGAGAAGAAAACTAAATTGGCCTGATGATAAATTTAAAGTTACTTGGGTTTTCACTAAGTCAATCAAAAAATATTCAACAGCAGATGAGCAACAATTACTCAATTCATTTCCATTTATTCAGTCTAATGAGATAGAATCAATAAATAGTAAATATCAATTTAGATCTTCAGGCGTTTCCATATCTCAAATCTTAAAAAGAAGAGGATTGAATCATCCCGAATTCCCCACAGTAGGCTCTGAGTTTATGTGGAATTTTACTTATTCAGGAGGAGTATTAGGTGGAATTGAAGATTATATAAAAAATACTTTTTTATTTAACTTTTTTATTCCAATAAGTGAAAAAATAACAATTGCAAATCTGTTTAAATTTGGAAACATAGAAAGAATTTCAGATAATTCAATTATTCCACCACAAAAATATTTTATAATGGGTGGAAGTGGGATTCCATATGGAGAAATGTTAAGAGGATATCCGGAAAATTCTATTGGACCATACTATTATGAAAACAATTACCCTGTTGGTGGAAAATTATTAACAAGATATTCTCTTGAAGCTAGGGTTTTATTCTCTAGCAATCCTACTATGTATGGTTTTATATTTGCTGATGCAGGAAATGTTTGGTCTGGATATGATACTATTGATCCATATCATCTAAAACGTTCTGCTGGACTTGGGGTTAGATTATTTATGCCAATGCTAGGCTTAATTGGATATGATATTGGTTATGGATTTGACCCATCTAGCTATGGTGGTAATAATATACCTTGGGGATGGGATCACCATTTAATTTTTGGTGCGGGTTTTAATTAATTTTAATAATGAGGTTTTTATGAAAAGAAAAGGTTTTGTTTTATTTTTTATAATTTTTATTGCGACATTAATGTCAAATGATGTAAAAATTGGGTATATTGATTCTGCTAAAATATTAAGTGAACTTCAAGAGGTGAGAGAAGTGCAAATAGAATTAGAAAAAAAACAAAGAGAGTGGGAAAATGAAATGGAAGTTTTACTTTCAAGAAGAGATAGTTTATTTCAAGCTTATGAGTTGCAAAAGGTATTAATGAGTCCAGAGAGAAGGGCTAAAAAAGAAAAAGAAATACAATCTATGGAAAAAAGAGTACAGCAATTTAATATGGAAAAATTTGGACCTAATGGAGGTGAAATATATAAAATTCAAAATCAATTATTTGCTCCCGTTCAAGCTAAAATTCAAGCTGCAATTGATAAAGTTGGAAATGCAGAGGGCTATGATTTCATATTAGATGCTCAATCTGGTGCCTTTGTTTTTGCAGGAGATAAATTTAATTTAACTCATGCGGTGCTTGAGGTACTAAGAAAGAATTCAATTGAAGATCAAAATGACTAATATAATTTGGTTACTGCTTCAGAAATAGCAAAATCAGTTAATGGAAATTTATATGGAGAGAAGGACCTTATTATAAAGGGTCCTTTTGATTTAATTCCAGGGAAAAAATCCTTCATATCATTTTTAAATGATCGTTTTAACATAGAAGCTTTAAATAAATCAAAATCAGATCTTATTGTTATTTCAGATAAGATTGATTATAAGCATGCTAACAAATCTATATTAGTTGTTAAAAACCCAAAAAACTCTTTCTTTAAAATAGTAAAACATTTTTTTTATTTAGATATCAATAAATTAAAAAAAGGTGTTGATAAAACTGCCAAAATTTCAAAAGATGTTATATTAGGTTCTAATGTTAGTATAGGATATAACGTCATTATAGAAAAAAAATCAACAATACAATCAGGAGTTTCTATTGGAGCGAATAGCTATATTGGGGAAAATACTATTATTGAGAGGAATAGTACAATTCATCCAAATGTGACAATATACAATAATATTAAAATTGGTAAGAATGTAATAATTAATTCAGGCAGCGTTCTAGGTGCTGTTGGATTTGGGATAATAACTGAAAATAAAAAATTAATACAAGTTCCCCATATAGGAACAGTTGTGATAGAAGATGATGTCATTATTGGAGCTGGCTGTACCATTGATAGAGCTACTATGTATAAAACTTGCATAGGAGAGGGAACAAAGATAGATGGACAAGTGCATATTGCACATAATGTAAAAATAGGTAAGAATTGCATAATATCTGGGCAATGCGCTATTGGAGGTAGCTCCCAATTAGGAAACAATGTTATCTTAGGTGGACAAGTTGGAATTATTGATAATTTATTTATAGGTGATAATTGCAAAGTTGCAGCTAAATCTGCTGTAATGAAATCTTTAGATAAGGATATGATTGTTTCTGGTATTCCTGCAATAGACCATAGAAAGAAAAAAAGATTAGATGTGCTTATTTCCAAGCTTCCTGATTTAATTAAAAAGTAGTTATAAATTGGTTACAAGTTTAAATAAACTAAAATTTCAGAAAACCATAAAGAAAGAGATCTCGATTTCAGGTATTGGTCTTCATACTGGATTAATATCAAATTTAACATTTAAGCCAGCCCCTTCTAATCATGGAATTAAATTTAAAAGAATCGATATAAAAAAATCTCCTAAAATAGAAGCATCTGTTTTAAATGTGATTGACGTTACTCGTGGGACATCTATAGGAAGAGATAAGATTGAGATACATACAATTGAACATTTATTAGCAGCAATCAATGGTTTAAACATTGATAACCTTCTAATTGAAATAGATAATATTGAAGTTCCAATATTAGATGGTAGTGCAAAACCGTATGTTGATATATTTATTAAGACAGGTTTCAAGAAACAGGATGCTCATAGATTAGAATTAGTTATTGATGAAACAATTACATATAGTAATTCGAAAACTGGAGTGGACATCCATATTGTACCTTCTGATAAATTTAGAATTACATTTATGATGGATTATAAACATAAATCTTTAGGCACTCAATACACCTCTTATTATTCTATAAGAGAAGAATTTATAAATAATGTTGCACCAGCAAGGACATTCTGTTTACTATCTGAAGTAAATAATTTATTAGATTGTAATTTAATCAAGGGTGGGAACTTAAATAATTCGCTTGTTTTTATTGATAAAGAACTAGATAAAATTGAAATTGAAAAAATAAAGAAAAAAATTCCTATAAATTCAAAATCGATTAATTCTTCTAATGGATTATTAAATAATACAAAACTAAGATATTACAATGAACCCGTTAGACATAAATTATTAGATTTATTAGGGGACCTTGCATTATTAGGCATCCCAATTAAGGGACATGTTATAGCGGCAAGAAGTGGACACTTTGCAAACATAGAATTAGTAAAAAAAATAAAAAGAAAGTATTTTAATAGAGGAGTAAATAAAAAAATGACACTCAAAAAACAAAAAATTTCTTTTGACATAAGAGAGGTACTAAATATACTTCCACACAGGTACCCTTGTCTACTTATTGACAGAATAATCAATCTAGATCCGGGAAAAGAAGTTCAGGCCATTAAAAATGTTACTTTTAATGAACCATTTTTCCAAGGTCATTTTCCTGGACAACCAGTAATGCCAGGGGTACTATTAATTGAATCGATGGCTCAGGCTGGAGGATTTCTAGTTTTAAATACAATCCCAAATCCCGAATCAAAATTAATGTATATTTCAGCTATTGAAAGTACTAGATTTAAGAAGATTGTAGTTCCAGGAGATCAGCTTATTATCAAAGCAAAATTACTTAAATTTAAACTTAACACATGCAAGATTGGAGCCACTATCCACGTTAATAAAGAATTAGTTGCTGAATCAACTTTCCTAGCATCTGTAGTAAACAGGAGTATCTAAATATTTCTAATATTCATCGAACTTCTATAGTAGATAGTATCCTTCTAATTAAAGAAGATAATATTAAAATCGGAGCATATTCAATTATTGAGAAAGATGTAATTATTGGAGAAAATACAAAAATACATTCACATGTTTTAATAAAATCAGGTACAAAAATTGGGAAAAACTGTGAAATTTTTTCTGGTGCTATCATTGGAGGAAAACCACAAGATATAAAATATAATAATGAACAGACCCATGTGGAAATAGGTGATGGTTGTATAATTAGAGAATATTGTACAATTCACAGGGGCACATCTGACCGACAAATAACTAGAATCGGATCTAATTGTTTATTAATGGCCTATTCTCACATTGCACATGATTCTTTTTTAAAGAATCATGTTATATTATCTAATAATGTTCAAGTAGGTGGCCATGTTGATATAGATAATAATGTAATAGTAGGAGGATCCACTCCAATTCATCAATTTTGCAAAATTGGTGAATATGCTTTCATTGGAGGTGGATATAGAATAGTGCAAGATGTCCCCCCATATATAAAAGCGATGGGGGAGCCTTTAAAATACTCAGGAGTTAATAGTATAGGCTTAAAAAGAAATAATTTTTCAGATGAAATAATTTCAATTATTAAAAAAGCATATAGAACAATATATCGTTCTGAATTTAATATTTTCCAGGCTATAAAAATATTAGATGATAGCTATAAAAAAGATAACAATATAATAAAGATTATCGAATTTATTAAAAACAGCAAACGTGGCATTATTTAAAATATACTCTTTATCCGTTTTACTCCTTATACTAAATATTTCTTTAATAATCGGAGAGGATGATATTAATAATATTTCTTTTATTAATTATTCTTATTTAAAAAATCAAGAATTTCAATTGAACTTAGGCTATCAAACAGATAATATATATTTTTTTTCAATTAATAAATTTGTTAGTCACAATTTAATTGCTTCAACAAAATTATCTATAATTGATTTAGATAATTTTAAGTTTTTAAATCAAACAACATTTCAATTATCAAGGAAAAATTCTCCGCTGAGATTATTATTTAGTTATAATTATTTGTTTAAGCACTCTGAGAGATATAATTGGATTGATTTAGGACCCATTTTTGAATTTAAAATTAAAGATAGATATTTATCTGCATTTGGATTCTATTATAGTATTACCAATATCGATGCTGGTGATAATAGTGTAAATTATGTATATAATTTAAAAACTATTCTAAAGAATAATTGTTCATTAATGATAGCTTTTAATTATAATTCTCAAAGTTCAATTATTAATAAATTAATAGAAATAAATATAGAAATATGAAAAAAATATCAATATTAGGATCAACTGGCTCCATTGGAACTCAAGCATTAGATCTATTGAAAAATAATAACCAATTTGAAGTTGATTATTTATATGTGGATTCAAATCATAAATTGTTATATGAACAGATTGTGGATTTTAAACCAAAGTTTGCATGTATTAATAATTACGAATCATATAAAAAATTAAAGGAATTAAATAAATCTAATACACAATTGATTTATGGAGATAAAGAAGTTTTGCAATTTATAACTTCAAGGGAAGTGGATTTAGCATTAAATGCTATTGTTGGGATTGCTGGATTAAAACCAACTATGGGTATATTAAAAAGTGGGACAAAACTTTTAGCTTTAGCTAATAAAGAGAGTTTAGTAATGGCTGGTGAAATTGTAATGAGCGAATCTGAAACTCAAAATATAAAAATTTTACCCGTTGATAGTGAGCATAGTGCTATATGGCAGTGCCTAGCAGGAGAAAAACATTCTGAAATAAAAAAAATTATTTTAACGGCATCAGGTGGACCATTTAGAGACTTAACTAAAGATAAATTCAAAAATATTACGATTAAGGATGCCCTAAATCATCCTAATTGGGATATGGGAAATAAAATTACTATTGATTCAGCAACCATGATGAATAAAGGATTCGAAGTAATAGAAACTAAATGGCTATTTAATATTAACTCTCAAGATATAGAAATATTGGTGCATCCTCAATCTATCATACATTCATTAGTCGAATTTAAAGATACATCTATAAAAGCTCAATTAGGGATTCCTGATATGAAAATACCAATTAATTATGCTCTTAATTATCCTTCTCATATAAATATAGGACTAGATTCACTGGATTTATCTAAGATATCTAGTCTTACTTTTGAAAAACCTGATCTATTAAAATTTAAGTGTATTCAATTAGCTCATGAATCTATAGAATCAGGTGGGACATATCCATCAGTATTAAATATAGCTAATGATATATCTGTAGGTTTGTTTCTAAATAAAAAAATTAGTTTTTTAGATATACCAAAACTTATTGAGTTATGTTTAGAGAAACATAACTATATTAGTAAACCAAATTTAGATGAAATTATTAATCAGATAGAATGGACACAAAATTTTATTGATAGTAACTTAAAGGATATCTCATGACAGTTTTAATAAATATACTATCTTTCTTGTTTATCATTACAATTCTTGTTGTAATTCATGAATTAGGTCATTTTCTTGCAGCAAAATCTATTGGACTTAGAGTTGAAAAATTTTATGTTGGATTTAATCTATTTGGCTTAGGATTAAAGAAAAAAATAAATGAAACAGAGTTTGGAATTGGATTATTCCCCATAGGAGGCTATGTAAAGGTAGCTGGAATGGTTGATGAAAGTTTAGATGACCAGTATAATGGAGAACCAGATGAATATGTTTCAAAAAGTATGTTACAAAAGATTTGGTTTACATCTGGAGGAGTAATATTTAATTTTATTTTAGCTTTTATATTATTCTCAGGGTTAACATTTTTTAATGGAAGAGCAGTACCATTAGATACTACTATTATTGGCGTAATAGCAGAAAACGAACCAGCAGATAAAGCTGGATTACTAAGTGGTGATAAGATAATATCAATAGATGATGTTGATGTTTCAACGTGGGATGAATTAAGAATTGAAATTAATCAGAAGCCTAGACAGAATATAAAATTAGAATATGAAAGAAATAATCAATTATTTGATACTTCGATATTAGTATCAAGTATGCTAATACCCAATGGTGATAGCATTGGGGTAATTGGGATTGGATCAGAATTTTTTAAATCAGATCCAGGTTTTTTTAAATCTATATACTATGGTTTCAATGATTTATTAGCATGGCTTAGCATAATGTCACAGAGTATTTACTCTTTTTTTACAGGGCAGTTAGATATAAAGAATTTTGGTGGACCCATTCTAATAGGTAAAATTGCAGGAGATGCAGCTAATATAGGTATGGGAGCTATAATTAGTTTAATGGCTATATTAAGTGTCAATCTTGGAATAATTAATATTCTTCCATTCCCAGGACTTGATGGAGGACATGCATTAATTGCAATCATCGAGGGAATAATTGGAAGAAGGATTCCATTTAAGACACTTATGATTATACAGCAAATAGGAGTACTTTTATTAGCAATCTTCTTCTTTATAGTAATGAAGAATGATATTAGCAGATTATTTTAATTATCTAAAATTAAACTAAAAACTGTAGTTAGTTTTAAAACTTGATTATTAGTTTTTTCAAGATTTGATGCCAGTTTCTCAGCCAAGTTTTTCATTATCTTATAACCCAAGCTATGATTTTCATTACAAAGATTAATAATATCATTATCATCTAAAATTGAAATTTCACAATCAGTAGTTGCTGTAATTGTTGCAGTACGTTTATCTACCTCTTTAAAAAGAGATATTTCACCAAAAAAATGATGCGATTTTTTTGAATCTATTCTAATGGATGCTTTTTCTCTATTATCCATTATTGTTTTATTGTTTTTTAGAGTAAGTGCTTGCGTTATACTAACCTCTCCTGATAATAGTAAGACAATTGAATCGCCATCATCACCTTCTTTTATAATTATATCATTACTCTTTACTTTTTCAAATTTCATTAAATTTATAAACTTATTGATTTCATCTTCGGCTAAACCATCAAATATCAAGTAATTTTTAAATAAATTGTAATCATATTTCATATTATTAATAGCGCTCCTTGTCCCTCTTTAATTATAAAATTATTATCAGGATTTATTATTACATCAATTGCATTTTCTTTAAGTCCATGCCCAGCACTTTTAAGCTTTCTTTCTATGAATTTATCAAGAGCATCTGATTCTGATTCTGAAGAAAATAGTTGCTCATATCCCATTGCAACATTTTCAATATATATACCAATACAAAGTTGGTTATTATTTTTATAATAATTAAATAGCTCACTATATGATTTTCCAAGGAAAGTTTCATCTATTTTTTCACTTTTAAACCGATGGTCAGAATGTACATCTAATAATTGATTTACAGCTTGAGGAACTCCAGGTTCAAATACATGTGTTGCAGCTAAAAAAGATTTAAAATTTTCATCGGTGATTACTTCATCAGCATTTGCTCTTTTTAAATAGGGGATTTTTTTCCTTTCTGTTACATATGCTATAACTTTTAATTGTGGATATAAGTTTTTAATAGTTAATGTCGTTAAAATTGTTTTATCGTCATCCTCTGGGATGCTATCATCTGATATTATAATTACTGAGGTAGCTTCTTTAATATTTGCTAATTTTAATGTATTTTCATTAGAATAATCCCCTCTAACAAACTTTATATTTAAGTTCAAAAATTTTGCTAAAATAGAATTTAATTGATCTTCAGATAAATCATTAATTAACACTACCTCTTTATTTGATGTACTTGCTATTTGTGACATACATGCAAGCAGATGTTCAATATTTTCATTCCACCCACATACAATAATATGTTTTGATGATTCTACCATACCCAACCCCTTTCCTTCCATAATTTTTCTAGTTGTGAATATTGATGATATAGATCCAGTTACAGTTGAAACAAGACCAATTCCAGATAACATTAATAAGATGGCTAGAGCACGTCCAGAGAAAGTCTCTGGGGAGTAATCTCCATAGCCAACTGTTGTTATAGTAACAATTGCCCACCAAAATGAATTTTTTATTTCAGATAAATCACCATTTTCTAGGTATAAAATTCCCATAGAAGCGCTCACCCAAATTAATATAAGCAAAAAAACTATTTTAGTGATTGGATGATGATATATTTCTTTAAACTTGTTCATCTTCTTTAAATTTAAAAATTATTTTTATAGTTTAACAGCAATTAGGATTTAATTTTATAGCCTTTGGAAAACATTATGGAAGCTATAGCTGTAAATATTATTGCAAAAATGATAGAGACAACAATAGAGAAAACAATTGATATCTCACTAACACCTATCATTGAGTATCTAAGTCCATTAATCATCCAATATAGAGGATTATATAGCGCTACAAATGCCCATGATTCTGGAAGCATATCTATTGACCAAAAAACTCCTCCAAGCATAGATAATGGCATAAAAACAAAAGTTCCCAATACTCCTACTGAATCCCATGTTTTTGCTACAATTCCAACAATAACACCTACTGCACCAAATACACATGATACCACAACCAAGAAAAAAAGTGATAATGAATAATTGGCAATAGTAAGGTTTGTAAATAATGAGCATGTTATAATAATTAGAATTCCATTAATTACTCCACGGAGAATTGCACCTATAATAAAACTCATACTAAGTTCAAAACCACTTATTGGTGCGATTAGATAATCATCTATAAATTTTAGATATTTTGCTTGCATAATACTTGAAGATGAATTTGCATACGATTGGCTTATAACAGACATCATAGTTATCCCTGGAATGATAAAAATTATATATTCTACATTATTTTCTAATTTAATACGTGATCCCAGAGCCTGACCAAAAATAACCATATATAATGCAGAGGTAATAATCCCAGGCATGATAGTTTGTTTATATAATACTAAAAATCTCCATACTTCACGATAAACTAAAGTTAAAAATGGTCTATTTATCATCAGTTATTTTTTTTCCTGTAAGTTTAATAAATACATCCTCTAAGTTTGCTTTATTAATATTTAGTTTATGAATTGATATATTAGACTTTGCTAATTCATTAATAATTTTAGGGACATCTCTCTCAGTATTTTTTGATTTTATACTTAGCATATTATCCTTATAACTAATCTCATAATCCTTTAAAATATTTTTATCCCATTTATCAATTGTAATGTTTATATTGGATTCTCCATCTGACTCGATTAATTCATTTGGACTTCCCTGTGCTATAATTTCCCCATCATCAATAATAGCGACCTCATTACAAAGAATTTCTGCTTCTTCAATATAGTGAGTTGTCAGTAGTATTGTTTTATTATCATTTATATTCATATCTCTTAATGAGTCCCACAGATAATGTCTTAATTCTATATCTACACCAGCTGTTGGTTCATCAAGTATAATAATTTCAGGGTCATGAATTAATGCTTTTGCAATTTGAACTCTTCTTTTCATTCCACCTGATAGTTGCCTTACTTTTGAATTAATTTTATCCCCAAGGCCTAAATCTTTTAAAATATTATCAACTCTTTCTTTTGATTCTTTTAGTGACAATCCATAGTACCCACCTTGGAACACAAGGAGTTCTTTGATAGTAAAAAATACATCCAAATTAATTTCTTGGGGAGATAAACCAATCATTTTTCTTGTTTTTTTATAATCTCTGAGTATATCTAGACCATCTACTTTAACATTTCCAGAGGTCAAATTTATTAATCCTGTTAGGATTCCTATTGTTGTTGTTTTCCCCGCACCATTAGGTCCTAATAGGCCAAAAAATTTACCCTTTTCAATATTAATATTAATTCCCTTTAGGGCTTCATTTCCATTTGAATAAATTTTTCTCAGATTATTAATTTCTATTATATTATTCATCATTAGTAAGTAGTGCTATATTCTCAATATGTGGTGTATGCGGGAACATATCTATTGGCTGAATATTTTTTATTAAGTAGCCATTATTAATTAAAATATTTATATCCCTTGCCTGCGTCGAAGGATTACATGATACATATATGATCTTTTTTGCATTAAACTTCATTATATCAATTAAAGTTTTACTATAAACTCCAGCCCTTGGGGGATCTAAAATAATAATATCTGGATTCTCTATTAATTTAAATTCCTGATTATTTTGGAAGGTGTTAATTAGATCTCCATGGAAAAACTGGATATTATCTACATTATTATTATTTGCATTTTCTATAGCATCTATAACAGCAGACATGACTATTTCTATTCCATAAACCATTTTAACATATTTTGCGACATAGATTCCGATAGAACCTGTTCCACAATATAAATCATAAACAACTTCATTTCCTTTAAATTCACATATTTTAATAATTAAATCATATAAAACTTTTGCCTGCATAGAATTAGTTTGGAAAAAAGAATTTGTTGATATCTTATATGAATATTCACCAATATTTTCTGATATATAATCCTGACCCCATAATATTTCTTCTTTTTCGCTAATTGAGGATCCAGAGTCTGGTTTAACAATAGTATTAACTATTGATTTAATCTCCGGGAATTTATCAGTTAGTATCCTTAGTATTGGAGATAAAATTTTAGTGTTTGAGCTAGTTGTAATAAAATTGATAAGAATTTGTTTTGTTAAGTACCCCTCTCTTATGATAACATTACGAAGAAATCCTGCTTGATTTTTAGCATTAAATGGTTCAATTGCCTCATGAGAAAGAATATTTTTTAATAATTTAAAAATTTTATTTGTTAGATTTCCATTTATATGGCATTCATTTATATCTACTATTTTATCATATCTACCTCTAACATGTAAGCCAAAAGCAT
>Ga0066376_10002366_pt1 | contig 17599 bp, 15 predicted proteins | sample Knorr_S15_td_Bot_FD_77009 | JGI IMG/M metagenome (GOLD analysis project Ga0066376, IMG submission 77009) | Marine microbial communities from Southern Atlantic Ocean transect - Knorr_S15_td_Bottom_ad_5009_LV_A | ecosystem: Environmental > Aquatic > Marine > Oceanic | place: Southern Atlantic... | reverse complement strand
GTGCCCCAGCGGCGCGCCGACGCGGGCGGCGGCGGCCTGCATGGCGGAAATGCCCGGCGTCACCGAAACCTCGACCCGGTTCCAATGGGCGCGGCTATCCCTGTCCAACAGCTCGAACACCAGCGTCGCCAGCGCGTAAATCCCGGCGTCGCCGGAACTGACCAACGCCACGTGGGCCCCCGCGGCGGCCAGGTCGAGCGCCTGGCGGGCCCGGTCCTCTTCGGCGCCCAAGGCCGATGAATGCACATTCTTTGCGGCGATAAGGTCTTCAATCAGGTCAAGGTATAGCCCGTACCCCACCACGTCGGACGCGCCGCGCAAGGCCGCCGTCGCCGCCGGTGTGCGCCAGTCGTGCGCGCCGGGGCCGATGCCGACGATGCTCAGGCGGCCCCGCGCTTGGCCGGTCATTGCGATGGTTTCGGGATCCATGGGGCCGGGGGCGCGGGCCAGCGCACAGGTCGCCCGGCGGGATAATTTCTTATCGACAATCAGCGCCCCGTCTTTGCCCGCCACCGCCAGGGCGGCGCCCTCTGCAACCCCATGGCAACCGACCTCGGCAAAAACGATATCGGACGGATTGGCCAACCGTGGCGCCTCGGCTTCCAATGCTGCTGCGGTGAAAAATCGTGCAGGCACACTTAAATGTACCGCCAGGGCGTGCACCGCCGCTTCGTCGGCCTTGAGGTCCAGCGAGGCCACGCAGGCGATGGCGCCCGAGGCCAGTCCCGCGTCCTGCAGCGTTTGTTCGGCGAGACCGATCAACTCGTCGGCGTCCGTTCCGCGTTCACAGCCGACGCCCAAGACAAGCACCGGCGGATGCAGGATCAGATCGTCACTAGGCTCTGCGACTGCCTGGTCGGTGACGCGAATCGCCATCGTCGCCGCGTCTGCGAACACCGCGCCGGACCCCGTGATCCAATCTGCGTCGCCGGCTTCAAGGGAAAGCCTAACCGGGTCCCCGGCCAGCAGCGCCTGCGTGATGGGCTTCGCCGCCTCTGGGTTAGGCAGCCGCCAACCGGGCGGCGGATCATCCAGGGCCAAGCCCAAGGCGACATCACCGGCGGTGGTGATGGCGGCAACGCCCCCGGTGGCCTCGGCGATGGCTTGCGCCAGATGGTTGGCGCCATGGTGCCCGCCCAACAACGGCACCACCGCGCTGCCGTCAGACGCCACCGCGACGACGGCGGACTCACCTCGTTTGTCATCCAAAACGCCGGATAATGCGCGGATGAGTATCCCGGCGGCGCACACCCCGACGATGGGCCGGAATTGTTGAAACAGGTCCCGCATATGTGCAGTCACATCAAAAAATGTCACTTCAGCGGCGACGCGGCCTTCAAGTCCGTGAATTTCCGATCCCGGCAACAACGGCTTCAGGGTTTCGGCCAACGCCAAACCGCTTGGCCCCAGCACCACCAGGGCGACGCCTTCCGGCACGTTGGCGGTCATGGCGCAGCCTCCTCGCCCCGGCGGACCAGGACCATGGAAAAATAAGGCGCGGCGTCCTCATCCACGTCTTCCAGGGCACAAATTTTTTCATCGCCCATGGAGGCACGCTCGACGTAACAGGCGCCGGCATCCAATCCCAATCGCGCCAGCACCTTTTTGACCTTCCCTAGGTGCCGGCCGACTTTCATGATCGCGGCGGCATCGGCTTCCTTCAGGCGCTTTTCCAGTTCCTCTTCATCCAACGGCGCCGGCAGGATGCTCAAAACCTGATTACGCGACACCAACGGCCGCCCGGCCGCCGCCGCGCAGGCACCCAAAGACGACACCCCCGGTACCACCCGAACGGTGTGGTCGCGGCTGAGCCGTTCAAAAATGTACATGAAGGAGCCGTACAGGAACGGGTCACCCTCACATAGCACCGCGACGTCCCGGCCCGCCGTCAAATGGGTGCTGATTTCGTTGGCGTAATGGTCATAAACATCGTTGGCGGGAAAGTTTCCCGGCGTCATCGGCGTGCGGATGCAGATTTCGGTCTGGCCGCCGGGTAAATGCGCCGCCGCGATGGAGCGCGCCAGACTATCGCCTTCTTCCGGCGCTGGATAGGCGACAACGCCGACCGATTGAATGATCTTCAACGCTTTCAAGGTGATCAGCTCCGGGTCGCCGGGGCCGATGCCGAGGCCGTACAGGATGCCGGCTCCCTTGTCCTCTTTGCTCTCCACTTCCTTTGCTATTTCCTTTTTAGTGTTCATTTTTTAAACACTGCTAACTGGGTGACTTGTTTAAGCGGCCGGAAGGTAGTGCCGGTCCCGATCGGGGCGGCGCGGCTTATCGCAAGGCGCGTCAGATCGCCGCCAAATTCGTTTTGGAACGCTAATACCCTTTGCTCGGCCTCGATGGTGACCGCGTTGGCGACCAGCCTGCCGCCCCGATTGAGATGTTGCCAGCAAACCTCCAGCAGCCCCGGCACCGACACGCCGCCGCCCAGGAACACGGCGTCCGGTTTGATGTCAATTTCGGAAAGAATGCCGGGGGCCTCGCCTTCGATGATGGTCAACCCCGGCACCCCCAATTTGTCGGCATTGGCGGCAATATTGGCGACGCGCTCAGGCTTGCGCTCGAAGGCAAAGGCCTTCGATTGGGGCGCGGCCCGAAGCCATTCGATGCCGATGGCGCCGGACCCGGCGCCGACATCCCAAAGCACTTGGCCCGGCAACGGCATCAATCGCGCCAGCGTCACCGCACGGACCTCGCGCTTGGTGATTTGGCCGTCGTGCCGATAGGCGTCTTCCGCCAACCCCGGCACCCGGGGCCAGGTTTGCGCATCGGCATTGACTCCGGCGACGCATTCGACGGCAATGGTGTTGAGGTCATCGACCGTGTCCTGATCCCAAGTTTCGGCGGTCGCCTGCACCCGGGTTTCGTCGCCGCCCATGTTCGCCAGTACCGTTATATTGCTCTCACCGAAGCCCCTCTCAACTAGCAACGCGGCCAGTTTGGCCGGGGTTCCGCCATCCCAGCTCAACACCAACAACCGCTTTCCGGGCACCAAATGCCGGTTGACCGCCGTCAGCGCCCGGCCATGGACGGTCAGGCAGTCGACCGCCGCCAACGGCCAGCCCATGCGGGCGGCGGCGAGGCTGAAGGCGCCGGGGCTTGGAAGTACCGTCACCGCATCGGCACCGAAACGCCGGACCACGTTGGCGCCGACGCCAAAATACAGGGGATCGCCCGAGGCCAAAATGACCACCCGTTTGTCGGTCATTTTCTCGATGGCATCAAAGGCGGCCTCGAAACCATCCGTCCAGTCGAGGCGCTCCTGCCCTTCGTCCGGAATTTTCGAAATATGCCGATCGCCCCCGACCAAAACGTCGGCGTCTTCGACCACCTTGCGGGCGGCGGGTGCTAGCCCTTCCAGGCCGTCTTCGCCGATACCGACGACGGTGATCATGGTTGCCCCACCAGCCCATTGATGCAGGCCGCCGCCAGGGCGCTGCCGCCGCGCCGTCCTTTCAGGGTAATATAGGGAACCCCCAACCGGGGCGCGTGGGCGATCAAGGCATCCTTTGATTCAGCCGCCCCGACGAAACCGACGGGAAAGGCGGCGATCATTGCCGGTGGCGCAGCGCCGCCTTCGATCAATTCCAACACCCGGTAGAGCGCCGTCGGCGCGTTGCCGATAGCGACCACGGCGCCGGTCAGGGCGTCTCCCCATAAATCCACCGCCGCGGCCGAACGGGTGGTGGAATTATCAGATGCCGCCTCCCGCACCCCGTCATTATGCAGGGTGCAACGCACCGGGTTTTCAGCCGGCAGGCGGGCACGAATGATGCCATGGCGGACCATTTCCACATCGGCCAGGATCGTCGCACCGGATTGGAGCGCGGCTTTGCCCGCCGCCACCGCGCCTTGGGAAAACTCCAGGCCGCCAGCAATCTCGGGCATGCCGCAAGAATGGATCAAGCGCACCGCCAGATCGGCTTCTTCCGCCGAAAGCCCGGAAAGTTCGGCCTCGTCGCGGACGGTGGCGAAGGATTTTCGATAAATCTCCGCCGGGTCGCGGATGTAATCAAACATCGCCGAACCCCTTTAATCTTCGTGGTGGTGATGGTGGCCGTGAACGCCGTGATCGTGCGCGTCGTGTCCGTCGGTGCCGACGCCCCGGACATGATGGTGGTGGCCGACCTGTGCGGCGCCGACGTCACCTTCGTAGCCGATGATCTGTTCGCGGTATTTGCACAATTGGCAATTCATGGCGTTGTCCCCCGTGAGCGCCTCCTCGACACGCTCGACGAAGGTATCGATCAACAACTCATGATCGTTGAGATAGGACGCCTTGAGGATTTCGACTTCCGGGTGATTGGTGGCGGCTTCATCAACCCAGTCGTAAATGCGGCGCACCAGGATTCCGGTGAACAGAAAATACGGGAATACGATGATCCGCCGGTAACCTAATTTTACGGCATTTTTCAGCCCGGTATCGACCAAAGGATACGCAACGCCGGAATAGCTGACCTCGGCCCAGCCGAAGCCCATGCCCTCCCACAGCATCCGGGCCACTTTCGACACGTTTGAATTGGCGTCCGGGTCGTTGGTGCCGCGCCCGACCACCATCAACAGAGTATCTTTGCGATCGACATCAGTGGCCGCCTCGTTCTCGGCCTCCTCGATGCGTTGGCGGGCGGCCTCCAGCAGTTTTTGATCGACCGCCAGTTCGCGCCCGAAAATCATCTCGATCCCGGGGTTTTCGGCGCCGAAATTGTTGACCTCCGACGGCAGGTCGTTCTTGACGTGACCGGCGGCGAACAGCATCCCCGGCACGCAGACGATCTTGTTGGCGCCGCGTTCTTTGAGCTTGTCCAGGCCGGTACGAATAATGGGTGTGGCGAATTCCAGGAAGCCGCTTTCGACGTCGAATTGGGGCAACCGCCGGGATAGGTGCCCGGCCAGTTTGTTGAATTCTTCGATGGCGTGGTCATCGCGGCTGCCGTGGCCGCAGATCATGACGGCGGTCTTGTCTGTCATTACGCTTGGTCCTTGCCTTCGAGCGTTATCGTTCAGATCTCTCAGCCGGGATCACCTGGTCCTTGCCTTCGGGTAACCTTCGTCCGGTGGCGACAGCATATAGATTTTACGCGCTGGGAAAAGCTTTCTTAAACTGGCATGCTGCCGCGCATGTTGACCTTCGGCATGACCGGCGACGGCGGGTTCGACCCATTAGTGTTGTTGTTGATGGCGCTCCTGGTCGAGGCCTACATCGGCGAAGCCAGGCGCGTGTTCAAAATCGTCCGGCACCCGGTCAAAATCATCGGCGACGTCATCGCTTTTTTCGAACGCAAGCTCAACCGCGAAAGCCGCAGTCAGGCCGACCGCGCCATCCGCGGCGCCCTGGTGGTGGTGTTCCTTTGTGGGGCGGCGTTTGCCATCGGCTGGGGGGTGTCCTGGTTGAGCCTCAATCATGCCTTCGGGTGGATTATCGAGTTCGCCGGCATCGTCATGTTGCTGTCGGCGCGCAGCCTGTATGACCACGTCAGCGACGTCGCCAAGGGGCTGCGCCAAAACGTCGCCGAAGGCCGCCGCGCCGTTGCCCATATCGTCGGCCGCGACCCAGACAGTTTGAACGGTGCCGGCGTCGCCCGGGCGGGCATCGAATCGCTGGCCGAAAACTTCGGCGACGGCCTGATCGCGCCGGTTTTCTGGTACGTACTGTTCGGGTTTCCGGGGCTGCTGGTCTACAAAACCGTCAACACCATGGACAGCATGATCGGCTACCGCTCGCCGCGCTACCGGGCCTTCGGGATGACGGCGGCGCGCCTGGACGATGCCCTTAACTTTATCCCGGCGCGGCTGGCGGGGTTGTTTTTTGTCTTCGCCGCCGCCTTCGTGCCGACGGCGAAACCCTGGGGCGCGCTTCGGATCATGCTTCGCGATTCGAAATATCACCGTTCCTTCAACGCCGGCTGGCCGGAAGGCGCCATGGCCGGGGCCTTGGGCCTGAAACTGTCGGGACCGCGCCAATACCCCGGCACCACGGTCAACGATCCCTGGATAGGCGACGGCGTTGCTGACGCCACCGCGAAAGACATCAGCCGGGCGCTGTACCTGTATTTCGTTGCGTGCCTGATCAACGGCGTCTGGGTGGCCGCCATCGCCATGGTCCGGTTCAGCCTGTAGCGCTTAATTCAGCTGCTTTCACCGGTTCTGCCGACGTCAGCAAACCATCCAGGTCGAGGTGCGTTTCCAGATGATCGGCGAGGGCGTCGAGGATTTTTTCGATGAGGGCGTTATAGGCGATGCCTCCCTGATGGCCGAGTCGTTTAAGGAACGCGTGGCGGAAGCCGTCGGCGGCGAACAGGCCGTGCAGGTAGGTCCCGATGACGCGGCCGTCTTTGGAGCGTGCCCCTTCACCTTGCCCGTCAATCTCCAACAGCGGAACCCCAAGGCCGGGACCGGTGGTGTTGCCGATGTGCATCTCGTAGCCTTCGACCGCTTCGCCGGTGGCGATGTCGATGCCGGTAGCCTGGGTGAGAGTCTTTTCGCCTTCCAGCACCGTTTCGATATCGAGCAGGCCCAAGCCTTCGGTCTCGCCCCCTGAAACGATAGGCCGGCCCTCAATCCCTTCCGGGTCGGTGATGCGGGTTCCTAATATCTGATAGCCGGCGCACAAGCCGACCACCAAGCCGCCACGGCGATGATGGGCGGCAATATCCACGTCCCAGCCTTCGGCCCGGATTTGCGCCAGGTCGGCCAGGGTCGATTTCGATCCCGGAATAATGACCACGTCGGCATCGCCGGGGATGGGGCGGCCCGGTTGGATGATGTCCACGGAAACGCCGGGTTCCGCCGCCAGCGGGTCGAGATCGTCGAAATTGGCGATGCGTGACAGCCGTGGGACCGCTATTTTAATGATCGTCTCGGCGTCGGCGGCCTCATAGCCAATGGAGACCGCGTCTTCCTTGGGCAGCAGGCGGGCATCGTCGAAAAAGGGGATAACGCCGAAACAATCGAGGCCGGTGTTGTCCTTGATGATCTCCAGGGCATCGTCGAACAAGGCCGGGTCGCCGCGGAATTTATTGACGATATAGCCCTTGGTGCGGGCCCGCTCTGATTCCGACAACAGCGCATGGGTGCCGACAAGGCTGGCCAGCACCCCGCCGCGTTCGATATCGGCGCACAGCACCACCGGCACATTCGCGGCCTCGGCAAAACCCATATTGGCGATATCGCCTTCGCGCAGGTTGGCCTCGGCGGGGCTGCCGGCGCCTTCGATCAAAACCAGATCGGCGTCCCCGGCGACGATATGGAAGCTTTCCAGCACCCGGGGCAATAGCTTCGGTTTCAGGGCGTGGTAGTCCTTGGCCTGGGCCGTGCCTTCCATGTGGCCCTGGACGATGACCTGGGCGCCGGTTTCCGATTGCGGTTTCAACAGCACCGGGTTCATGTGGACGCTGAGTTCGGCCCCCATTGCCTTTGCCTGCAGGGCCTGAGCGCGGCCGATCTCGCCGCCGCCCGGTGTCACGGCGGCGTTGTTGGACATGTTCTGCGGTTTAAACGGCCGGACCCGAAGGCCGCGTGCGCGATAAGCCCTGCCCAGGCCCGCCACCAGCAGCGATTTGCCGACGTCGGACCCGGTGCCCTGGATCATCAGGGCGCGGGTGGGGGCTGAAACTGGCTTATCTAAATCTTGCAAGGGCGGACCTCAACGGATCGGCCTTGGGGTTTTTGTACCGGCCCTGGAAGATTATCGCTTCCGGCGTTGCGCCCTGGCCATAGAAGGCTTCGTTCATATCGCGGCGACGGGCGAGCACGGCGCCCTCGAGCGAGGCGCCGGCGAAGGCGCCGACCTTGGCGTTGGTAAAGGCCAAAATGTCGGCGCGCAGGTTGGTCGTCGTCGACGCCTCCATCCCGGCCCCGACGACGCCGAATGTAACCCCTAAATCTGCGCCGAATTTTCCCTGGTCTTTGATGATCGATTTAAGCGCGCCTTCATTGCGAATGACCAGGATGGTTTCCGTGTCCTGAATACCGAACTGCAAGCCGATGCTGGCGGCGCCCAGGGTATAGAACGCCGGATAGCCCCAGGTGCCGTCGGCGTTGCGCGCCATCAAGACGCCGCTGCCGCCCTCGGCACCGAAGAAAAACCCGGCCTTGACGATGGCCGGCAGGATCATCACCGCCCGCGCCGTCGGCACGTGTTTGACGAAGGATTTCAGCTGCGGCTGGCGGGCGATGTTATTGAGCGTATCGACGGACCAATCGAGAAGCCGGTGTGCGCCCTGGCCGGGCGTTTCGCGCATTTCCTGGCACGCCGAAAGCCCGAAGCCGCCAACCAGGAAAACCACCAAAACCGCGAAACGCTTCATATGGAAAACTCCCTCTCAGAACTCGATGCCGATTAGAACTCTATGCCGACTTGCGCCTTAACGCCGCCCCGGAACGGATGCTTGATCAAGGTCATCTCGGTGACCAGATCGGCGACCTCGATCAGGTCGTCCTTGGCGTTGCGCCCGGTGATGACGACGTGCAGGTCTTTCGGTTTGGATTTCAATGTTTCGATGACGTCGTCGAGCGGAATGTAATCGTAGCGCAGGACGATGTTAAGTTCATCCAGGATCACCATTTTATAATCGCCGCTGGCGATCATTTCCTTGGACGCCGCCCAGGCGGTTTCCGCCGCCTTGATGTCACGTTCCCGGTCCTGGGTCTCCCAGGTGAAGCCGTCGCCCATGGCCTTGATGGAGACCAGGTCGGGAAACTTATCCAGCACACCACGTTCGCCGGTTTCCCAGACCCCCTTGACGAACTGCACGATGCCCACCTTCATGCCGTTGCCGATGGCGCGGATGGCCAAACCCATGGCCGCCGTCGACTTGCCCTTGCCCTTGCCGGTATGGACGATGACCAGGCCTTTTTCGATGGTCTTGGTGGCGAGGATCTTGTCCCGGGCCGCCTTCTTCTTGGCCATCTTGTAGGCGTGGCGGTCATTCAGTTCCTGTTCGCTGTCGCCGTCGTTCATTTCGCTAATCCGTATTAAACTACCGGTTCCTGTTGTAGCGCGTTTGGCGCGACGCCGCCATTAAGGGACGCCAGAAACTTATAGGTGCTGTTGAGGCGCGGCCGCCACAGGCCGCGGTCCTGCGCTTCCATCAGCCTTTCGCTCATTTCCTTCAAGGCCGCCGGATTGTGCTCTTCCAGGAAGGCGCGCACGTCCTCGTCGCCCAGATAGGCATCGAAGACGGCGTCAAAATGATGGTCCTTGACGCACCTAGCCGTCGCCGCGAAGGCGAACATGTAATCCACCGTCGCCGCCATCTCAAACGCCCCCTTGTAGCCGTGGCGCATGACGCCGGCGATCCATTTCGGATTAACCACCCGGGCGCGGACGACGCGGGCGATTTCTTCTTCCAGCGTTTGCACCCGGGGGCGTTCCGGGCGCGAATGGTCGTTGTGATAGACGGCGGGCTGGACGCCGGAAAGGGAGCGGACGGCGGCGGTGATGCCGCCTTCGAATTGGTAATAGTCATCCGAATCCAACAAATCATGTTCGCGGTTATCCTGGTTGTGGACGACGGCCTCGACCTTTCTGAGCCGGGTTTCGAACAAGCCGTGCTGGGCCTGGCCTTCGACGCCTGAGCCATAGGCATAGCCGCCCCAGGCGACATAGGCGCGGGCCAGGTCTTCGTCGGTCTGCCAGCCCTTCTCGTCAATTAAGGCCTGCAGCCCGGCGCCGTAGGCACCGGGTTTTGATCCGAACACCCGGAACCCGGCGCGAAGCGCGGCGTCCTCTTCGCTGGCGCCGTCGGCAACCAGGCGCTGGGCCTCGGTTCGGGTTCTTTCCGCCAGCGGATTGTCTTCATCGCTTTCGTCCAGCGATGCCACTTTGCGGGCCGCCGAATCAAACAGATCAATCAGGTTGGGGAAGGCGTCGCGGAAAAACCCCGATACCCGGAGCGTCACATCGACCCGTGGCCGGCCCAGCACCGAGACCGGCATGACCTCGAACCCGGTTACCCGCCGGGACGCCGTGTCCCATTGCGGTTGCACCCCCATCAGCGCCATGCCCTGGGCGATGTCGTCACCGCCGGTGCGCATATTGCTGGTGCCCCAGGCGCTCAGGGCCATGGTCCGGGGCCAAACGCCATGATCGTGATGATGGCGTTCCATCAACAGGGACGCCGATTTCCAGCCCAGCGTCCAGGCCGCCGGTGTGGGCACGGTGCGGGTATCGACGGAATAGAAATTTTTCCCCGTCGGCAGCACCTCGGGTCGGCCACGGGTCGGCGCACCCGACGGGCCGGGCTCGACGAAGCTGCCGGAAAGCCCGGTCATAAACCCTTCGATCTCGGCAGCCCCCGAAGCCTCCACCGCCGGGCGGAGCGTGGTTTCGATGTATTCCAGCACCGCCAAGGTTTCATTCCAGGCGGGATCGGCAGACTGCCGGCCGGCCACCAGCCGCGACGCCAATGCCTCCAGCCGCTCGACGGTATCGCCGGTCGTCCGCCACGGATCGTCTTCTTCAAGAACAGTCTGCAAGGTAACGGGTTTCGGCCCGGTCCAGGGAGCGCCCATCTCACAATCGAGAGGATCGAAATCTAGTTCTAAATCCGCGCACAGCGCCCGGTGCAGCGACCGGCCCTCGGCCTCATTATCAGCACCGACGCGCGGAATCCGAACCAACGCCACCAACAAATCCGTCAACAGGCCGCCATCGGGCGAGACGCCGAAAACATGGAGGCCGTCGCGGATCTGCATTTCCTTCAACTCACAGAGATAATTATCAAGCTTGGTGATCGATTGGGTTTCAGCCTCGCCGTCGGTAATGCCGCAGTCCTGATCGAGGCCGGTCTGCTGGCACAACTCCATAATCTGATGGTTTAGGACATGCAGACGGCGGGGATCGAGGTCCTGGGCTTCATAATATTCATCGACAAGTTGTTCCAGGTTGCGAAGCGGCCCATAGCTCTCGGCCCGGCTTAGCGGCGGCGTCAGGTGGTCGATAATGACGGAGCCCAACCGCCTTTTCGCCTGGGTGCCTTCGCCGGGATCGTTGACGATAAACGGATAGATATTGGGCAGTGCGCCTAAGGCGGCTTCCGGGTAACAAGCACTGGACAACGCCAACGCCTTGCCCGGCAACCATTCCAGATTACCGTGTTTGCCGAAATGAACGGCGGCGTCGGCTTTGAACTCGCGGCGCATCCAGGCATAGAAGGCGAGATAGTTGTGCGGCGGCACCAGGTCCGGGTCGTGGTAGCTTTCTTTTGCGTCGATGTTGTAGCCCCTGGCCGGTTGCAGGGCGACGCAGACATTGCCCAACCGGAACGCGGCGATGGCGAAATTGCCGCAATCGACGTCGCCGGGCTGATAAAAAGGATCTTCCTCAGGCGCACCCCAGCGTTCATGAACGGCGTCCTGCACGGCCTTCGGCAGGGAGCCCAAGAATTGCTGATAATCGGCCATGGAAAGCGTTTCGGATACGGTGCGGCTTGAAAGCGCCCCAAAATCATTGGTTGGCCCGGCCATTATGCGCTCGATCAAGGCGGCGCCATCGGCCGGAATATCGCTGACGGCATAGCCCTCTTTTTCCAATGCCCGCAATACATAGACGGCGCCGGCGGGGGTATCCAGGCCGACGCCATTGCCGAGGCGCCCGTCACGGTTGGGATAGTTGGCCAAGACCAGGGCGACACGCCGTTCCGCTACCGGTTTCAGCCGTAGCGCCGCCCAGTTGGCGGCCATTTCGGAAACGAATTGAATGCGGTCGGCAACCGGTTCGTATTCGACGATATCGGTTTCCGTCAATTCATCGCGGCGTTTCAAGCCTTTGAACGACACCGCCCGGCTCATTACCCTGCCATCGACTTCGGGCAGCGCCACGTTCATGGCGATATCGCGGGGGCCGAGGCCGCGTTTGGCGTGGTGCCAGTCGTGCTCATTGCCGCCGGAAAACACCACTTGTAAGACCACGGGGCCAGGTTGTTCCGGTTTCGAAATAGCATCGAAGGGGGTCGATGTCCGTGGGACACCGGGCACCGAGACGGCGAATCCGGTGGCGTTGAGAATGACATCGGGGCTGCCCCCGACGAGCAATTCTTCCAACGTCGCTGCGGCCACCGGGTCCTTAAGACTGGCGACAAAAACCGGAAGCGCGTTCAGCCCGGCCGCGGCCAGGCCTTCGATGAGGGCGTCGATGACCTTGAGGTTTCCGGATTGAACCAAGGCCCGGTAAAACACCAAGGCGGCGGTTGGCGCATCCTTTTTCCAGGCCGTCTTGACCGCGTTCAAGTCCGGAAATTCAAGCCCCGGCCAGTAAAGCCCGGCCCTAACCAGGGGCCGGGGTTCGCGCCAATCCGTCTCGACGCCGATGAGGCTGGCAGCGAAATTCAAAAAATCCAGGGCATTGTCAGGGCCGCCGTGAACGCCGTACTGCCAAAGGCGATGCTGGGCCTCTGCGGATATCGTGGACAATGCCGCCAGTTCGGGGTCGGGTTGATCGTCGCCGGGCAGAAAGGCGACGGGAATGTTTTGCTCCCGGCAGATACGGGTAATGGTGTCGGTGCCATGGGGCCAATAGCCACGCCCCCCCAATAACCGGACGATGACAAGTTTGGCATGGGCGATGATATCCTCACCGTAATGATCAACGGAATGATCATTGCCCAGGTGCAACAGACTGGCCAGACGGAGGCTGGGAAAGTCCTCGCCGTTAAGCTTGGCGCGTGCTTGCGCTATTGCCGACAATTCTGTATCGGCCGCCGACAGCACGATGATATCACCCGGCGTTTGACCCAAATCGACGGCGTGGGATCCGTCATTGATGGCGCCGGGTTCGGCAGCGAGAAGATGCATAAGCGCGAGGCCCTTTAATCCTTCAATACGTGCGCAAGGCCCGCATGCATCACCACCACCCGGTCGGCGGCGGCGGCGACAGCCTGATTCAAGCGCCCGGCATTGTCCATATAGGCCCGCGCCAAGGCATTGTCAGGCACTATTCCCAATCCAACCTCATTAGAGACTAATACCACCGGCGCGGCACACAATCCCAAGCCATCTATCAAAGCATCAATATCCGTTTTCACCTCACGGCCCGCCGCCATGATATTTGAAAGCCACAGCGTCAGACAATCCACCAGCACCGGCGTTTCCCCCTTGGAATGACCGGCAAGCCAAGCGGCAAGGTCCAATGGCTCTTCAACGGTTTCCCAATCGGGGCCGCGTCTTAATCGGTGTTCCTCGATCCGTGCCGCCATTTCCGTATCCCCGGCTGCCGCGGTGGCCAGGTAGATTTTGTTGGCATGAGTGTTGAGAAGGTTTTCCGCGTACAGGCTTTTGCCCGATCGCGCCCCGCCCAGAACCATGGTCACTGGGGGTAATAGGGGGTTCATTCCTGAACCACCCGGTTGACACCGACCACCCGCCACACCCCGCCTTTCCCCCTGAGCAATCCGTCTTCGACGTTCTCAAAAATGCTGACGGACAAGGTATCGACCCGGATCGCCATGCCTTGTTCCGGTTCCAGCTTCAGGGCCACGGCCATGGCGGCGCGGATGGTGCCGCCATGGGCGACGGCGACGATATTGCGGCTTTTGTGCTGTTCGCCTAAACGGTCAATGACGACACCGGTGCGGGCGATCTGATCGGCGAAGCTTTCGCCGCCGGGGGGCCGGTTGCGAGTCGGGTCGGACCAATAAATATTGTAGGTTTCAGGATCAGCTTTCATCATCTGGTTCCAGGACAACCCCTGCCAGTCGCCGAAATTCTGTTCACCAAGGTCCTCCTCGACGATCGGTTCGGGAAAGTCGAGCCCAGCCTCGGCAATAGCTTGGGCGGTTTTCTTGGTGCGCGTCAAATGGCTGGTGAACCAAACCGCATCTTTGGGAAGAACCTGGGCCAGGGTCTTGAAATGGGCGGTATCGGAAACATCGCAATCGATGTCGCTGGACCCGTAAATCATGCCCTCACCGTTCACGACCGGTGCGTGGCGTACCCACCACCACCGGGTCACGTCGCTCATAGCGCTGCCGCCGCGGCAATCAGGATGGCGGTTTCCGCCGCCTGTTGCTGGGCGCCCAACACGTCGCCTGTAATGCCGCCGATCTGGCGATTAGCCAACCAAGCGACAAACGTCGCCGCCAGTGCGCCGCCGGCTAGCGCCACCACGCCGCCCCAGGGTCCAAGGAACAGAAACGACAGCAACGCCCCCAACGCTAATCCCTTCATCCAGCCTTCCCGGTCAGGGGTCCCGGCCTTGGCGGCTAAACCGGATTTTCGGGCCGGTTCCATAAAATGCATGGCCGCCGGTAACAATCCACGCGACAGGGCGGCGGCGGCGATCAAGGCGGCCGCCCCTAGGCCAGGCCCGGGAAGGCCGGCCAATATCCCGGCACGGATTCCGACGGAAAAAATCACCGCCAGCACGCCGAAGGTGCCAATTCGCGAATCGTGCATTATTTTCAGTTTTGCCGCCTTCGTGCTGCCGCCACCGAAACCGTCGGCGACGTCGGCTAGCCCATCTTCGTGCAGGGCGCCGGTGACCAAGGCGGCCACCGCCAAGGCGATCAAGGCACAGGCCAGGGGGTGCAGATTTAGGCTTGCACCGGCCATCAGCGACAGGCCGGCGATCACGCCAATGACGGCACCGACCAGGGGAAAGGCGCGAGACGCCGCGCCCAGGCTACCTTTCTTGCCCGCGCCCTTGACCGAAGGAAATGGAAGACGAGTCAAAAAGGAGCCGGACACGCAGCAATCGCGTCCCAAAGCGGTAAGCTCGGTTGCGAGAAAATCCCTGATTTCGTTCCACTTATCCAAATTACAGATCCTTGCCAAGCGGGGGCCGATCAATATTAATTTCTCAGGCGCACCAACGCCTGTTTTCGGTTATAGGTTAAGGCGGACACAAATAAAATTACTGGATTTAGGAATCATTATTATTCATGACACCCCTTCCCGCCCTTCAAAGCCTCGATGACATTCAAAAAGCCCTGGCCACCCTGCCCGAACCGGATCAGGATGCCGCCGACGCGGCGCACAAACGCGAACCACAATTGACCAAGCCGCCTGGAGCGCTCGGCCGATTGGAGGATTTGGTTGTCTGGCTCAGCCAATGGCAGGGCCGCCATCCCCCGGCCATGGGGACGCCCAAGGCTCAGGTATTCGCTGGAAATCACGGTGTCACCGGTAAGGGTGTTTCCGCCTACCCCGCCGACGTCACCGCCCAGATGGTCGCCAACTTCGAGGCCGGGGGCGCCGCCATTAATCAGCTTTGCCAGGCGTTCGGCGTTGGCTTCGCCATTGATGCGTTGGCCCTGGACCGGCCGACGAAAGACTTCACCGAGGGCGCCGCCATGACGGAAGCCGAATTTCTCGATGCTTTCGTCTTCGGCATGGGCGCCGTCAACGACGGCACCGATGTATTGTGCCTAGGCGAAATGGGGATTGGTAATACAACGGCGGCGGCGGCCATTTCCCTAGGCCTGTTTGGCGGCGATCCAAAAGACTGGACCGGCATGGGCACCGGCGTTAGCGGCGAGGCGTTGACCAAAAAAACCGAAATCGTCGGCACCGCCGTCGCTGCGCAAGCGAAGGCTGCATCTAACCCGTTGCAGGTTCTCCGCTGTCTCGGCGGGCGGGAAATGGTGGCTATCGCCGGGGCGGTGCTCGCAGCCCGGTACCGAAACGTGCCGGTGCTGCTCGACGGCTATGTCGCCACCGCCTCCGCGGCCCCGCTGGAAGCCGCCCAGCCCGGAGCGTTGGATCATTGTCAGGTCGGACACGTCTCGGCCGAGCCGGGGCACACTCTGCTGCTTGAAAAACTGGGGAAAACGCCACTGTTGAATTTGGAAATGCGGTTGGGCGAAGCCACCGGGGCGGTCATGGCGGTCCAGGTTCTACGCGCTGCAGTGGCCTGCCACAACGGCATGGCAACCTTCGAAGACGCCGCAATCAGCGGCAAAAATTAGGTAATCGCTTATTCTTCTTCGAGGAACATGTCGGCCTCGCTACGCTCAATCCGGCGTTTGAGTTTGAGCATTTCGAGACGGCGACCGTCCTCGGTTATCAAATTTTCAATGTAGCGCCCCTGGAACAGGTTGATGCCCATGGAGCGTCCGAAATCGACGGATTCGCGATTGTCGCAACGGCACATAATCACCCGGTCCGGGCCTCCGGTTTTGACAATATTTTTTAATTTTGAATGCAATTCATCGCCACCGTCTGCCAAATCGGGGTGCCAAATCAACTTCGACAAATCGGCCCCCAGACGTTCGCGGTCAATGAAACCGATGGTTTCCATGGTCAATCCGTCGAGGCAAACCTTGTATCCCTTTTCCTGGACGAATTCGCGGGCGAACACATAGGCGCTGAGGTCACAGAAGATATCTTCCTTTTGCAACTCGATGATCATGGTACCCCGTCGCCCAGCGGCGATGTTGTCGTCGAAAGCCTGAAAATCCGGCGACAACACTGTGGCGATATTGATGTTGAAACTGATGTCACCTGAAAAGGAGATACTGTCGGTCTTGGTCAGCATCGACAGCATGCGCCGGTCCAGCGTCATGGTCAGGTGTTGGAACAGCCACCGGTTGGCAACCAGATTAACGTCCGGCAGCATGGTTTCGCGCAAATCCTTAATCGAAATGAACAGTTCCGAGAACAATTGCTCTGGCACCATTTGCGCATCCAACCGGCAAATGAACTGACGGCGCACCAAATTCGACAGATCAGCCCGGCTGAGCGCGGTTTCAACCCTGGCCAAAACCTTGGGCGTCAAGGGTTCGCCCTTTTCCTGTTTCGCCTTCAGGGCGGCGCGGGCATCCATCCGGCCACGAACCTCGGTTTGGCGTTTTTTCTCCGCTTGCGCCAGACTTTGGACGCTTTGAAGTACGGCATCGAAATCCTGTTCGGCGTCGTACCAGGTGGTGAATTTTTGATCGGATGACTGTTCCTCGGAGACTAGGGGGTCGTCATCAAATAAATAACGGATCTGTTGGACCGCGGTTTCGACCTGCGGATGGGCCGTATCCTTATATATAACGAAGATGTCCGAATTTTTGACCGTAAAGACTTGAGCGTCCATAGAGGTGAGCAGCGACTCGAAATTACCGGCAGCGGTACGGATATGCTGATCGCGACGGTTTATGGGCCTAAGCAGGGAAAGGTGCAGATGGGCGACCTTGCGTCCATCTTTATGTTTTTCCAGCCGATGCATGTAATCCAGCAGCAGACTTTCCTGATTCGGGAGTTGTTTTTCCGGGGCTGTTGCCATGCTTCAAACCCTTTTTAAGGTTGCGCCTTGGGCGGCAGGGGTTGGGCCGGCGCTACGGCTGGTTGAGCGGATGCCGGTGCGGCAACAGGTCGCGCCGGTGCTGGGGCTGGTTGCGCAGGGGCCGGCGCGGGAGTGGCAACCGGGGCAGGTGCGGCAGCCGCTGCCTGCAACGCCGCGGCTTGAGCGGCGGCTTGAGCTTTGGCCTTAGCGGCGGCTTGAGCTTTCTCCTTGGCTTTTTCCTGCTGCTCTTGAACATCGGCAATCTTCTCCAAAAGATCATCGATTAAATAGCCCTGAAAATGGCTGATGCCGAGAGCCAAGCCCCACTTAACCGCTTCTTCCGTATCAACACGGGCAAGGATCACACTATCCTTGCCAGTTGATGTC
>Ga0066376_10002363_pt1 | contig 17603 bp, 16 predicted proteins | sample Knorr_S15_td_Bot_FD_77009 | JGI IMG/M metagenome (GOLD analysis project Ga0066376, IMG submission 77009) | Marine microbial communities from Southern Atlantic Ocean transect - Knorr_S15_td_Bottom_ad_5009_LV_A | ecosystem: Environmental > Aquatic > Marine > Oceanic | place: Southern Atlantic... | reverse complement strand
CTCGACCTCGCTGGCGGGGTCGCTCACCAGTCAGATCCGCGATGAGCCGCGAGAGCGGGACCATCGCCCTGATCGCGGCCGTGTCCCGTACCTTCGCAAGAGATCGCAGGCGCGCCATCACGCCGTCCTCGCGACTGTGACACCGCGTGCGTTGTGGAGTTGCGTGACGAGCGCCCGGATCTCGTCGTCGGACTGGCCGGCGATACGTGCCGCGTTGATGGCCGCGACCTCGCTCGCGGGCCAGCCCACGGCGCGGGACCCGATGCCCACCCCTTTAGGCCAGAGCCCTTGGGTGATACGCAGGTAGAGCGTGGATCGTGAGTAGCCGCTCGCCTCCTCGACGCGGGGGCGTCTCAGAATTTGTTCAACCATGTCTTGCTCCCATTGAACGTTCCCGGCCCATCCAGGAACGCACAATCATGAGCAGAAGACGGTCGGGACTATCGGGACTCGTCGGGACTTGGGACAGGGGGAAACATCCCGACGGAGGTGGGGCGGGGCTGTTCAGTTGGTCGGAACGTCTGAAGCAGGAACGTCGGCGTGACGAGCGAGCGTGTCCCACGTTTTCTTCCTGACAAGCTTCCCCTCGCAGATTCTCTTGATGGTCTTGTTCGCTAATCCGGTCCGCTCGGCGATCTTATTGTTGGACGTGTCCGTGCGCCGCTTGTACTCCTTGATCCACGCTGCCAAACTTGGACCGCCAATCATGGAAGGCTGTTGCTGACGTTCGAGCTGGGCCGAGAACTCATCGACCGCGCTGGAGCGCACGCCCAGCACGCTATCAGAAGGCAGGGCATTCGCCGGGTGCATGATGCTCATTCCCTTGCTCGTGGCCGGTGCGGCCCCATCCGAGCCCAGGAACGTGCGAGTAAGTAATTGACAGCAAAAGTCGGATCGTTCAACGAAGGCACCTTCCCAGCAAATGGGTATGACGGCAGGCCCGCTGGACATCTGTTGGTATCGACGTTCAATGTCAAACCGCTCGTTCCCGATCATGGGGAGATCCCAGACGCCGAAGATGACCGTGTTCTTGCTTTCTGGCTCCCACGTCACGCCGCTGTGGCGATCAAGGCTGGGACGGACCGGCCTGCTCGTGTTCCACCCCGCGAGGGAGGCACCCATCGGTATTCCTTTCCCCTCCACGGGCTCTGGTTCCTGGCGAGATGGCGGTGCACTCACCTGTCGTCGTGACGCCTGGGCTCCCTCCTGCGGCACGAGCCGATAGCGCAGGGCCTCCGCGCCGTTGCCGAGGTGCACTGAAAGAGTCAAACGACGACCGAGAGCGAGTTGCAGAACGTCAGCTTTGTCTACCGGATCGTCGAGGATGCGCGAGAGGCGAATCGCCGCCTCCTCAAGGGTGAGGAAATCTCTCAGCTGGTAGAGTGTGCTGGGAGCGGCCCGCCTTCCAGTTCGTCCGCCCATGGTCAGCCGTTGGCCGTGGCCGGATCGACACCGGCGACCGGTTGAGAGGTCGCGAACGCGGCCCACGCGGTCATCAGTTCACGCCGGCGCTCGAACAGGTCGGTGCGGTGATACGCCGCCTCTGTCTTGTCCTTGAGCGTGGAGACCATGCTATGCCCGCCTGAACATGGTGACCACATCGGCGTTGCCCTTGAGCGCATCTAGATAGTCAGACCATGCCTGCATCATCTTGCGCCGCTCGGGGAGATGCTCAGCGTAGTTGTAGGCCGCGCTGACGGCGTTGCGCTCGGCGTGGGCGAGTTGGCGTTCGATGACCTGATGGCTCCAGCCCTGTTCGTGCAAGAGGGTGGATGCCATGCTGCGAAAACCGTGGCCTGTCATCTCGTCTTTCGTGTAGCCCATTCGACGCAGCGCGGCGAGCACGGCGTTCTCGCTCATCGGGCGGTCCGCGGAGCGGGCGCTCGGGAAGACGTAGCTGGGTGCGTCGGGCTTGATGGATGACACGCGGTTCGTCAGCGGCTCAAGCTCGCGCAGAACGTCGATGGCTTGTCGGGAGAGCGGCACGATATGCGGCTCTCGCATCTTCATGCGCTCGGCGGGTATGCGCCACTCGGCCTTGTCGAGTTCGATTTCTCGCCAGTGCGCTCTACGCAGTTCGCCGGGGCGAACGAACACCAGCGGGGCGAGCCGCAGCGCGCACTTCGTGACGAAGAACCCTTCGTATGCGTCGATCACGCGAAGCAGTTCGCCAATACGCTTCGGTTCGATGATGGAGGCGTGGTGCCGTACCTTGGGGGGAGGCAGTGCGCCGCGAAGGTCGCCGGTCGGATCACGGTCGGCCCGGCCTGTGGCGATGGCGTATCGGAAGACCTGCCCGCAGTTCTGCATGGCGCGGTGGGCCGTCTCCACGGCACCGCGACTCTCGATCCGGCGTAGCACTGAAAGCAGTTCCGGTGCCCGGATGGCAGCGACGGGGCGCTGACCAAGCCACGGGAACAGGTCGCGCTCGAACCGCCGCAAGATGCGGTCGCTGTGGCCTACGACCCATCTCGATGAGAATTTCGCGTGCCACTCCCGGGCGATGGCCTCGAAACTGTCTGCGCCCGCGACCGCAAGGTTTCGCGCTTTACGGGCCTGCCCAGGATCGATACCGGCCATAAGCTGCTGGCGGATCGCATCACGCCGCTCACGGGCAGATTTTAGAGTGATACCCGGGTAGACCCCCAGAGAGAGCCGTTTTTCCTTACCACCGAAGCGATATTTCCAGCGCCACCACTTCCCCCCCGCGGGGCTAAGCTCAAGATACAGACCGCCCGCGTCGAACATCTTGCGGGTTTTGGCGTGCGGTTTGGCAGCGCGGACCGCCGAGTCCGTCAGAGCCATCTGGGGGCAACTCCTGTTCGGTGTCGCCTTGTTGCCCCCAGAGTTGCCCCATCAGAGGGACAGCTTCCCCTGGAAGCCACAGGAACACTTAGGACAGTATAGCAGGTACAAATCGCTCAAGAGCAGGTGGTTAACGGACTTTCTGGGCTCTGGCTGGACGTGATGTTGGTAGCGGTACGGGGAATCGAACCCCGGTCTCATGGATGAGAACCATGTATCCTAACCCCTAGACGATACCGCCACGGCGCCGGGCCAGAAAACGGCCCGGAACAGAAGGTTCTCCTATGGTATCAACCGTTCTTTGGACCGGTCAAACCGCGCGCTCTTGTACAATAGACGGGTGATTCGACTCGTCTGCGGCGTCGTCGTCCTGGCCGTGATCGCCCTCGGCGCCGGCATGTTCATCGGGGCGGGCCGCGCCCCGGGCCCAACGATCGAAATCCACCAACCGACCGGGCTGTTCGGCCGCGTGGCCACCTTCGAGGCGTCGATCGACCCGATGGACGGCGAGTTGACCCAGGTCGACGCTGTCATCGAACAGAACGGCGCGAGCTGGCCGTTGTTCTCGCTGACTACCCCAGACGCCGGACAGTTGACGCAGGAGACCCAGACACGGGTCAAGATTTCGCGAGAAATCACGCGCGAGACGCACGCGGAGTTGGCCGCGGGCCCGGCGACGATTGTCGTGCGGGCCACTCGATCGGTGCTGTACGGGCTTCGCGAACGGGAGTCAATCGCACGCGTCGCCGTCGAGGCGCGGTTCGACCCGCCCCGACTCAGCGTGGTCTCGTCGTTCCACTATGTGAATCACGGCGGAGCGGAGCTGATCGTGTACCGGGTTACCCCCCCGGACGCCGAATCCGGAGTACGGGTCGGCGAGCGGTTCTTTCCTGGCTACCCGGCCGCCGCCGCCGGGGTCGCAGGGGCTGACGACGCCACCCGTGTCGCACTGTTCGCGTTGCTGCATGACCAGGATCTGACCGCGGCGATGCGGGTGGTCGCGCGCGACGCCGCGGGCAACGAAGCGGAGATCGAGTTCGACCATCGTGTGTTTCCCAAACAGTTCCGACGCTCTCGTATTCCGGTGAGCGACCGATTCCTCCAACAGGTCGTGCCCGACATCGTCGCTCGGTCGGAAGAGTTCCGCACCCTTCCGTTGCCACCGGAGCCGGATCTCCTCGCACAGTATCTGGCGATCAACGGCGGCCTCCGGCGTATCAACGACGACCGGATCATTTCCCTGGCCGCAGACACGTCGCCACAGCCGCTGTGGGACGGCCCGTTTCGGCAACTGGGCAATTCGCAGGTCGAATCGGGGTTCGCCGACCATCGCACCTACGTCCACGATGGGCAGGAGGTGGACCAACAGATCCATCTTGGGTTCGATCTGGCCTCCACCGCCAACGCGCCGATCCTGGCGTCGAACGGAGGCCGAGTGATCTGGGCCGACTACCTCGGCATCTACGGTGACTGCGTGATCGTCGACCACGGCATGGGGTTGCAATCGCTGTACGCGCATCTCTCGTCCATCGTGGTCAGCGCCGGCGATACCGTGGTCATCGACGAGCAGCTCGGTCTGGGCGGGAGGACCGGCCTGGCCGGTGGGGACCATCTGCACTTCGCGATCCTCCTCCACGGCTGGCCCATCACGCCGATGGAGTGGTGGGACCCCCATTGGATCGAGGATCGGATCACCCGCAAGCTCCGGGTCGCGTCATGATCCTGGTCGGCGGGCGGTTTACACACCCGGGCCCCTGTGGTAATTAAATAGGGCTGGACGAGCTGGTTTTTCAAGCTTACATACCCTCCGAGTCGGGCGGACCGCCGGACCATCGGCGCGATCCGCTCGCTCGATAACCAACAACCCGTCATTCGAAGAAGTGCGCAGGAGAATCTCAATGCAACAGCGAAATCTGTGGACGGTCCTTTCCATGCTTGTGCTGGCGACCGCGGTGGCCTGCGGCGGCGGTGGCGAGGGCGGTGGCGACGCACCGGCTGCCGCCCCGACGGCGCCCGCGTTCGACCCCTCGACGGCCGGCAACGTGTCCGGCATGGTCATGTTCGACGGCGAGCTGCCGGCGGGGGAAGAGCTGATGATGAACTCGGACCCGGTCTGCGCCATGACGGCGACCAACACGATGTCCAGTACGTTCGTTGGCACCGACGGCCATCTGGGCAACGTGTTCGTGTATGTGAAGGAAGGACTCGAGGGGCAGAGCTTCCCGGCCGCCACTGGCTCGGTGGAACTGAATCAGCAGGGCTGCCGCTACACGCCGCACGTGATGGGAATCCAGGTCGGACAAACGCTGACCATCACCAACAGCGACATGACGCTCCACAACATCCATGCGACTCCGACTGCGAACGACGAGTTCAACATGGGTCAGCCGATCCAAGGCATGACATTCGACCGGACCTTTGAGCAGGCCGAGGTCATGGTGCCGTTCAAATGCGACGTCCACGGCTGGATGAATTCGTACATCGGTGTGCTCGATCACCCCTACTTCGCCGTCACCGGTGAGAACGGGACGTTTGACATCAGCACGCTGCCTCCCGGTGACTACGTCCTCGAAGCCTGGCACGAGTCGCTGGGCACCCAGACGCAGAACGTGACCGTCGCCACGGGTCAAACCGCCGAGGTGTCGTTCACGTTTGCGCAGTAACGCGGCCGTTTACGAGCAGCAGGCGAGGTCCGGACGCCGCTCGGCGGCCGGACCTCGCTCACGTGAATATGTCTCACCACCGAGGCACGTGGCACAGGGGGCCTCATCCCCTCCGGTTGTCCCATGACCTGGCTTCACCTGTATGCCCGGTTTCTCTGCGCCGCGACTCTCGTGCTGATCGCGGCCGGCGGCATGGTGACGAGCACTGGCGCCGGGCTCTCTGTTCCTGATTGGCCCAACAGCTACGGGTATTTCATGTTCTCGTTCCCGCTCTCCAGCATGGTGGGCGGCATCTTCTATGAGCACGGTCATCGCCTGATCGCGTCGAGCGTGGGTGTCCTGACGATCGGGATGACGGTCTGGCTGTGGCGCGTCGACCCGCGCCGATGGATGCGCCGACTTGGAGTGCTCGCGCTGACGGCGGTCATCCTGCAGGGCCTGCTCGGCGGAATCACGGTGCTCTATTTCTTGCCCACGGCGGTCTCGGTATCACACGCGGGCCTGGCAGAAATCTTTTTCTGTCTGACCGTCTGCCTCGCCCTCTTCACCTCTGCAGGGTGGCGACAGAGGGGCACGACGGACAGTCACACCCCGGTCGCACTCCACTCGAGCGACCTGACCGCGGTGGCGCTCGCGACCGCGCTTCCCGCGCTGGTCTTTGCGCAGATCCTCGTTGGCGCGACCATGCGACACACGGGAGCCGGACTGGCGATTCCAGATTTCCCGCTGGTCTTCGGCGGGGTCGTGCCGAACGAGTGGACGTTTCCGATCGCGGTGCACTATGCCCACCGCCTGGGCGCGGGGGTGACCGCGCTGGTCATCTTCGCCACCGCCCGCCAGATCGCCAAGCACCATCGCGACCGACTGGATCTCCTTCGACCGGCTGGACTCCTGACCGTGCTGGTGCTCGTCCAGATTGGCCTCGGCGGCTGGACGGTGTTGAGCGGACGAGCCCCGGTCATCAATACCGCGCACGTGACGACGGGAGCGCTGGTGCTCGGCACGTCGCTCTTGCTGGCGTTGCGAGTCAACCGACACCGGTTTCCCGATACGCGCCCCTCCGTGGCGTATCCCCCGCCGCCGGTGGCGGTCCCGACCAAGAGGGCCGCCCGGGGGGCAGCCGTATGACAACCGAAGCGGCGGCGATCACGGCGCCGCGCAGTCGGCTGGCCGATTTCGTCGCGCTCACGAAACCGCGCCTGAACTCACTCGTCGTCGTCACGGCCGGCGTCGGCTATGTCGCGGCCCCTGGCGGCCCGTTTGAGGTGATTACGTTCCTTCACACCACAGTGGGGGCCATGTTGGTGGCCGGCGGCGCGGCGGCGCTCAACCAGGTGGCGGAACGCGACCTCGACAAACGGATGCGGCGCACACGCGATCGGCCGCTGCCGAGTGGCCGGCTGCGGCCGTCGGAGGCAACCTGGGCGGCACTGCTACTTGCGGGCGCCGGGCTCGTGCAACTGGCCCTCGGCGCCAACCTGACCGCTTCGGTGGTCGCGCTGGCCACGCTGCTCAGCTACGTGGCGGTGTATACCCCGTTGAAACGCGCCACACACTGGGCGTTGCTGGTCGGGGCGGTGCCGGGCGCTCTGCCCGTCGTCATCGGCTGGTCGGCGGTGGCACCACTCTCGGCCGGTGCGTGGTCGCTCTTCGCCGTCGTCTTCGTATGGCAGCTTCCACATTTCCTGGCCCTGACGTGGTTGTTCCGCGACGACTTTGCCCGCACCGAACTGCCGTTGTTGTCCAACGCCGACCCGAGCGGCCGGCGCACTGCCACCCATCTACTGGTCTACGCGGTGATGTTGATCCCGGTGAGTGTGACCCCGACCTGGTATGGCGTGGCCGGAACGACTTATGCCGTCGGCGCCGTCGCGCTGAGTGCGGGTCTGCTGGCGCTCGGTGTGTGGTTCGCTCGCGAACGAGGCACCGAGCGAGCTCGGCTGCTGTTCCGAGCCACTCTGCTCTACCTACCGGTCGTGTGGGTATTGCTGCTGCTCGACCGCGCGGGATAGGACATGTTCGACGTCATGATGCTGCCCGCGGTCAACGCGACGCTCAACGCGGTGGCGGCCGTGCTGCTCGTCCTGGGATACACGCAAATTCGCCGCGGACGGATCGAACAGCATCGTCGGTTCATGTTGGCGGCGTTCGCCACCTCGGCCCTGTTCCTGGTGTCGTACCTCACCTATCACGCGCAAGTGGGCTCACAGCCTTTCACCGGGCAGGGTCTCATTCGGATCGTGTATTTCACGATCCTGGTCTCTCACGTCATCCTGGCCGCGGTGATCGTACCGCTCGCGCTGGTCACGCTCCGGCGTGGCTTACGCCGCCAGGACGCGAAGCACCGGGCTATCGCGCGCTGGACCCTCCCCATCTGGCTCTACGTGTCGGTGACCGGGGTGGTGGTCTACTGGATGCTGTATCAGATGTAGAGGTTTTCCGACGAGGCGTCCGTCTGGCGGCGTTGCTTCGTCGGTCACAGCCCGCCTGGCTGCTCCCTCCTCGCGCCTGGCCAGACAGACGCCTCGTCAGAAAGCCCCCGGGACGAGGCGCGGCAGGGAAGCGCCCGGCGTCGGCGTCGCTTCACTGGCGGTTGGCCCTCTGCAACTCGATCGGTCTCAGTGTGGGATGTGCCGACATCGCCGAGCACACCGACGACATCACGGCCCGCGTCCACGCGGCCGATGAAGACATGTATCGGAACAAACAGGAAGCGCGAGACGGCGCGGCGAGTTGACGGCCCGCTGAGGGCGGCCCGCCGTCACTCGTATATGAGATACGGCGTGACCAGCCGCCGCCACGCCTCTTCGTCGGCGGCCCAGCCGGCGGCGATCTCCCAGGTGGCGTCGCCACCACGTAGCCTGGAGACCACCGAGGCCGACCCGAACAGCCGGACCACGGCCTCCAGGTCGAATCGATCCCCAAACAGACGGAGCAGCGCGGCCGCGACCTCGAGCCCTAACCGCACAGGTCGGAATTGGTCTCGATCGGTCACCACAAAGAACACCCCTTCACACAGTTCACCGGCGAACCGGCTCGACGACGGACGGAAGCGGACGGGATACGTCCGCACGCCGGGAAGCGCCAGCGCGTTGAGTTCCCGCGCCAGTCGCACCCCGTCGATCCACGGCGCTCCGATCTGCTCAAACGGCGTGTCGGTGCCGCGGCCGACCGACAGGTTGGCTCCTTCGATAGCGCCGATACCTGGGTAGAGCAACGCCTGATGCAGGTTTCGCAGATTCGGTGACGGGTCCACCCAGGGCAACCCGGTCTCATCGAACCAGCGGTCCCGGCGCCACCCTCGCGCCGACACCACCTCGAGCTCGGCCCCGATGTCCCGCTCCGTGTTGAAGAGCCGCGCGAGCTCGCCGAGCGTGAGGCCGTGACGGACGGGAGCTGGAAAGTACCCGGTGAATCCGAGCAGCGACTCGTCCAGGGCCGGACCTTCGACGGCACCTCCAATAGGATTCGGTCGATCGAGCACCATCACGCGCACGCCTGCCTCCGACGCCGCTTCCAGCACGTAGGCCATCGTCGTGGCATAGGTGTAGAACCGAGCCCCGACGTCCTGCAGGTCGATCACGATCGTGTCAAGGCCCTGCAACATCGAGGCTGAGGGACGCCGCGTGTCCCCGTACAGCGAATGGATGGGCAACCCCGTGCGGAGGTCTCGGTCCGATGACACCGGACCGTCCAGCCGCCCCTGGATGCCGTGCTCGGGACTGAAGAGGGAGACCAGTTCCACGGAGGACTCATCGTGTAGCAGGTCGACGGTGGTCGCCCCGTCGCGCGCCCGCCCGGTCTGGTTCGTGACCAAGCCGACTCGCGAGCCGGACAATCGCGTGAAGCCCTCCTCTCGCAGCACGTCGATACCGGTCCAGACCGGCCGATCTACCAGGTTGACCGCCGCGCCGTCGTCGACAAGCGACGCCGCAACCAGGGTGGCGACCTGCCCTCGCAGCCTGGTCACATCACCTTGACCGGAGGGATGAAGTCGGCTGGAGAGAAACACCACGAACGTGGCTGAGCCTGGATCGAGCCACAGCGACGTACCGGTGAACCCGGTGTGTCCAAAGGACCCGACCCCAAACAGGTCTCCGCGGTTGGACGAGAACCGCGAGTCGATGTCCCAGCCGAGGCCCCGGCGGTCCGCCAGGTGGCGCGGGGTCGAGACCTCCGTCATCCGCGCGACGGTACGCGGCGCGAGGACCCGGACCCCCTCGAGCGCTCCGCCGCGGAGCAGCATCAGGCTGAAGCGGGCCAGATCGCGAGCCGTGCTGAACAGACCCGCGTGACCGGCCACCCCGCCCATACGCCGCGCGGTCGGGTCGTGCACCACGCCACGCAACATGCGCGCCCCTGGTCCCCCACACGGCCACGCCAGCGGGGCGCACGCCTCTGTGGGTGCAATCCGCGGGGTCAGCGCGGACGGCGGCGTGAACAGGGTATCTCTCATGCCGAGCGGCTCGAATATGCGCGCCTGGGCGAAACGGTCGACGGTTTGGCCGGTCACACGCCGCACAATCTCAGCCAGCAGCATAAAGTTCAGGTCGCTGTAGATGAACCGCTCCCCCGGCGCGGCCTCTGGTATCTCGTTGGCCGTGCGGGCGATAGCGACGTCCGCGCCCTCGAAGACCTCCTCCAACGGCAGATCCGGCCGCAACCCGGACACGTGAGTGAGGAGGTGGGCGACCGTGATTCGCTCCTTACCGTGGATTGCAAACTCCGGAATGTATCTCACGACTGGGTCACGCAGCCGGAGCCGCCCCTCGTCCAGCAGCACCATGACGCTCGTGGTGGTGGCGACCGCCTTCGTCAACGAGGCGAGGTCGAACACCGTGTCGAGGGTCATCGGCTCGACCGGACCGTCGACAGAACGCGCCCCAAACGCGCGCTCGTACACGATTTCCCCGTGATGGCCGACCAACACCACGGCCCCGGGAAGCCGACCCGCTTGCATTGCCGCCTCGATCAATGGTCCGATCTGACGCAACCGGGTGCGATCGATCTCGGCCGAGAGAGGGATCGTCAGCGCGAGGAGGCAGACACACACCAGCAGCCGATGTCGAAACGCGGGCGTCATCCGCGCGGCGCATCCAAGAACGGAACGACGGTTGTGGTCTCCTGTCGGCAACGATTGGATTATACTTTCCGACCATACTGCCCGATCGACTGGGATTGTTCTGGACTGACCTGGACTTACAAGGCCCTATCCGTCCACCTGGGGGAGACCCTCGATGCGATTCGCCACACGATCACTTATCCACGGACTCCTCGTGATCGCCGGTCTGATGCTCTGCGTCACATCGCAGGCTGCCGCGCAGGGACGTATCCGGGGCCTGGTCGCCGACCGGGACGGCGCGCCGATCGTCGGGGCCGTGATCACGGCCGAGGAACTCGCGACCAACGGGGCCAGCCTGGCCACGACGGATGCGTCTGGCCGTTTCTCGTTCATCGGCTTGAATCGGGGCGAATGGGTTTTTGTCGTCCGGGCCGAGGGATTCAAACCGGTCCAGGGTATCGCGGACGTCCGGGGGTCGGGGCCGGGCACCGCCGTCCAGTTCACGATGGACCGTGACCTCTTCAATCCGCCGGCGCCCACGGGTGGTGTGCTGGCTGGACTGAAAGCGACGGATCTCGTCGAGAGCCTGGAACAGGCTGACCGACTGTTCGACACCGGTGACTACGAAGCGGCAATCGATGCGTACCAAACGCTTCTGGCCTCGGCGCCGGCGCTGACCAGCCTGCATCTGGAGATCGGGCATGCGCACCGGGAGCTACAGGAGCCGGAGCAGGCGATGGCCGCCTATCGCGCCGCGCTGGCCGCCGATCCAGCCAGCTCGGAAGCGGCGGCGGCGCTCGACTCGGCCGGCGTGGCCACGCGCGACCGGTAACCGACCCGGGCGCTTGGGTTTATACTTGGGTTGACGGCTCTACGGTGCTGGAACAGCGTGTCCGAGCGCACACCCGAGTCGTGAACTGCTGTAACCGTGAACAATTCAAAACCTAGGAGTTGCCCCATGCGTAAGCCTTTCCTGACGTTTCTGGTGATCCTGCTAGCCGCCGGCATGTCGGCCCCGAGCGCACTGGCCCAGGGCGGCATCGTGTCCGGCAAGGTGTTGGATGAAGACACCGAAGCACCAATCGCGAACGCCATCGTCGTCGTGGAAAACCCGTCGGCGAACCCCCCGCGAATCGAAGAGATGACGAACGATCAAGGTGACTTCACGATGCTCGGCCTCAACAGCGGCGCGTGGAGCATCACACCAAGCGCGGAGGGGTACCAATCGAATCCTGGAACGGTGCTGGTCCGCCAGGGCAACAACCCCGCGCTCAGTTTGTATCTGAAGCGCATTCTGCACCCATTGGAGCAGGCTCTAGGTGCGGAGGCACTCGAGGGGTTGGATCCCGTAGCCCTCGGCGACGAGATCGCGGCCGCGGATGCCGCGTACGAGAGTACCGACTGGGACGCGGCGCTGAGCGGCTATGACTCGGTCTTTGCCAAGCTCCCGATGATGACCGACTTGCAGATCAAACGAGGCAACACCCTGCAGGTGATGGAACGGTTCGATGAGGCGATCGAGGCATTCGAGGCAGCGGCGACCGGCAATCCACAACTCCGCCAGATCGTCGACACCGCCATCGTCCGCCTGAAGGTGGCGCGAGGTGACGAAGGGGCGGCAGAGGCGCTCGCCAGCAGCGGCGGCGGTTCACGTGAAGATCTCTACAACCTGGGCGAAGTCGAATTCGGCAAAGGCAACGTCGAGGGCGCGATCGGCTGGTACGAACAGGCTGCCGCCGCAGACCCGGACTGGGCGCTGCCCCTCTTCAAGCTTGGATTGGCCGCACTGAACCAGGGCGACATGGAGGGCGCGAAAGGATTCTTCGCCCAGGTCGTCGAGAAAGATCCAAGCTCCGCCGAAGGCGCCCAGGCCAAGGCCACGCTTGACGCGCTCCCCTGAGCGACATCCCCCACTTACAATAGTGAAATCGACTGGCGCAGGGTTGGACACTCCCGTCCAATCCTGCGCTTGTTTTCGTTCGGCCCCGGTGCAGCCGTGAACGGCGCTGCAGTCACACATCCCTATTGTAGTCAGTAGTTTACTGGATGCGTACCAATGCAAAACAACATTGGCGCGTCTATTGCGACGAACGTCCCTGGCGGCCGGATCGGGCCTGCGTCCGAGAGCAAGGCTTTGGTCCTACCGCATACGTAGCGTTTCATCCATGTAGACACGCAAGCAGCGGCGCGAGACGCAACACCATCGACGCCGGCCATCTCCAGATAGCAAGGAGCCCCAGCACCATGAAACGTCTCAGTGCATTCCCACTCACACAGGCGATTGTCGGCGGCCTGAGTCTGGCACTGGCCCTGTCGGTCGGAACACAGGCGTGGGCCCAGGGTCGACAGACCGGCACGCTCCGCGGTTCGGCGCACGACTCCAGCGACGCGGTACTCCCGGGCGTCGCGGTCACCGTCGCTTCCCCGTCCATGCAAGGCACGCGGTCGGCCGTCACCGACATGAACGGCAACTACGCGCTTATTGGGCTGGCGAACGGCGTGTATCTCGCGACGTTCAGGCTCGACGGGTTCACCACGCTCGAAACGACGGTAACCGTGCCGTTGGGCGGCATGGTTGAAACCCACGTCTCGATGCGAGTGGGCAGGGTGGCGGAAACAGTGCAAGTCACCGCCGTCGTCCCGTCACCGCTCGCATCCACGGGAGCTAGCGCCAACGTCACCGGCGAGCAAGTCGGTACTCTCCCAGTGGGACGGAGCCCATTCCGAATCGCGGAGTTGACGCCGGGACTCACGGCCAACACGCCAAACAACGGTCAGCTCGCCATCAACGGTTCATTCGCCTACGACAACGTCTTCCTGATTGACGGTGTCGACGTCAACGACAACATCTTCGGCGACGCGGACAACCTCTTCATCGAGGACGCGATCGAAGAGGTGCAGGTGCTGACCTCAGGGATCTCAGCCGAATATGGCCGATTCTCGGGTGGCGTCGTCAACGTCGTCACGAAGAGCGGCGGCAACCAGTTCGCTGAACCTGGGCGTGCGAGCGGAGAAGGTGGACAGCGCCGCCACTGGAAATATCAACTCGGTGGACCACAGCACGCTGGTGCCGCGCCTCGGCGCGACCTACGATGTGAGGGGCGACGGACGATACACGTTTTCGTCCACCTACAGTCAGTACGCCGGCAAGTACAACGAGTCGCAGTTTGGCCAGAACACCAATGTCGGCACCCCCGATCTCCTGCTCGGCGTGTACACCGGGCCGCCGGGGCAGGGTCGCGACTTCGCGCCTGGATTCGACCCGAACAACTACTTCACCGTCGTGGGGGGACTTTCCAGTCCGCAACATCTTCTTCGATGACAACCTGAAGTCGCCGCTGACCAAGGAGTTCACAGTGGGCGGCGGCTCGACGCTGGGACAGCGCGGCTACGTCAAGGTCACCTACATCAATCGCAGGGCCAGCAACTTCGTCGAAGACTTCATCGACCTCGACGGCGGGTCGACCGAGATCATCAACGACGGTGAGAACTTCGGCACGTTCACGAACAAGAACTTCAGGAACACCGACCTCCTGAAGCGAGATTACGACGCGGTCGAGATTCAATCGCGGTATCAGGTGTTCGACAATTTCATGATCGACGGCAGCTACACGGCCCAGATCAACAACGACGGCAACTTCGAAGGCAAGCTCTCCAACCAGCCAGCGCTCTCGTCCAACGCGTTTGACTACCCGGAGAGCACGCCCGAAGCCCGGTACTTTCCGTATGGACGTCTGGACGAGTTCCAGCGCCACAAGCTCCGTATCTTCGGCATCTAAACGTCGGGCTCGGACGCTTCGGCAACGTCGACATCGGCGGCATCCTTCGCGCGAACTCCGGACTGGCCTACAGTCTCCGGTCGGGCGGCGTCAGCGCGAACGCGACCCAGCGAGCGTTGCTCACCAGCCTCGGCTATCCTGACCGGCCATCCTCCCGGACAATCTACTACTCGCAGGGCCGTGGCTCGGAAACGTTCGACGGCTACGCGGTCTTCGACCTGTCCGTCAACTACGACATCCCAGTGTGGGAATCGCTCAGCCCGTGGATCAAGGTCGAGGTCTTCAACCTGTTGAACAACGACAAACTGACGTCCACCAACGTGACGGTCCGGCCGGACACGAGCGGCCCGGTCGACGCGCTCGGGATTCCGACCACGTTCACCGAGGGCTCACGCTTCGGAGAGGCGACCTCGCCGGACAACTTTCCGCAGTACATCCCGGGACTCGACGGACTCCGGGCGTTCCAGATGGCCTTCGGCCTCCGTTGGTAGCACCACACGGTCTGGCGGAGACGAGAAGGGGGGGGGTGCTCGCCGGCACTCCCGCTTTTCTTGCTTCTTGTCCTCAGACCAGGTGGCACTGAGGAACCGCACGCAGCTGGTCCGAAGGACCCTGACTGCCCCACTCCGCTGGCGCGGGGCGCGCATTGTCACGCGACCCGGGCGGACAATTGACAGCAACCGCACATCCGATTCATACTGTGTCCAGAAATGAATGAACGTTCATTCATTGCATTCCGCGCGGACCGTTCATGCCAGTAGTTGCGTCCCCACGCCGTCTGACCAGAACGCAGCCAGCCGGCGACAAAGGTGAGTTGATTCTGCGTGCGGCCACGAAGCTGTTCGCGCGCCGCGGTTTCTTCAACACCCAGGTCGCCGACGTGGCTCGTGAAGCAGGAATTGCCGCCGGCACCGTGTATCTCTATTTCAAGAGCAAGGATGACCTGCTGATCTCCATCTTCGAGCGCACGATGGGCCAGGGCATGGAGGAGGGTCGACGGGCCCTGACTGACGTCACCGACCCGGTCGAACGCCTGCGCGTGCTGGCCCGGCTGCATCTCTCCCGCCTGGGTGCGGACCGCGACCTCGCGGTGGTGTTCCAGGTCGAACTGCGCCACTCGATCAAGTTCATGGAGCAACTGTCATCGTCGCTCCTCCAGGACTACTTGCACACGTTGCGCGACGCCATTGGTGACGCCCAACGCGCGGGACGCTTCCGGAAAGAAGTCAGCGCCACCTTTGCCGCCAAGGCGTTGTTTGGCGCCTTGGATGAGATGGCAACCAACTGGGTACTCAGCCGCAAGCGTTATGCGCTCGCCGGTCAGGCCGACGACGTGGTGACGTTGTTCGTCAATGGAATGAAGCTATGAAGAGCGTTCGCTCGGTCGCGGTCCTTGGCGCCGGCACTATGGGAGCCCAAATCGCCGCCCATGTGGCCAACGCCGGACTGCCGGTGCTCTTGCTCGACCTCGACGCAGCCGCGGCCGCGGCCGGACTGAAACGGGCCGCGAAACTGTCGCCGGATCCGTTCTTCACCCGCCACGCCCAATCTCTCATCCGCCTCGGTGGCTTCGACACCGATCTGGCGGGAATAGCGGACGCTGACTGGATCGTCGAGGCAATCATCGAACGGCTCGACGCCAAACAGACGTTGCTCGAGCGGGTGGAGACCTATCGAAGGGGCGACGCCATCGTCAGCTCGAACACCTCTGGCATTCCGATCGGCTCGATTGCCGAGGGCCGGGGGGCCGACTTCCGCCGGCATTGGCTGGGCAGCCATTTCTTCAATCCTCCCCGATACCTCCGTCTGGTCGAGATAATCCCGACCGCCGACACCGACCCGGAGGTCGTCACGGCATTGTCGTCATTCGTCGACCACCAGCTCGGCAAGGGTATCGTGGTGACGAAAGACACCCCCGGGTTCATCGCAAACCGCATCGGACTCTATGGCGTGGCCTGTATGCTGCGAGAGTTGGCGGGCGGTCAGTTCACCATCGAAGAGATCGACGCGATGACCGGGCCGGCGCTGGGCCGACCGAAGAGCGCCACGTTCCGCACGATGGACATCGCGGGCATCGACATCCTGGCTCATGTGACCACGGACCTCGCCAAGCGGCTGGAAAGCGATGACGAGCGGCAGGCATTCGACCTGCCGCCTCTGGTCAGCGATCTCCTTGACCGAGGCTGGATCGGTGAGAAAGCGGGTCAGGGCTTCTACAAGAAGGAGCGCGGCCCGAAGGGCAGCACCATCTTGACGCTGGACCCGTCGACGATGGAGTACCGGCCGCGTCAGTCGCCGCGTCTGGGCTCACTCGACGCGGCCCGGACCATCGAGGACAGTGCCGAGCGAGTGCGCTCGCTGTTTGGCGCCCGCGACAAGGTCGGCGATTTCATGCGGGCGACGCTCGGCCGCACCCTGCTCTACACCGCGGAGGCCGCGGCATCGATGGCCTACACGCCCGACGATGTCGATCGCGCGTTGCGCTGGGGGTTTGGATGGGAACTCGGGCCGTTCGAGCTGCTCGACGCCATCGGGCTCGACGCGGTGCTGGCCGCCTGTGGCCCGGACCCAGACACGGCCGACCTGTCCGCCGCCGCCCGCGAGTGGGCCGGGCTCGACCCACGGTCGACCGCGCCGCGACGCCTGCGCACCACCCCGCTGCCCCCGGCCGGCCCCGACCTGCAGATTCTCGCCACGGCGAAACAGCGGGAGCGGGTCGTGAAGCGGAGCGCGGGCGCCAGCCTGGTGGATCTCGACGATGGTGTGCTCGCCGTGGAATTCCACTCGAAGCTGAACACCATCGGCGGCGACACGGTCCAGATGCTGATCGGCGGCGTCGCCGAGGCGGCAGAGCGGTTCGACGGACTGGTCGTGGGTAACGACGCCCCGAACTTCTGCGCCGGCGCGAACCTGATGATGGTGCTGCTCGAAGCCCAGGAAGGGAACTGGGAGGAGATCGACCTGATGGTGCGGGGCTTCCAACGAGCCATCATCGGGCTGCGGTACTCGCCCGTGCCCGTCGTCGTGGCGCCGGCCGGGCTGACGCTCGGTGGCGGTTGCGAGATGGTGTTGCACGCCGACCGGGTTCAGGCCGCCGCCGAGACCTACATGGGGCAGGTCGAGGTCGGAGTCGGCCTGATTCCGGCCGGCTGCGGCGTGCCGTGGAGACAATCGGCGTCGGCACGGTGGCGACCAGCGCGGCCGACGCCAGGCGACTCGGGCGGCTACGCGACATCGACGGCATCACGATGAACCGCGAGCGCCTGATGGCGGACGCCAAATCCACCGTCCTCG
>Ga0066376_10002361_pt1 | contig 17616 bp, 13 predicted proteins | sample Knorr_S15_td_Bot_FD_77009 | JGI IMG/M metagenome (GOLD analysis project Ga0066376, IMG submission 77009) | Marine microbial communities from Southern Atlantic Ocean transect - Knorr_S15_td_Bottom_ad_5009_LV_A | ecosystem: Environmental > Aquatic > Marine > Oceanic | place: Southern Atlantic... | reverse complement strand
GGAGGTTTCGATCGGGACGTTCATCAGCGGCGGTTCCTCCTACACGCTCGCCGAACGCGTCGGTGTCATGAGGGCTCGTGAACTCATCTACCTTGGGGACTTCTTCCTCGGCTCCGAGGCGGCTGACATGGGCATCGCGCTTTCGGCGCTGCCGACGGAAGAGGTTCTACCCGCCTCGATCGAGCTGGCGCTCCGACTCTCGACCAAGGCGCCGGCACCGCTGGCGCGCGCGAAGCGATTGATCGGGCCGGCAGGCATGCTGAGCCGAGAGAAGCTGATGAAGCTCGAGGCCAAGGCGCTCGAGGAGTTGTTCGGCACGCGTGACTGGCAGGAAGGCGTCGACGCGTTCAACGAGGGGCGCCCCCCGGACTATACGGGCGAATAGCTCGAGCGGCGGAAGCCATGGAGCCGCGAGGATTTCCTAGTGCCTCGGACGCTTCCTCAGCCCCACTCGAATTCGCTTTTGCTCTGATCGCTCTTGGGCCCACCATCTTTTGGCTTCCACGCGAAGCCGGGGCCGGGGCTGGGCTCCCTGGGCCGATTCTCGGTCGCCGCGTCCAGAGGGGTCATTTCCTCAACCGATTCCTCCGAGCCCCAAGCGAAGCCCGACGGATGATCGGTATCGGGGCCTCGGCCGGGTGCTGCGTGCGGTGCCCGCGCGGACCACTGAAAGCCGGAGTCGTGAGCGTCGCGTGGGGCGCGCCACCGATCGCCGTGGAAGCGGAAGCCCGAAGGGTGGTCTGGCGGCTTCTTCTTCGCCTGAATCTCCTCAGACTCCTTCCACGCAAAGCCCAGATCGCGTCCTGGGCCGAGTCCACTCCAATGGAATCCGGAGTCGTGCGCAATCTGTCGGCCCGGAACCAATTGGGCCCCATTTCGACCGAGCCCCTGCCAATCGCAGGCTGTACACCATCTGCGTGACATCCACTTCGTACTCAACTTGAGCCATGGATGCGGCAGCACCCTCTGGGTGTTCGTACCGCATTCAGGGCACTGCTGGTGCGTGGGGATAGGCTGAAATCCCGTCACCGCGAGCGCGATGAACGAGGCCACAACGGTTCCGAAGAGTATGGTAGATGTGATCAAGCGGGTCAGTCGGTAGCACCGGCGAGATGATTCATTTAGTTAAAGCTAGAATCAGCTGGTCTCCCATCGCCAGGAAAAAATATCGGGGCTAGAATTCCAGCCCCTCCTCTCAGAGAAGGAGAACTGCTTGGGCGCGACCCGCGACTTTCTCGACAAACACTTCCGGCACTTCAACGCCCGCGAGGTTGTCGAAGCCGCGAGGGCTTACGAGGCCCACGTCGAAGCGGGCGGCAAGATCCTTGTCACCCTGGCCGGGGCGATGTCGACGGCTGAGCTGGGGATCATCCTCGCGCGCATGATTCGAGAGGATAAAGTGCACGCGATCTCGTGCACCGGGGCGAATCTCGAGGAGGACGTCTTCAACCTCGTCGCCAACCGCGACTACGAGATCATTTCTTCCTGGCGCGATCTGTCGCCCGCCGACGAGCAAGCTCTGTTCGATCGCGGGATGAATCGGGTCACCGACACGTGCATTCCTGAAGCAGTCATGCGCGAAGTCGAGGGGCGCCTACTCGGGTGCTGGCAAAGGGCCTCTGCAGCGGGCGAGCGGTACACGCCCGCCGAGTACCTATTTCAGGTCTTGGACGACCCCACGCTGGCACAGCACTACCAGATCGACCCGGCCCGCTCCTGGGTACTGGCCGCCAAGGAAGCGGGGATCCCGATCTACTCGCCCGGGTGGGAAGACTCTACGACAGGCAACATCTTCGCGGCCAACGTCATGATGGGTCACCTGCCCAATCATCTGTGCGTGAGGACAGGGACGGAGCAGTTCCAAGCGCTCATCGAGTGGTACGAGCTCAACCATGGCGGGGGTGGCCGGCCGTCGGTCGGCTTCTTCCAGATCGGTGGTGGCATCGCGGGAGACTTCGCGATCTGTGCCGTCCCGTGTATCACGCAGGACTTGAAGCGCGAGGTGCCGCTGTGGGGCTACTTCTGTCAGATCACCGACGCGCGGGTGTCCTTTGGCGGCTACTCTGGGGCCCCCGCGAACGAGAAGATCACGTGGGGCAAGCTCGAGGTGGCGACCCCGCGGTTCGACATCAATTCGGACGCCTCGATCGTCGCGCCGCTCATCTTCGGTTGGGTGCTGGGAGACTAGTCCACAAGAAGTCCCGCTACTCCTCTCTCAACGTCTCCACCGGGTCCACTCGACCAGCCCGATAGGTCGGCAGTACGACCGCGGCGAGCGCGACGATCATCAAGACCACCGGTGCCGTCGCGAGGGTCCAGGGATCGCGGACTCCGACGCCGAACACGAGCCCCTCTAGAAGGCTGCTCACCACGAGCGCCGCCAGAAGGCCCACGACCAACCCGATGCCGACCGGGGCGAGGCCCCGAAGCACCATCTTGGTTAGGACCGACTCGACTCGCGCACCCAATGCGATCCGGATTCCGATGTCACGGCGCCGCTCGGACGCCGCCATGGAAGTGACGCCGTAGATGCCGATCGCACCGAGCGCGAGCCCCGCCAGGCCGAAGAACGCCATGAGAGACGCGATCAGGTTGGTGGTCGCATACGTGCTCTGCACGACCTCGACTAGGGGTCGTGGCCCGAGAAGCGGTACGCCGCTATCGACCCCGCGAACCGCGTCGCGGACGGCGATCAACGCCGCCGCCGGATCTCCATCCGCACGGACCACCAGGTGCATACGCCGCCACGGATTGCGATCGAACGGCATGTAGAGCTCGGGTGTGGTCTCGGTACGCAGATCGCTCTGCCGCACGTCGCCGGCCACGCCGATGATCTCAACGGGCGCGAGATCCTCCCCCATGAGGAGGTTCCGGCCGACCGCCTCGGTGTTCGGGTACGCCTCGCGAGCGAGGCGCTCGTTCACGACAGCTACCAACGGCCCTTCGGCCGCCCATTCGTTCGACGTGAAGTCGCGCCCCGACGTGATCGGAATCCGCATCGTCTGGAAATAGCCCTCGCGAAGGACGCGCATGGTCACGGAGGATGCCGCGGTAGGATTTGCGGCCGTCTCCGGCGCGTAGATGTCCCACCATCCACCCGGTGTCATGGGCAGGAACTGGATGGCTCCCACCGAGGTGACGTTCGGCAGGCGCTCGAGCGCGAGCGCCTGCTGGTCGTAATAGCCATCGAGCTCCGGGCCGTCTGGGTAGCGCGCCGAAGCGGGTGATGGACGCACCGTGATGACACCTTCGGGATCGAATCCGGGGTCTGCGGTACGCAGAGAGACGAGCGAGCGCGCCATGATGCCCGTGCAAACCAGCAGAGTGAGAGCGGTCGCGGTCTGTGCGGACACGAGCCCTGCGCGCAGTCGTAGCTGCCCGCGGCCGGTGCCGACGTGACGTCCCGAGCCGGCCGCGAGCGATCCTGTGGATGCGGCGACGGCGCGCAGCGCGGGCAGGACGCCGGTCAGCAGCGCTGCGAGCAGCGTCGCACCGCTCGCGAAGAGAAACGTGGCGCCACCGAGCCTGATCTGCCCGACGCGAGGGATGTCCGGGGGCAGTTGAGCGACGAACCACTCATGTCCGATTCCAGACGCGAGCAAGCCGACCGCGCCGCCGGTCGCGGTGAGGATCAGCACCTCGAGGAAGAGTTGTCTCATGAGTCTGAACCGGCTCCCGCCGAGCGCAGAGCGAACCGCCAACTCCCGGCGTCTCCGTCCGCCCTCGGCGATCACGAGGTTCGCCACGTTTGCGCACGCCAGTAGAAGCACGAGCCCGACTGCGGCCATCAATGCCCGCATCGACGCACGCACGTCGCCGAAGAGCCACTCGCCGATCGGCACTATCCGGATCCCCGCGCGATCTTCGGCGGTCATCGGGTCGCCCGACTCGGACCAAACGTCGCCGAGAGCCCGACGGATGTCCGCCTCCGCCTGCGCCATAGTGACGCCCGGTCGAAGTCTTCCCGTGGCGGCCATGCCCATGCCTGCGGAGGCCGCCGGGTCGAGCGGCAGCGGTCTCCACGCCTGCCAGTCGAACTCGAGTGGGACGTGGTTGGCCGGCATGACTCCGACAACTGTGATCTGACGGCCGTTCAAGTCCACCGTCTGTCCGACCACATCGCGATCCCCAGCGAACCGTCTCACCCACAAGCCGTGGGAGAGCACCACCGCATCCTGGCCTTCTGCGTCGTCCCGAACGAAGGTCCGCCCGAGCGCTGCTTCCGAGCCCAGGACGTCGAAGTGGTTCCATGCCACCACGGCCCCACGGACTTCCTCGGCGTTCGTGCCGTCGTCGAACAGGAGGAGCGTGCGTGCCCAGGCCGCCATGCTCTCGAGCGTGACCGCGGTCTCGCCCAGGCGCTGGGCTTCGAACGAGTTCAGGAAGAAGAGCTGGTCCGGCATCGGTCGCACCAGGCGCTCTGGCGCGTCGTAGGGCAGGGGCTGGAGCAGGATGGAGTGAACAGCGCTGAACACCGTCGTGTTTGCGCCGAGGGCAAGGGCGAGCGTGCCGACGGTGGCGGCCACGTACCGAGGGCGCCGCCTGAGCAGCTTCAACGCCAAGATGGTATCGGCGGCCAACGCCCCGCCGCCCTCCGAGCGTGGGAGCCGCCTGGCGAGGAGCCTGGGAATCGTCATGAGGGTCTGCCGCCAATACCAAGCGTCGGCACGCCACCGTCCCTTCGTCGGCCGAACGAACCGCGCGTACTCCTCGTCCAGATCGCCGGTGATCGACCCGGCATCATCTCTGAGAAGGCACAGATCCAACAGGGCTCTGGCCCATCGGGGCGGAGCGCCTTGTCGCCGGCTCATCGACCGCCCTCTGCTTCCGCGATGAGGTCCTCGACGGCAACGCCTTCCCACATGCCGGCCCTCATCTCCCTCGCCCGACCCAGGGCCTCCGCGCCCGAGGGCTGCAGTTGGAAGTAGCGACGAGCCCTACCTCTGCGCTCCGGGCTTCCGCTCCCGAGGGTCGATCCGAGCAGCCCTTTCTTTTCCAGGCGCTCGAGCGTCGCGTAGACGGCCCCGATCGTGATGTCCCGGCCCGTCCGCTCCTCGATCTCACGACGCACGGTCATCCCGTACGCATCCCCACCCCCACGCGCGACGGCCAACAGGACCATCTCTTCGAACGCGCCCAGCAAGCTCTCGCTGCCCATTTCCACTCCGAGTTCTACAGTGTAGAAGTTTCTACAATGTAGAAGTGTGGACAGGGGGCGCAACGACTCGGTTCCAGGGCCACTTCTGAGCCGGCCCTGGGACCACCACGCGGGATCAGCCCTCGCCTAGCACCTCCGCCAGGGCTACGAGTCGCTCGCTCCAGAAGGCGCGGGACTCCCTCCCTACGAAATCGGTCCCACCAACCCCGCTTCCGCCACCACCAGCAGCAGGGCTCGCTGAATCGCGAGGTGTCCGTCGCGGTTGATCCACCACTCCTCGGGTGCGTGGCCCGCTCCACCCACGCCACCTCGCCCGATCGTGACGGCGGGCACGCCGAGCGAGATCGGGATGTTTGAGTCGGTGGACGAACGTGCGAGTTGGCCTTCCGCGCCGAAGACCGCCGTGGTGGCGAGCGCGCGCTGAATCAGAGGAGCCGAAGTGTCGCCCTCTCCTGACGGCCGATCACCGATGCGGTCCTTGTTCACCGTGAGGGCAGGCCCCTCCCGACGCAGGTCGTTCTCCTCGGCCAAAGCCCGGTCCATCGCGGCCACGAACACCTGCTCGATGCGGCCGAGACTCTCGGGACTCTCTGACCGCATGTCGACCTCCATCCAGGACTCGAACGGGATCGAGTTGACCGAGGTGCCGCCCCCGATACGCCCCACGTTGTAACTCGTCCGCGGGCCGTTCCGCGTGAGCGTGTCCGCCACGTCCTGGAAGTAGCGCACGGCTCGGCTCATCGCGTGAGCCGGGTTCGCGAGCCCGAATGCGCCCCACGAGTGGCCTCCGGGTCCCTCGAACGTGACGCGGTACCGGACGGAGCCGAGGCCCATCGTCACCAGGCGGGAGAGGCCACCGCCGTCCACGTCGATCCACACGTCGGGAGCGTCGCCACCTTCCCTGAACAGGTGCTTCATTCCGCGCAGGTCGCCGAGGCCCTCCTCGCCGACCACGCCGACGAACAGGACGTCGTCATCGGTCTCGACGCCTGCTTCTTCCATGGCCCGCAGCGCGGTGAGCACGACGACCAAGCCGCGCGTGTCATCCCCGATACCCGGGGCGTAGAGCGTGTCGCCCCGCTGGCGTACCGTCACATCGGTGCCCTCCGGGAACACGGTGTCCAAGTGGCCACCGAATCCGATCGTGCGCTCTCCGGTCCGGCCGCGCCGCAGGCCGATCACGTTACCCTCGTCGTCCGTCCATACCGAGTCCGCACCGAATTCAGTGAGCAGCTCCGCGAAACGTCGGCCCCGGACCTCTTCCATGAAGGGAGGTGCGGGGATCTGCGTCAGCTCGATGAGCAGGCCCAAGGCCCACTCGTCCAAGTCTTCCACGAGCTGGAACGCATTCACGATGCTGGGTTGGGCTGCGAGGCGCTGTGCCTCCTGCGAGTACCGAGCCTCGACGGCCTGGGCGGACGCCGTGACGGGGCTGACTAGGGCAAATGCCACAGACGCGACCAGAATCGAGGCTGAAGTGCGCAACGGTTTTTCTCCGGTGGGGTGTGCCACTGAAAGGTCTCGGGGAAAGCGGTTAACTTAGCCGGCTCTCGTTCTAACGTCTCGACCGGCAGAATTCCGCGCAAACCATGTCTATCCGCAACATCGCCATCATCGCGCACGTCGATCACGGCAAGACGACCCTGGTCGACCAGATGTTCCGGCAAGCCGGCGTCTTCCGGGAGAACCAACAGGTGCCGGAACGCGTGATGGACTCCAACCCGCTCGAACGGGAGCGGGGGATCACCATTCTCGCGAAGAACACCGCGGTCCAGTGGAAGGATGTGAAGATCAACATCGTCGATACACCGGGCCACGCGGACTTCGGCGGAGAGGTCGAGCGCATCCTCCGGATGGTCGACGGTGTGGTCTTGCTGGTCGATGCGGCGGAGGGGCCGATGCCGCAGACGCGATTCGTGACCAGAAAGGCCCTGGACCTTGGACTTCTGCCGCTCGTCGTCATCAACAAGGTGGATCGCAGCGACGCGCGTTCCATGGAAGTGCACGACGAGGTGCTCGAGCTCTTCATGGACCTCGAGGCCACGGACGCCCAACTGGACGCGCCGTTCCTTTATGCGGCGGGCCGCGACGGTTGGGCATCGACCGATCCCGCCGCTCGGGATGGGAATCTCGATCCGTTGTTCGATACCATCGTGTCTTACTTTCCTCCGCCTGACGTCGATCACGATGGGCCGTTCCAAATGTTGGTGTCGACACTCGATCACTCGGCGTACGTCGGCCGCATCGCGATCGGTCGCATCGAGCGGGGGGCAGTCCACCTGGGCAAGCGCGTCACGCTCCTCGACCTCGGAGATCCGGGAATGGTCGAGGACCCGGGCGAGGCCGAGGAGTCCAAGGTGTCGAAGCTGTACACCTTCAGCGGACTCGAACGCATCGAGGTCGAGTCCGCTGTCGCTGGGGATATCGTCGCGCTCGCAGGGCTCGACAGCGTGGAGATCGGCAAGACGCTGACCGACCCTGAGAACCGCGAACGGCTCCTGGGAATCGCGGTCGAAGAGCCGACGCTCTCGGTCGACTTCACGGTCAACAACTCCCCGTTTGCCGGACGGTCGGGGAAGTACGTAACCACCCGCCAGGTGCGGGAGCGGCTCTACAAGGAGCTCAAGCGGAATGTGTCGCTCCGCGTCGAGGACACCGATCAACCGGAGACGTTCACCGTGAGCGGTCGGGGCGAGCTCCACCTGTCGATTCTGATGGAGACCATGCGCCGGGAGGGATACGAGTTCCAGGTGTCTCGGCCGCGGGTCATCACGCGACAGGGCGAGAGCGGCATGCAGGAACCTTATGAGGAGGCCGTCGTGGAGGTGCCCGCCGAGCTGGTCGGCGCCGTGATCGAGAAGCTCGGCTCGCGCCGCGGCGAGATGACCGAGATGCGCCCCATGGGCGACTCGGGGACGACCCGACTGCGCTTCCGCATTCCAGCCAGGGGCCTCTTCGGATATCGGTCCGAATTCATGACCGATACCCGAGGCGAGGGGATCCTGCATCATCAGTTCAGCTCGTGGGGTCCTTGGGCAGGCCCTCTACGTGGTCGGAGCCGCGGGGTCCTGGTCGCCGACCGCATCGGAAAGGCGGTCGGCTTCGCGCTGTTCAACCTGCAGGAGCGGGGGACGATGTTCGTCGAACCCGGCGATGAGGTCTACTGCGGGATGATCGTCGGCGAGAACGCCCGCACAGACGACATGGACGTCAACGTGAGCAAGGAGAAGAAGCTCACGAACATGCGGACCACGTCGTCGGACGAGAACATCAAGCTCGAGCCCAAGCGCCAGATCACGTTGGAGTTGGCCCTCGAGTTCATCGAGGACGACGAGCTCATCGAGGTGACGCCAGACAGCATGCGCATTCGCAAGCGCATCCTGGATGCGAACCTGCGTAAGAAGGCCGCCAAGAAGGCGAAAGCGCCGGCGTAGGCAGCATCGCTTGCCGGCTGCGTGTCCCTCCACATACGATCCGCAGCATCATCAAAAAGACGAGGCTTAGCATGACACGGCACTCCCATCGCGGCTTCAGCCGCTGCTCATCCATTGCGCTGACGGCTCTCCTAGCTGCGCTGCTCGGCACACCGACCAGCGCGCAGGTCAACTGGTCTCCCGTGCCGGAGGGATACCCGCGCACTGCCGCCGAGCTGAATGGCTTTACGGCCCACACACGGCACCCCGAGATGTGGGACTATCTCGAGGCGTTGAGCGGCGCGACGACGAACATGCGCCTCGGGACGTACGGACAGACCTGGGAAGGCCGGGACCTCGCGTATGCGGTCTTCAGTCACCCACTCGTGAGCGAACCATGGGAGGCTTGGGCACTCGGTCGCCCGGTGGTCGTGCTCGCGGCGAACGTCCACGGTGGTGAGAGGACGTTCCGTGAGGGCCTGATGATCCTCATGCGGGACTTCACGATTCCAGGCACCGAGGCATACGCGTTGCTCGATAATGTCACTGTCGTCGTCGCACCGCAGATCAACCCCGACGGCTTCGAGGCCTCCGAGCGGGGCACGCGCGGGAATGCGTGGGGCATCGACATGAACCGCGACTACGTGAAGCTCGAGCAGCCCGCGATCGTGAACTACGTCGGGAACATCATCAGCAAGTGGCGCCCCCAGATGTTCGTGGACGGCCACAACGGTGGTTCTCGCCCCTACAACCTGAACTACCAGTGCCCGAGCCACGCCGACCCCGATCCAGCGATCACTCTGATGTGTGATCAGGAGATCTTTCCGGGAATCAACGCGAAGCTCGAGAGCGAGGGATACAAGGGTTGGTACTACACGGGCGGCGATGAGGAGCAGTGGCGCGTCGGCGGGTCACAGGCCCGCATCGGCCGTAACTACGGCGGCTTCGTGAACTCGGTCGGCATTCTCTTCGAGGCTCCCTCACAGGAGCTCGAGGTCGGCGCCAGAGCCGGCTACCTCGGCTACCTGTCGGTCGTCGAGTTCGCGGCGAACCAGACGGACCGGCTCATGAGCGTCGTCGAGAACGCGCGCGCCGAGACGATCCGCATGGGCGCGGAGCCGAGCGGCGAGATCACGGTCGCCATGGAGTACGAGGCGGAAGACTACCTGGTGGACTACGAGATCGTGCGCGGCGGTGGCCGCGGGGCTGGCGCCAACGAGCCGGTCGAGGTCATCCAGGTGACCGGGGCACAACTCATGAAGAAGCCGGTCGCGCTCAGGACTCGGCCGCGACCGTGGGCCTATCTGCTGCCTCGCGACGCGGTCGACGCCATAGCGATGCTGCAGCGCCATGGCATCATCGTGGAGAGGCTCTCCGAGCCGACCGCCATTGAGGTGGACGCCTACACGGTCGCCGGCGTGACCTACGAACAGGCGTACAACCACGCTGCCGCGACCAAGGTCGAGGTCGGCGAGGTCCTTACGTTGACCGAGACCTTCCCAACGGGCACCTACGTGGTCCCGACCGCGCAGTACCTGGGGCGCCTCGTAGCGCACATGCTCGAGCCCGAGACCGAGGACAACGTGGTCTACTGGAATACCATGGACGCCTGGATTCCTCGTTCTGCCAGCGCAGCGGGCGGGCGCGGGGGATTCGGTGGCCGTGGTGGCCGTGGTGGTCGCGGCGGCCGAGGGGGCGAGGTGCGTCCGCCCATCGTGCCGATTTACAAGCTGATGGTGCCGACGCCGCTGCCGACGAGGGTGATCGGCAACTAGTCCACTAGCGGCTGTTTGACCCGCCGGGCTCTGGATCTCGGCGGGTCACTCGTCGGTGAAGTACGCGACCCGATGCGTCGTGCACGATGATCTCGTGCTCGAACTCGACGTCGTCCTCGACGGATACCGTCACGGCACCCAGCTCTGGGTCGAATACCGACGATAGCTCGGCGAACCATCCGCCGAGGGCCTCCGAGGCAGGAACGATGATCTGCCGTGCCGAGTGGTCCTCCCACAGCTTGTCGATCAGCGTCTCGGTCGAGGAGTGCTCATCCAACAAGAGACCCACCTTGTCCTGCAGGCGGGCCTCCTCGGGGAAGTAGCTGCGGCGGGAGGGAAAGCTGTGCACCGCCTCGCGGGCGATATCTGCCAGGCTTCCGGTTCGGGTGGCGAGCTTCTCCAGCTCCGTGCGGTGTGCGCCCAGGTCGACATGCGACCCCTCGATCTCTTTGCGCGCCTTCCCAAGGCGCGTGACCAACGCTTCATCTCTGGGGTCCGGCGTGGACCGAGCGATTCGCTCTAGCTCCCTGATCGTCTTGTCGTTCAAGAAGTCCTCGTGGAGCGCCACCGCTTCCTCGTATGGCGCCCCTCGATTCGCCTGTACTGCCTTCAGTTCGGCGGCGAACGCATCTCGCTCAGAAGTCACCTCGTGCAAACGCTGCCGCGCTTCGACGATGGTGCGCTGAGCCTGGGCGTCTTCTTCGAGCGCCGCGAAGAGCCCGTGCTGTTGCCCGACGTGTGCTTCGGTCTCATCCATCTCACGCTCGATCTCGGAAGCGCGCTCGGTGAGTCTGCGGATCTCGGCCTGAATCGCATGCGGACCGAGGTGGAGAACCTTGTAGTGCCGCTCGAGGGTCTCGTAGCCGATGCGTCGAGCGAGCCAGCCATCGAGCCGCCGGGTGATGAAGCCCGCTCGGTACTCGGGATCGCCGAAGTTGCGCTTCCGCAGATACGCGAACGGGGCGAATCCCTCATAGCCGCTCCGTTCTACGTTCGCGGTGCCTTGCAGACGAGCCCGACGCCACTTGAGGACCGCTCGCCGGTCCATGATCGCCGCATGCTCAGTCGCCCGTCCGAGATGCTCACTGTCCGCTCCGAGTGTGGATTCCACGTCGGCGCGGGCACGATCGAGCTCGGCGGCAGCCGTCTCCTCTGCGAGTTCGGTCTCTAACATCGACACGGTCAATTCCTCGGCTCGCTGGCCTGTGGCGACGATTCGCTCACGGAGCCTGGTGGCATGCGTGTCCTGTTGTGCGAGCACGTCCCGGAGATCGTGTTGAAGCTGGCGCAGTGCGCCGGATACGGCGGCGGGCGTCAGCTCGGGGAGGTAGAGACGAGCCATCTCCTCGATGATCTCTCGTTCGTCCTCGAGGAGCTTCTCATGGCGCTTGGTGAGCTTCTCGACCTTCGCGGAGAGCCGGTCGAACCGCTTCTGACTGCTCCCGAACTCGAGGGAGAACGCGCCGAGCGCGAGCTTGCCGTTGATCACCGTCTGTTCACAGGAGCAAGGTTGCGATCGCTGCGAGGAGCGCCGTAAGAGAGATGCCGATCGTCGCCACCGCGGCCCGGCGGATGTACAGCTTGGCGAGCAGTCCGCCGGGGGGATTGGAGGGGAAGCGGAGCGCCTCGATGAGTTCCCGGTCGACAGCCGACTCGACACGCTCGCGAGACGCGTCCTCTCGGGTGGCCTCGAGGGTTTGCTGGGCCGCCTGGACGACCGCCTCCCGGTCGGCATCGAAATAGCTCCACACGAGCGAGTCCGAGTCCTCCGTTTCCTCCAGGGCGTGGATGACCCTGCGGACGATCATGTCATGGTGGTCGGGCAAGTCCAAGCTCCGGCGATTACCTAGTCGATGCGGCTCCTCTGAGACGCTACGGCATGGCCAATGGTGAGCTTCGAACCAGTTGGAGGTCACCCCCGCCCGAGGCGTTGTGGCTCCGTCGCCGCGGAGCTCCGGGCGGTCAAGTCGGCGGCACCGCAGCCAGGACACCGTCCACGATCACGTCCAGAACCGCCTTTTCGAGCCAGTCTGGACCCCCCTCCCGACTGAGGAGGATCCAGTTCGTAGTCGCGACGATCACCAGGTCGCGCCTCGGGACTACGTAGATGAACTGGCCCCCTACCCCCACGCGAAGTAGGCGTCGTTGGCTTGATCGACCCACCACAGGTAGCCGTACGTGATCGTCGGGATGGGGCCGAAGCCGAAGGACCAGGTGAACCGCGGCGCTGATGCTTCGTCGGCCCATCCGGGGGGCAGGACTCTTTCGTTCCCAGACCACCCGTCCTGCAAGAACAGCTGCCCCAACCGCGCGAGATCCCGAGCCTGCAGGTCGAGTCCGGCGCCCCCGTTGACCCGGTTGCTGCCCATCTCCTCCCAGGTTCGTACGCCGATGCCCAGAGGTGCGAAGAGCTTCACGGCGGCGTAGTCGGTGAGCGATCCACCGATCGCCTCCTCCAGAGCGATCCCGAGAAGGTGGACGGCGGCCGAGTTGTACTCGAAGGCGGCACCGGGCGCGTCTGCCATGGCCGGGTCGAGCAGGTATGCGAGGTAGTCGCGTGAATTGCGCCAGGCCGTATACGCGGCGGGGGTCGACTCATCCCAGGCGAATCTGCCGCTCATGGTCAGGAGGTGTTCGATGGTGATGCTCTGCTGCTCCGCTCTCAGAACGGCCACGTTCTGGGGAATGATTTCACCCAGGGTCTGATCGACGCTCGTGATGTGACCGTCTGCGATCGCGAAGCCGACCAACGTCGAGATGATGCTCTTGGTAACGGAGCGCACGTCGTGCATGAAGGCGGCGATGGCGGGCCCGAAATAGCGCTCCAGGATGAGCTCGCCCTGGTGAACGACCAGAAGGCTTCGCATCCGCTCCTGCTCTCCGGCCAAGTCGGCCGTTGCTTCGAACGCCGCCGGGTCGAGACCGTGGGCGGCGGGGGTCGACTCACTCCATGAGAGGCGGAGATCGACGGCGCCGTCTGGCGGAACTCCGAAGCCGCCGTCCCCGCAGGAGCCGGAGAGCAGGGCGGCGCACAGCAGAAAGACGGAGTGCCCGGCGCGTCGATGTGTGATTCTCATGTCCAATTCCTACGCATTGAGACCGCAGGCCTTTCTGGTGGGCGGGCTTGGGAACCCGTTTGGATTTCGTATGTGAAGAGCGAAGTTGCCGTGTCCGGCAGACGAGTGCCGGCCACAATTCATGGATGAGGTCGCAGGTGAACAAGGAACGCTTCGACAGCGCCGGCACCTTCGAGGACTACCTCGATATCGTCGAGAAGAATCGCGATTTGTGGCGAGGCATATACGATCGGGTGCGCCTGCCGGATTCCATCGTGGTGGCCGCGCGGGAGGTGTCCGGGGGTTGGCATCTCGTGGCGCTCACCGAGGACTGGTGCGGCGACGCGGTGAACACCCTGCCAGTGATCGCCCGCCTCGCGGATGAGGCGGGATGGGATATGCGTGTTTTGTCCCGGGACGAAAACCTCGACTTGATGGACGCACACCTGACGAACGGTCGCAGCCGGTCGATTCCGGTGGTCATCGTCTACGACGAGGAATTCAACGAGGTCGGTTGGTGGGGTCCCCGTCCGAGTGAGGTCCAGAGGTGGGTCATCGACGAAGGCCTCTCGTTGCCCACGCCCGAGCGATACAAGATCGTCCGGCAGTGGTACGCGAAGGACAAAGGCGAGAGCACATTGAGGGAGCTTTTGGAGGTCATTGCCGACGCCGCGTGAGCTGATCGCGCCGTTGCTCCCAGCGGGTGACCGTCCGACCTTGTGAGGCTCGGATCCACTAGATCCGAGCCTCTTTGTAGCCAGTCCACCCATCTGGGAGAACGTCTTTGGAGGACGCCTCGGCGCGACCCCGCGGACTGAAGCGAGCCGGACTCTTCGTCTTGGCCTTCGGATCGGGATTCGCGGTTCTCACCATCGAGATCGCGGGGGCCCGGCTCATCGCACCCGTGTTCGGATTGTCCGCCGTGCCCTGGACCGCGGTGATCGGTGTGATTCTCACCGCGCTGGCCGTCGGTAGTCACGTCGGCGGCCGTCTTGCGGACTCGGGCGCGGTCCCCCTGTCCGGCGTGCTGTTCGTCGCAGCGCTCACCGCGGCACTCCCGGTCATGGGAGGCGGGCTCCCCTACATGGCGTACGACGTCCTCGGCTTCATCCCGGGAGCCATCGCGACCGCGATCATCCTTTTTGCCCCCTCGGTACTGTGCCTCGGTGCGGTGGTGCCGTTCCTGGTGCAAGCCGACACCGATGACCTGGGAGATGTCGGACGCCGTGCCGGGGACATCAGCGCCGCCGCCACCGCCGGCTCGATCGTCGGCACGTTCGCGACGGGCTTCGTCCTGATGCCGGCGTTCCCGCTCACCGTGCTTCTCGGCCTCACCGCGGTCACCCTCCTCGTGATGGCGGCGCTCTCAGGCGTGATCCTCGGCAAACCCGTGGCTCCGGAGATCCTTGTCGTGACGGCCGTTGCGCTCGGCTCGCTCGGTGTCGCTGGAGCGCGGCTCTCTGACACGACGCTCCATGCTCAGCAGACGCTTTACGCGTCGGTCGAGGTCATTGAATCTGAGTGGGCCGGTGGCCGACTCGTTCGAGAACTGCGTCAGAACGGGGGTTCCTCGTCTGCCGAGTACGTGGACACGGGCTATCCGGCACACGCGTACATCGATGCCAGCGGCATGCTCATCGAACCCGTCATCGATCGGATCGAGCACACCCTGGTCCTGGGCGGTGCGGCGCTGTCCATACCGGTGACGTTCAGTCGCTGGAAGCCTGAGATGCGCATCGACGTCGTAGAAATCGACCCCGTGGTCACGTCGCTCGCCGCGGAGTACTTCGCGTACGGAGAGGACGACTACCCCAACATCCACGTCTTCCACGAGGACGCCCGCTTATACCTGAGGTCTTCTGACGAGCGGTACGATCTCATCTATCTGGACGTTTTCGATCATCTGCTGACCGTGCCATGGACGATGGTCACGGTCGAGGCGCTGAGGCTGATGGCCGATCACCTGGAGCCCGACGGCCTCTTCGTGGCCAACGTGCTGTCGCCTCGCACCGGTCCGGGCGTGGCTTTCCTGCAGCGGCTGCGTGCCACGCTCGACGAGGTGTTCCCCGAGAGTCGCGTCTACGTGTCCGATCCCACCGAGGCGCCTGGCGTCACGCAGAACCTGATCATAGTCGCGAGCCGCGACCCCAGCGCGCTGCCGGACGTTGCGTGGCCGCAGGCGAGCGTCGGACCCGCGGGTAGGCCGCTCACGGACGCATGGGCTCCGGTGGAGTACCTGCAGGCCAAGGTCTTCTTAGGTGGCCTGGGATGGAACTAGGGCCACCGGCGGCGCGGGTAGGCTGAGACAGGTGGCGCTCTTCCCGAAAGACGGTGTGGCCGAGAACGCACATCCCCTGAATCTGTCCAACGCGGGAGAGGGCTCGGAGCGTGAGGTCACGCGCCCGCCGCTCTACGAGGTGTACATGCGCATGGCGGAGGAGCTCGCCAAGCGCTCGACGTGCGCCCGTCTCCAAGTGGGCACGGTCATTACGGACAGCGAGCTCGAGCACGTCGTGGCCATCGGATACAACGGGAACGTCCGCGGCTTCCCGAACCGGTGCGACTCGGACGAGGCCGGCAAATGCGGGTGCATTCACTCCGAGATGAACGCCTTGGTGAAGGCGCCGGGTGAGATGCGCGCCAAAGTCGCCTTCATCACCGCGAGCCCATGCGTGATGTGCGCCAAGCTGATGGTGCAAGCGAACGTCTCACACGTGTTCTACAGGGAGGCGTATCGGAAGCCTGAAGGGCTCGATGTGCTCGCGGAAGCGTGCGTGCGTGCGGTCCACTACACGAGATGGAAGGACGCCTGGCGGTAGGGCTGAGGACGTCGGCGTGCGGGGAACGGCGCCGCCGCTGGCAAACAAGAGTCGTCCGGTTAGCTTCCTCAACGTCCGTCCCAGACGCCTCTCCAAACCCGACGAGCGCACCGCTGTGCGCGTGGAGATTTCCCGTTGAACCACCCGGATCCCCAGGGCGCCTCGCGGCCGTACGGCCGCTTCTTTTTGCCCGGGCCAGTCGAAGTTCACCCCGATGTTCTCGCCGCCCAGCTTCAACCGATGACGGGCCATCGGGGCCCTGATGTTCAGGCGTGGATCGCCGAGCTCCAGGTCGGGCTGAAGGACGCCTTCCGCACTGACAGGCCTGTCTTCATGGTCCCGTGCTCCGGCACCGGGCTCATGGAAGCCGCCGTCCGGAACGGAGCCTCGACGAAGGTGCTCTCGCTCGTCAACGGCGCCTTCAGCCAGCGCTTTGCGGATATAGCGCGGCAGTGCGGCATCGAGGTCGACGAGCTGTCGATTCCATGGGGCGAGGCGCACGATGCCGCGCGGGTGGCAGACGCGCTGTCCCAGGGGACGTACCAAGCCGTGACCGTCGCCCATTCCGAGACGTCGACGGGGGTTCTGAACGACCTGGCCTCCATATCTCAGGTGGTGCACGAGCACGAGGACACGCTCCTGTTCGTCGACTCGGTCAGTGGCGCTGCGGGAGCCGAGCTTCAGACCGACGCGTGGGGCCTCGACTACGTCCTGACGGGCGGCCAGAAGGCGTTCTCACTCCCGCCGGGGTTGGCGTTCTGCGTTGCTTCCGACGCGATGATCGAGCGGGCGAAGGGGATCGAGAACCGGGGGTACTATTTCGATCTGGTCCGCTATGAGGACAACATCAAGAAGCTGCAGACGCCGACTACGCCCGCACTCTCGACGCTCTTCGCGCTGCAGGTCCAGCTCCAGCGCATGGCTGATGAGACGATGGAGGTTCGGTGGGCCAGGCACATCAGCATGGCCGAACGCACCTGGAGTTGGGTGGACGACATGGTCACGGCGGGCGTTCCGCTCGGAGTGACAGCCGCCGAAGGACATCGTTCACCGACCGTCACGGCTGTCGTGCTGCCGGAGGGCGTCACCGGTCCATCGGTTGTGGGCGCAGTGCAGGAACGCGGTTGGGTGATCGGTGGTGGGTACGGCAAGCTCAAGGACACCACGTTCCGCATCGGCCACATGGGTGAGCACACCATGGACGAGCTCGAGGCGCTGCTCGAGGTGCTCACCGAGGTCCTCGCGTGACCGGCCCGCGCTTCACGGTACTCGTCACAGACAACGTCACCGAGTCGGGCCTTGGACCTCTCCTGGATGACGATCGCTTCGAGGTCGTCAAGATCGACGACTCCGCGGACCCGGCGTTCGCCACTGCCCTGGCCACCGCCCACGGCT
>Ga0066376_10002359_pt1 | contig 17623 bp, 17 predicted proteins | sample Knorr_S15_td_Bot_FD_77009 | JGI IMG/M metagenome (GOLD analysis project Ga0066376, IMG submission 77009) | Marine microbial communities from Southern Atlantic Ocean transect - Knorr_S15_td_Bottom_ad_5009_LV_A | ecosystem: Environmental > Aquatic > Marine > Oceanic | place: Southern Atlantic... | reverse complement strand
GCCTGGCTCGTGGAGAGAGCACAGGTATGCTGGCTCCCGTATTTCCAAGAGCACCGACGGAGGCTTGAACTGGACAGCCCTGCGAAACGGCCTTCCAGACCGGCTGACCACGGCCTTCGAGGCAATGATTTTGGAGGATTGGGGAGAGTCGTTCTCAATCTTCGGGGCCACCGCCACGGGCGAGATTTGGGCCACTGAAGACGGTGGGGAACACTGGTCGGAGATTATTACCGGTATGTCTCCGGTATCCAAAGGCGGACACTATGAGATGCTAATGCCAGCCTGAGAAGGAGTCCACATCACGTTCTCCAACGAAAAAGGAGCGCTCTCTACGGAGAGCGCCCCTTTTTTGAGCCACCAGCACCGCCAACCCGTATTTCCGATGTTGTCCGACATTCGCCCGTGCCCACCAAGCTAGCAATTACTCCTCGGCTTTGACGGCTGGGGAGTTTTGGGGTACACCAAAATCTGTTGTTGTGATGCTGCTAAGATAATCCCACTCCAAACCAAGGTTAGAGGTCCAATCCATGACTAATAATGCCCTAATCACTCTTGTGCCCTTGGCTGGTTGGGCTAATGAGCGCCTCCGCGATATCCGGTTGACCGGTGGAAACGACCCGCAGTTGCCCACGCCCTTTCGGATCGGCGAAGCGGCCACCGCTGCCCTTGCCGCAATTGGTCTCGCTGTGTCGGACCTCTGGGAAACACGCACCGGGCGCAGGCAAGAGGTCTCGGTCGATGCACGCCAAGCAACCGCTTCTTTGCGCAGCGGGCGTTATATGCGGTTGGACGGGGCGGCTGTTTCAACCGACCGAAACGCCGTGATGGGTGTGTATCCGGCCAAGGATGGCCGCTGGAGTTACCTCCACTGCAATTTCCCCAACCACCGCGAAGCTGCGCTTAAGGTGTTGGGAGTGCCGGAGGAATCGGATGCGGTGCGAAATGCAGTGGCCGGATGGGATGCGCTGGAGCTGGAAGAGGCTATCATTGCCGCAAATGGGGCTGGCGGAATGGTGCGCTCCATGGAAGAATGGGCCCGGCATCCGCAGGGAGTTGCTATTGCCTCCCTGCCCTTGATGGAAATCGTCAGGATTGGGGACAGCCCACCGGAGGAACTGCCTACCGGTACGATCTCCCAAGGCAATCGACCCCTATCCGGCGTCCGGGTGCTCGACCTAACCCGTGTTCTTGCCGGGCCGACCTGCGGTCGTACTCTGGCCGAGCACGGGGCCGAAGTTTTGAAGATTACGGGAGCGCATCTGCCGAATATCGGATACCAAGAATACGATACCGGCCACGGTAAACTCTCCACTCACCTTGACTTGCGTCAAGAAAAAGACTTCGATACGCTCAAGAGGTTGGTCCGCGGCGCGGATGTGTTCTCCCAAGGCTACCGGCCCGGAACCCTGGGCAATCGCGGTCTCTCGCCTGAGGCATTGGCCCAACTGCGTCCCGGCATCATCTACGTATCCCTCTCCGCCTTCAGCCATACCGGGCCTTGGGCTTCGCGCCGCGGGTTCGACACCGTGGTCCAGGCGGTCAGTGGCATTACCAGTCGCCAGGGAGAAGCGTTCCCAGGCCAGGAACCGGGACCTCAATTCTATCCGGTATCGGCCATTGACTACCTCACCGGGTATCTGATGGCATTCGGTGTGCTGGTGGCCCTGAAGCGCAGAACCCAGGAGGGCGGCAGTTGGCTGGTGAGAACCTCCCTGGCCCAGATTGGGCATTGGCTTGTGGGATTGGGACAGGTGCCTGCCGCAAATCTTCTGAACGTGCCGGATGAATTTACGCCGGAGGAGTTGGAACGCTGGTCTACGGAGAGTGACACCCCCGATGGTCGGCTCCGGCATCTTGGGCCAGTTGTGGGGCTTTCGGAAACACCGGCAAAGTGGGATAGGCCGTCGGTTCCCTTGGGCTACCATGAGCCGGTGTGGCCAGGTAATTGACTAGGGAACCAGCAGTGAAGGCTGGGCTGAATTGAGGCCCAAAGATCACATTTTTACGAACAGAATAAACAAAACATCTAGGAGGAGTTCATGGAGTGGGAAAGGAAACGGAGGATGAAGCGGGAATGGGAATGGGAGCTGGTTGCCGGTCCTTTTAGCCGGTTGACCGAGGGCCCTGCCTGGGATGGCAAGGACCTTCTTTTCACCCATATACCGGAGAGCCGCATCATGAGGTACAGCCCCGACACCGGGGAATGCACAGTGTACCGGGAAGGAACCAATCACATAAATGGCCTGAACTTTGACGTAAACGGCAACCTCTACGGATGTTGCTCCGGTGGGCGCTCCATCGTTCGGCTTGAGCACGACGGCTCCACCACCACTATCGTTGACCGCTTGGACGGCGTGCGCATCAACACACCCAACGATTTGGCCATCGACCGGCAAGGTCGAATCTGGTTCAGCAATCCCTGGAACGCCATAAACATCGACCCGAGCGAATCGCCGGACATGGAAGGAAGGGACATCCTGCGTGCGGACCCTCAGCCCGACGGGACCTGGGTCTGTAAACGCATGACCTTCGACACCACCGGGACCAACGGGCTGCTAATATCCCCGGACGATAAGACTCTGTACATGATTCAGACCGAGGCCGAACTTGGCGGCTTGAGGGAACTTCGTGCATATCCCATCTTGGAGGATGGCTCTTTGGGGCAATTTACGGTGCTGCATCACTTTGGCAATGACCACAGGGGTCCGCAGCGGGGCATTGACGGGATGTGTTTGGACTCCGAGGGTAACATCATCGCCACGGCCGGTTCCTGGGTCAGCGGGCCGGGACCGATGATTTACATCTGGTCTCCCACAGGCCGGGTATTGGAGACTCACCCCATGCCGGTGGGAGTGGACATGCCCACCAACTGCGCCTTCGGCGATGCGGACCAAGGGACACTTTATGTGACGACGCTGGGCGGCCATCTTTTCCGTGTCCGCAATACCAATCGGCGAGGCTGGATCATGTGGCCGCCGGTCAGGTAAAGAAAATCTCAGTTCCAGCGGCATGCAACGGGAAGTCACAACAGGAATACTAGATTGGCAAAGGTTTCTCGGGGCTGTCCGCCGGTAGCTCAACGCCGAAAGCGTTTACATTAAAAGCCAACATGGAGTAGCAGCCCATCAGGTTGGTTAGTTCAGACAGTCCAAGCACCCCAAACTGGGCCAGGGCCGCATCGAAGGTCGCTTGGCTGACCCGACGCGTTCGGAAGAACTCCTGGCCGTATTTCACCAGGGCGGCTTCGTCGGGCGCCATTCCCGGAATCTCTTTCTTGTCGCGTAGGGCGTCAACCACTTCATCTTTGAGGCCAGCTTGTCGGCCAGCCGGAGCATGGGCATGCCAGATGAACTGGCAGTCGTTCTCCCGTGCGGCTACCAGCATGCCCAGTTCTCGGATGCGGGGCGACAATGACGTATCGGTTCGGAGGTACAAAGCCAAGCCAAGGGCGCGCTGTGCGACCTCCGGGGCGTTCATCATCACCGAGCCTGGCCCGGTGGTGGGTATTGACCCTCGTTGTTTGACCATCTCGTCAAATGCGGCCCTTTGTTCTTCGGGGATGTTGTCCCTGGATAAAGCAGGTACCCGCGCCATTTTTCCTCCATCTGGTTGGCCAAGATGCAATCCGGGGCTTCCGGATAAGCTAATTTACGTTTTTACTGAAGGTCAAATCCTTCATAGCCGTTGGCCGCCACTTGGGCGCGTTTTGCTCGCATAACCGGGGCAGTGTCCGGCGCAGTGAGCAGCGCCCGGGCCTTGCCGGGGATGTTCGCGCCCACGAACCAAGAATTGGCCTGGGTCCGTAGAATCTTCGCCCCGTCCTCGTTTACATGTTTGACCCATGCGTCTTCCGCCTCGGGGGTTGCCGAGATACGCATGTATTCATTGTCTCGCACGTAGCACATGGCTTCGCTTACCCAGTCTACCAGCGGTTCGGCGGCCCTGACGAAATTGCCCACCGAGGCTGCGTTGATGGTGAATAGATTCGGAAAGCCTGCACTGGAGATGCCCATGTATGTGCGTGGACCGTTGGCGAATTTGTCTTTCAACGTCTGTCCGCCTTCCCCTTGTATATCCAATTTGACCAACGAGCCGGTCACGGCGTCAAAACCGGTGGCAAATATGATGACGTCAAGCTCGTACTCGGCGTCCTTAGTCTTGACCCCCTGTGGGGTGATGCGCTCGATGGGAGCCTCTCGCACGTCAACTAGCAAAACATTGTCTTGGTTGTAAACCTCATAGTAGCCGCTCTCGCAGGGCAGACGCTTGGAGCCGAACATGTGGTCTTTGGGAACCAGCATCTCCGCCACAACCGGGTCGTTCACCCGCTCGCGAATCTTATTGCGGACGAATTCGGCGTAGTCTTCGTTGGCTTCTCCGGGAACCATGACGTCTCGGAAATTGCTCAGCCATTTCTTGAAACCAGGCTCCGCCCACAACCGTTCATACTGCTCCTGCCGTTCTTCCGTCGAAACCTCCATGGCGGAACGAGGGTCGAATTCGTGCATGAACGACCCTGGGGTCTCGCTGCACTTCTTGAAAATCTCCGGATAGCTGGCTTTAATCTTGCGTTGGGTCTCGTCATCAATCAGGCCGTTACGCAAGGGCGCACAGTAGTTCGCCGTCCGCTGGAACACGGTGAGGTGGCCCACTTCCTTGGCTATCTCCGTGATGAGCTGAACCCCTGTCGCCCCGGTGCCGATGACGCCCACTCTCTTGCCAACTAAATCCATGCCCTCTTTCGGCCATTTGCTCGTGTGGCAAGTGGCGCCTTTGAAGCTTTCTATTCCTGCAAAGTCTGGGGTGTAGCCGTCGGAAAGGCTGCCCACGGAAGTAATGAGATATTGACCCAGAACTTTTTGTCCGTCTTCAAAAGAAATCTCCCAGCAGTTTTCGGTCTGGTCAAAGACTGCTGAATCAACGTGGGCATTTAGCTGGATGTCCTTGCGCAGGTCGAACTTGTCCGCTACGTAGTTGAGGTAGCGCTCGTTCTCCGGTTGACCGGAATAATGTTCTTTCCAGTCCCATTCTTGTAGCAGTTCCTCGGAGAAGGAATAACCGTAGGAGTAGCTCTCGGAGTCGAAACGACATCCCGGATAGCGGTTCCAAAACCAGGTGCCGCCCACGCCGCCGGCGTGGTCGAAGGCTCGCACCGAGAATCCCAGTTCCCTCATGCGGTACAGCGAATACAGCCCGGTAACTCCGGCTCCGATGATAACTGCGTCGTAGCGCTGGATTTCGCCAGGATTTCCCTTGCCGGATTCCTGTGCTCGTTCTTGTTCTTGATGTAGAGAACTTGCCATCTCTTCGCTCCTTAAGGCGTCAAATTCCAGGCTTTCTTTTGCGGCTCATTTTATAGTCTAGCCAGATAATCCGCAACAAACACTATTATGAAATACTTCCATAGCAACATATAATGAGTTTGGTGTCCGGCTAATATTGGGCGTTTTTCCAGTCGGTTATTGGCCAATTGGGTTTCGGCCAGTTCGATTTAGGAGGATAGGTTGGCTAATCCGGAGCATATGGTGTTGGCCAAATCGGGGGTGAACGCAATCGCTCGGTGGCGGGAAATGAACCACGTCATTCCCAGCGCCCCCAGTCGCCACACTCTGAACTACCGTCTTGAGGACCGGACCACTAGCGAGGTGTTTGAACCGGAATTCGTTTATGGGCGCCCGAAACTGGACCTGACCGGCGCTATCCTGACCCGAGCCAAATTGGCTGGTGTAGATTTGGCCTATGATGAACTCAGTGGGATAGATCTCACCAATAGCAACCTGCGATTTGCGGAATTACAGGGAGCTAATCTGGTTTCCGCCCATCTGTCGCGCTCCAATCTCTCCAATGCTGATCTCTCCAGCGCCAACATGTCCAGATGCACCCTGACACGGAGCAATCTCTCTCGAAGCACATTACGCTGGGCCGATTTGGCAGGGGCCGACCTGTCTTCCGCGGACCTGAGTTTCGCCAACTTGGAGGGCACTAACCTTTCCAACGCTGACCTTTCCTTCGCTAATTTGACCGGCGCCAGCCTGAACGGCGCGATTCTCCGGGGTTCGACTTTATCCTCAACCTGCCTTATGCAAGCCGATCTAAGCGGCGCTGACCTGCGGGGAGCAACCTTTAACAACGTCGATATTGAAAGCGCCACGTTTATCGAGGCCGTTTTTGGGATGTCCACCTTTGTGAATTGCGACCTGCGCATGGCCATCGCTCTGGAGTACGCACGCCATTCGGGGCCCAGCACAATCGGCCTTGATACCTTGGCCAAGTCCGGTGGTCATATCCCAAGGAAATTCTTGGTGGATGCAGGAGTTGCGGCTCCCCTGATAGATGCTCAGGTTAAAATCGCTGACGTCGATCGAATATTTCCGACAGTGTTAATCATCGGTTCGGTGGGGGATGGAGAGTTGGCTGGCCGCATCCGGGATTGCTTGCTGGCGGCGCAGATTCCCTGCTGGAGTATTGAGGCGGATGATGAAACTCGGCTTCAGTCCCATGAGATTATTCTTGACCATTCGGTCTTTTTCGATTGCCTGGTGCTGCTTGGAACACAGGCTTCCCTAGAAAGTCCGCAGACAAGACGTTATATGTCCCAGTTGGCTGGGGGGAAAGGGTCAAATTCCGGAAATAATATCACTACCTTGGCGGCGTCCGACCTGTTCGACCTCATAGGAGACGAGCTTTGCGCTCTGTTGAAACAGAGTGTGGTGGTCGACTTTCGGCGATGGGAGGACGACAGACTCTTTGAGGCCGCAGGCGCTTCTCTGGTAGGTGCCCTATCGAAGGCTGGGTCTTGATGGCGCAGCCTGGTGATTGGTTAGAGAAATCCAACTGATGAGTCGATATTACCGAAGGTAAAGAAAGGCGACAAGAGGTTTAATCGCTGGCTATTACCCCAATTTCCGCTTCGTTTCAGGACGCCTCGGTCGTTTATGGGCCTGAGAAAGCAGAAACTTGTCCACATCCTTTCGCTCGAACTTGCGGTCTCCTCTTTCTCCGAACCGGTGGGATGGGAGAATTCCGGTATCCGACCAGCGTCGCACCGAGTGTGCGTGAGTGCCCAGAATATGGGCTACTTGGGAAACCGAAAGAAGGGCTGGGACGCTTTGGAAATCGAACCCAGGCGATTGATTTACCCCTAGAGCGGTGGTGCGAATCCGGCCATTAGCCAGTTCCTCTTGGAACTTTCGGATAGCCCTTACCGGCCGGGAAACTCGCTTAAACGATTGTCTACCTTCTTCGGTCAAATGGTGGTGGTGAGCGCCATCGACATAAATCAAACCGTTTTCAGAGAGCAAAGAAAGGTATTGCTGTAGTTGGGCGTAACTTAGCCTGACCTGGTACATGATACGAGTTCGCTTAGGTGATTCTTTTTCGCACAATGCGAGAATCTCGTAAACCAGTTCGATGTGGGATCGCCTGCCACTCACTGTAGTCATATCAAGCTCTCATCCAATCAGGAATGACCACGGAGGAATGTTGAATTATACTAAAGTGGCCAAATTAATTCAATCCTGGCATTCATTACGGTTATCCGCATTCCAACGGATTTACCACGATTATCTGCGATTCCGGCCGAATCAGTTGGCGGCGACTAAGATATCCTCAATTGAACCCAACAGAACTCTCCCGGTAAACGGCTTTGTCATGTATCCGTCCGCCGCACTTATTTCTGCGGGATGGTGCCTGTAGAGCGCGTTTTGGGCTATGAGAAGCGTAGAACGGAGCGATAGAACTATGAACAGCATTAATTACTATATGGTTAATAAATCGTGTCGGAGATGAAAAGGCCAAGTATGAAGCGGGAGCTTGGTCAATCGCTGACTGGCAGGTGGGGGATTACTGTGCTGCTAAGAGATAATTGTCCGGCTAGCAATCGAGCCGCCCCCTAAAAGTGATGTTTATATTGATGACCCAAGAAAACTCCGCCGCTAGCCGGTCAGCCCAATAAACATGAATTCGCAGTTTGGCGCTGCGCTCTTGTGTCCTTTACTGCCCATATCGTCAATCAGTACCACGTCCTTGGGCCCGAACCGCCGAATCTCGCCGTCACTGGCAGTTATGGTGTCCTCGCCGGTCATAACCACAATCAGCAATCTTCTGGGCGTGGGATGATAATCGTCTGAATACTCGGCTGGAGTGTGGACGAAGAAGACATCGGTTGCTGTTTCGGGCTTGGTTACACCAAACAGTGGCACGCCGGGCCTGAATTCGGTCTGCTGGAAATCGGCTTCAATGTCCTCAAAGTGAGTCTCGCCGTCGGCATCGGCATACAGGCGTGTGTACTTCATTTTGGCAACCCCTTCTGGCTTAAACCCCTGATTGAACTTCCTGGGATGGCCTTTGGCTACTACCGGCTTATCTTTGTGCCCAAATATCTAAGCATTCAAGTCTGCATCGATCAGTTCGGCGACCTGAAGATTCATGTCACCGCTTAATTCCTTCAGTCTCTCGGCCACCCGCCGCCGACGGCGTTCGGGATGATTCTGGTTTATCTTCCATTTGCCTTGTAACGACGTTATTTCGATCTCGAAGGCGACGATGTGCTTAAGCATCTCCTTGGTGTAGTCGGTGCTGAAATCCGGCTGCCATGGTTGGGGCTGGCCTGCTTCGTGCTGATGAGTGAGCCTCTCCACAGCCTCTTCCAGGCCTGCTGGGTTCTCCGATGCTTTGAAGATACCGGTGGCGTGGACGGCGACGTAGTTCCATGTGGGTACCACGTTGTCTTCCTGGTACCAGGTTGGGGAAACGTAGGTATGGGGACCGTGAAAGACCACCATCACCTGCTGGCCGTCGGCATAACCCCACTGGGGGTTAGCCTTGGCCATGTGCCCTATGATTCGCCCATATTCGTCCACGCTCTCATCGATGATGAACGGCAGATGGCTTGCCATGGGTTCGGCGCCGGTGTGGGAAAACAGGATGCCGAAGCTGTTCTTTTTCATGAAATCCAGCATCTTGCCTTGATCGGTGACAGCGTAATGCTTAGGGACATACATCGATAATTCTCCCCGCCAGCTTTTTAACCCGTAGGCCTTGTTATAAGTTAGATTCTAGCTATAAGAGGGGTGCGCCAGTAACAGCAGAAGCCCTTTCAAACGGAGGGCTTCTATTTTCTTTCTGGTTATCTTGGCTTTTTCTGACTAGAGCAATGGTTCACTTGAACTTGGGAATCACCTTCTCGGTGAGGATGCGCATGGTATTCATGACTACCTCACGGGGGACGGACGACGTCCAGTTTACCTCGAACATAATCTCGTCGGTGCTAAATTGTTCTCGCAGTACTTCGATCTTGTCGACCACTTCTTCCGCTGTGCCGAACAGATTTACTTCCTCGGTGGCGTCCGGGCTGGCTGCGCCCGCATCGGTACTGCCGATGCCAGCCCTTCCGGCGTAGTATGACCTGGCCAAGCTCATGAGGTTCTCGGTCTGGCGATTGGCCTCGGATTGCGTATCGGCTAGCAAGGTGGGTATTCGCACCACGGTGGTTGGGTCGCCGGGGTGTCCTGCGTCTATCCAGGCCTTCCGGTAGCTTTTAACGTCTTCTCGGAGCACTGCCGACCCTCTCAGGTTGTGAGGAGAGCTTCCGGCGCCTATTGCGATTCGATAGCCCAGGGTGCCCATAGGCACGAAGCTTTCCTGGCTGTCCACCGGCAACAACATGGGAGGATAAGGCTTCTGGTAGGGCTTGGGGATGGCGATGTATTGTTCGTAGAATGCGGGGTAGTTGTAGTACTTCCCTTCAAACCCGGAGAAGTGCTCCTCGGTCCAGATTTGCTTCATAACATCCAGGAACTCGAAGAAGTGCTCCCGGCGTGCGTCGGAGCCGCGAGTGCGGGAGCCGGCGCCGTAAATAAACCGGCCTTGGCTGACTTGGTCGACAATAGCAACCTGCTCAGCGGTCTGGATGGGGTCTTCCAGCAGAAGATTATCGAATGCGTATCTCTCATGGGGGAGCGCTCTCTCAGACAGTTCCTCACCGGCCTGCTTCAACATGGGACGGTGGATGGACGAGCCAATCTTGATTCTCTTGGTGCGTCCGGCAATGACGGCGGCGAGCATGAGCACCTGGGGGTCCATACTTGCCTGCTTGGCGAAGTGGCCTCCTCCCAGCCAAAGGTAGTCCCAGCCCATATCCTCCACTGCATCAATCTCTTGGAAGTTCTTGACGTAAGCTTCCTCTTCCAGGAGTTTCCCCCCACTATAATTGGGGTCCCACGGAACCTTCCCATCTTCGTACAAAGCGTTCCAAGTATTAAAAAGCCCGAAGTCCATGATTAATCCTCCCAATTAGGTACATTGTGGGTCGTGTGCCGGTGCTACTCCACCGGCAACTCGATTTTGTCTAAAATCCTTGAACCGCCAGGATTGGCCAACCTGGCGCAGCTAGGTATTGCCGGCCGACCTGCCGCCATCCACCATGTATACCCCACCGGTGCAGAAGCTGCTGTCGTCACTGGCTAGGAACAGCATCAGCTTTGCTACTTCCTCCGGGTCTCCGTAGCGCTGGAGGGGGATACGTGCTTCGAACGCTAGTTTGGTTCGCTCTATGGTGGCCTCGGAACTGTCTTCCGCAGCAACCCGCATCTCCTCAAGCGAACGCATCATCCGCGTCTCGATTGGGGCAGGATTGACGGTATTGACCCGAATACCCAAGGGAGCGCATTCCAAGGCAGCAGTACGCATCATGCCGATTACCGCATGCTTGCTGGTGACGTATGCCGACATACCGGCGGTCCCACCAATGCCGGCTGTGGAAGAGGTTATGACGATGCTGCCGCTGCCCCGTTCGCGCATAGCCGGAATCACATATTTGAGGCCCAGCCAGACTCCCCGCACGTTGACCGCCAAAACCTGATCGAAGGTGTCGATGGCGTAGTCGGTTATTGGCGATACTGCGCCTTCGATTCCTGCGTTTGCCAGAAGTATATCCACGCCGCCCCAACGTTCGACGGCCGCTTTTACGTAGCCTTGCGCCTGTTCAGGTTGGGTAACATCCGCCACCACGTAGCTGGCCTTATCTTCGCCGATGGACCCCACGATACTCTGTAGCGCGGCTTCTTCGCGGTCCACCAATACGACCCGCGCGCCTTCAGCGGCAAATTGTCGCGCCGCCGCCTGGCCTATCCCTCCGGCCCCTCCCGTGATGATGGCAATCTTTCCCTGCAGGCGCACCATGCTTCACCTCTTATTAGTGTGTAGGGCGGTCGGCGGGCCTAAATCTCGCCGGCCATTTCGTTAAATCGGAGACGCCGATTCATGGCGTCTCCGAGACTCGCGGTTTACGCTCCGGCGTTTGGCGACCATTTATAAATCTTTTTGAGAGTCCCTCCCATGAGGTCGGAGCGCTCTGAATCCGTCAGCCGGTCGGTGACGCGGAATGCCTCGACGCCCTGCTCGTAGTTCAGCAATCTTACTGCCCGCGTCCAGTCGGTGCCCCACATGCACCGGTCGAAGCCGAATGCGTCGAATACCTTGCCCAGAGATTCCCAGATGTCCGGGTAGGGGAATGGCTGATGAGAAAGGGTACATGCACCGGAAATCTTGATTGACACGTTGGGGAATTCCGCCAGCGCAACTACGTTGGCTAGGTCTGCGAAGGGTTCCGGCGGCGCTGGCGGCACGAAGGGTTGGGCCAGACCCACATGGTCAATCACTATCTGGGTGTCTGGGTTTCGACGTGCCAGTTCCAACAACAGAGGCAGTTTACCTGAAGCCATGACATTGACCGGAAAGCCAGCTTTGGCGCCAGCCGCCAGCAATCTATTAAGGCCGGGGTCGTCGCCCGGGAATTCCTGGGCATTGAGCATGATTCGCGCTCCCACTACGCCCGGGGTCTTCGCCCATTCAGCGATATCGTCTTCCACCGATGCTGCCTGAGAATCGAAGGGCCTAATCAAGCCGAACCGTCCCGGATGGGCAGCATATACACTGAGTAGATAGCTGACATCGTACCGGTATAGACTGAACGGCGAAATCAACAATGCTCCATCGACGCCCACAGCGTCCATCGCTGCGACCATGTCGTCGCCCGTGACCTCATCTGGACCTTCCAAAAATGCATTCCAAGGCCGACCAGGATGATTTCGCTCGTAAGCGTGTACTTGTGAGTCAATCGTTTGAGTCTGGGTTGCCATTTGATTTCCTCCCTTCAGCTAAATACTCAATTGTCCGTCCCAACATGGGTCTGACCCACGAACAGGGGCCATAACCGGCGGTGATTGGGATATAGATACCTTAATTCAATCATTTAGGCAAGACTGCACTGATATTCCAGGGATGTCCCGAAAATCGACCAGGCTCGGGAAAGCAGTGCAAGAAATGTTGGTGTGTGGGTCCTCAGTTCTCTGTGGCAGGTGTCTGGCCGATTTTGACCAGCTTGCGCCGGAGCACCGTCTGGCGCCAAGCGGCTTGAATCAAGAATCCACCCCATCGGGCCAGGGTTCTTAATCCCATCTTGCTCTTTCCCGCCCGCCGGTCTCGAAAGGTGATGCCAACTTCGACTATAGGAAGCTGCGCCTGTCTAGCCAGAAGAATAGGCATCAGCATGAATTCATAGCCTAAAGGAACGGGGCAGTCCAAGATCATCTGCGCAAGTCTTCTTGAGTAGACCCGGAAGTTGGTCGTATTTTCGCGCAATCCAGTCCCCAGTAGCCTGCGGCACAAGATATTGGCGGTGTGGCTTAGCAGGAGCCTGCGCAGAGGCCATCCCACAACCGACCCATCTGCAACGTACCGGCTGCCTTGAACCAAGTCGGCTGTGGCGGCGGCGGACAAAAGTTGCCCCATTTCTCTGGGGTCATGGGACAAATCGCCGTCCATGGTGACGATGTGCTCACAGTTTTGGTACTCCAAGGCCAACTGTATCCCTGCGACCAAAGCGGTACCCAGGCCGCGCTGGGATTTTCGAGTGTGGACGATAATGTTGCCGTAGGTATCGTTTGCCTGGTTGGCCAGTGAAGCCGTGCCATCGGGGCTGTCGTCGTCAACGACAATGATGCGAAAATCCGCTGGGGAGAATTGGGCTTCAACCTCCTTGAGGAGAAACTCAATGTTTGCGGCCTCGTTATAAGTTGCGATTACAACGCAGAACATAGGTTAACCGTTAAAGGTCGGATTTTCGGGCATTTCAACTCTGTTTGGTTTCGGGAATTTCAGGAACGTTATCACCCTTTCAAATCGTTGTACATAGTTGCCCAGCCTCCGGCCGCAGCCAATCGGCGAATGAGCTACGGGCAATCTACGTGTGGACAATACCGGTTGCTAAGGCTACCATCCGAACATGAGAACCGGCTACGATTACCCATTAAACGATTACCCTTTGAACGAAACTAATTGAACGAAACTAAAGAAAATTCAACATTTGTCTGGATGAGGGTGATTGCTGGTCCAGACCGGATTCAAAAATGGCTAATGGTGTCCGTTTCCGAGCTAAAAGAAAACGTGGCGCCGGAGATTGAGTGAAGGACGCAGCTATACCCTCGGATGGCCCTAGCGATCAATCCGTGACTTTGTTGGCAATCCGCCCGCACCCGGACGATGAAAGCACCGCAACCGGCGGCATGCTCGCTCACTACAGCGCATGTCAAGTGCGCACCGGGGTGGTGATTTGCACGGGCGGTGAGGAAGGGGAAATCAATGACCCGGACCTGGACCCGGTGGCCGATAAGCCTCGTTTGAGAGAGATCCGGGAGCAGGAGGTCAGGGACGCTTGCGATATTCTCGGCGTGGCTGAGCTTCGGATGCTTGGATACCGGGATTCGGGGATGCTGGACACGCCAGCTAATCAGCACACGGAAGCCTTTATGAATGTCGACATAATCGAGGCTACGGGCCGTCTCGTCCGAATTATCCGCGAGTTGCGGCCTAGGGTCATAGTCACCGAGCCACCGGGAGGAATATACCCCCACCCCGACCATGTTATGTGCTATGAGGTGACCGCCAAGGCCTTTGAGGCGGCTGGAGACGCTCAGGTGTTCCCTGAGGCTGGACCGCCTTGGCAGGTATCAAAGTTGTACGCCGTCGCTCAAATTGACGATGGCGCATGGGAGTCGCTGCTGCCACAGTTCCACGCCGCCGGGTATGATATGAGCTGGCTGGAGCGACGTCCGGACCGTTCCCAAGGTCCTGGCGCCGAGTCTGCGACGGTGTCCCTTGATGTACGCCCATATAGCGAGCAGACTCGCCGGGCCCTATTGGCCCATCGTACTCAGGTACCCAAGGACAGTTTTTTGGTCAGTCTCCCCCCGGATTTGCGCCAGGATGCCTTTGCGACAGCCTATTTCAACCGCCTCTCTCCGCCAAGCACTCCAGGCGAACACGAGCCTGGCCTTCTCGAGGGCCTAAGCTAAACTCTCGGCGCGTAAATTCTCAGCATCCTGTGAAATCCGAGAATGGTTCCGATGCAAAAATCCCCGGCCAACGGCACGCTAGCATTGTGACGCCCTGGTTTCCACCAGCAATTCACGAACCATACAGACTCTGACCCACACGATATAGGACAATCACCGCCCATGGTAGGTCTCCCGCAACGCGTCTATTACGGCTGGTATGTTGCTGTTTCAGCTGCTGCCATGGAATTCGCCAACGCAGCCTCCGCCATAGCTATCTTGACTCTTTTCGTTATACCCATGGGGGATGAGTTCGGGTGGAGCCGCACCGAGATTTCGGGAGCCACCAGTTTAGGGGCAATCTTGGGAGCTGCATTAGCGCCATTAGCTGGTGGGATCGTGGACCGACTGGGCTCTCGGATGATACTGGTCTTGGGCGGCTTGATTGTCGCCGGAGCCTGTTTCTACCTGGCGGCGACTCAGACGCTCATCGGGTTTTACATCGCATTTACATTTGCCAGGACCGCCGACCAAGGTTTGATTAAGATTGGCACTTCCCCAACGGTAGCAAAATGGTTCCTGCGTTTTCGAGGACGGGCAATAGCGATGGTATTTTCCGGCGGTGGATTGGGAATCATCATTCTGGCGCCGACAGTTCAGTTGATTATTGGCGCGTGGGGCTGGCGGGCAGCCTGGGTTATGCTCGGGGGGTTGATGTTGGTCTTGGGAGTACTGCCCAGCGCCTTGGTAATCCGGCGTCGGCCCGAAGACTTGGGACTACGGGTGGATGGAGCTTCGCCAGAGCACTCATCACTCGACACTCCTCCGAAAGACCAAATTTCGGCCGAACCAACTCCGGCCAGCGGTCCAGACCTGCCTAGTCCGGATGAGGAAGCCCAGTGGGTGTTGCGAGATGTGCTTCGCACGCCTTCATTTTGGCTATTGCTGTTCTCACTGTTCGCTGTAAGCACGACCAGCGCAGGCGTGACATTGCACCTAGTTCCATACCTAAATGAAAAGGGCCTTAGCTCAGGGTCCGCCGTGACTATAATCAGCATTTTCTCGGCTTCCGGCGCAGCCACCACAGTTCTGGCGGGGTTTCTTTCCGAGCGGATTTCACCCCGGTTGATTATGTTCCTGGGGTACATATTGGCCGCCGCAGCCATGAGTGTGCTACTCATTATCGACAACCTGGCTGAAGCATATCTATTCGCGGTGCTCCAAGGAGCAGCTAATAGCGGAATAAACGTATTGGCGCCGATATTGATGGCCAGTTACTACGGAAGATCGTCCATGGGCTCAATCTTCGGAATCACCAGAGCCGGCCAGGTGATTGGTTTTGCGCTAGGAGCTTTGATTTCAGGCGTAGTTTACGACTCGACGGGAAGTTACCAAGACGCATTCATACTTTTTGTAATCGTAGCGGTGGTCAGTTCGCTATTTATTCTGCTGGCCCGGCGACCCTTGCGCATGGCGTTGCAATCTAGCTAATCGGTGAACCGTCGCTAACTCTCACGGACAAATTCCAGCTCGTCGTTGATTTAGATGAAGTTTTCATTTACCTGGCTTAAATATATATTGTCACTTGGAGTATGACCTAACACACTCTAAAAAAATCGAGACCAAGCGCCCGCGTCATTTTCATTTCATATTGTCTTATGAACCGGGCACTGTCCTCTACCAAATAATTCTTGCCCTTAGGGGGCTATCTGGGGAAAGCGTACTCTTTCCTGAAGGCACTAATTTCCGACAACAAGACAACAATGGCCATCCTACGCTGCTCGGAAATCTCGGAGGCCTCAGGTTCCATGTCGTCCACGAGGGGCTCTACGGTGAGCCACTCCAGGCTCCTCAAGTCCATCTGGGATAGCAGATTCGGCTTTTGGCTGACGGTTTTTTCGCTTACGGTCAATGTGGGCTGCATGACAGATTCTCCTGTTCTGCGAAATTTCCCTGTGTTTTCTCTTCGTGAATCCAAGATAGGACAGGGTGGCCAAAGAAGTAGTGTGCGAACGGTGTGAATCACTATCTAATACCTAGTCTCTAATACCTAGTCTCTAATACAGTGAAGGCATGTCCATCGATTGCCAACCCTGGTCCCGCAACCTCCGCAGCGAAGGCAATGGGGATGATTGAAGCTGTTGCTGACATGGCTCATGGTTCACTCCGTATTTATCATCGTTCTTTGCTTAGAACAATATTACTGAGTGAACCGTTACCTCTGAATTACTAGAGAACGCAGGCGCAAAAATTGGCGTGTGGGATGAATCATGAGGGATGATAGGAGAACGAAAGTATAGCTGAAGTTATAGGCGTTCCGAGCCGGGGAGAGAGGCAGGTTGGCTAGAGCAGCTTGTCCAAGATTGCGGCTATCTCCGGATCGCCTCCGGCTGGAGGTGACCAGTTCACGTGAACTACCGGCGCTCCTTGGTCTTGCAGGCTTTCGGCAAAATCCTCAACGCCAAGGTTTACCACCGCAATGGGTGTAGTCAGCAGTTGGGAAATGTCTGGCGTTGCGTTATCGGAGTTTGATTCCACTTTCCACTCTCTTTTTTAGTCTCGTCCCGCAACTAAGTCAGAAGCGAACCGGGCGGCCTGAAAACCGGAGGTAAATACGATTGCTCCGGCATCTTTGAGCGCATTCATCTGGCCCTCCAGCCCTTGATAGTCGCCGTCCGTGCCGCAGACAGAACACACGACTGTCAAATGGTCCCCCCGTTGGCTGGCGATTCCTTTGGCTTCGATAATCGCCGGGGCAATGTCTCCACCAGGGTCTTTGGAGGCGACGTAACCAAGAATGACGTCTAAGAGCAAGACGGCCACCTGCGGGTCACTCGCTTCGGACAATATTCTCTGGATGCGCTGGGAAGAATCGACCATGGGATGGGGCAATCCCTCGGTGAACTCGTCGGCGCCCATGTCCACCACGGTATGCCCAACGCTGTGAGCAGGGTCGAAAAGGCCCATGTTCTTGTCCAGCGGCTCATTGGAGCTGACTGGGATTCCGGCGTCTCCAAGCACCTGTTGGGCCTGGTAGCATAACGTCCCGCCAGCAAAGACTCCCCGCAGGAATTTTTGACCGTCCTGCAAGCGGGAATGTTCTTGTTGGACTAAGTCTTGGGAGTAGGGACCGTCATCTGGAGGGCTTCCGCCGCTTAGCGTGATTGCGGCGGCCGCCGCCTCGTCCAAGTTACGAGTCACGGTTACGTGTCCTGCTTCAGGCGTCTGGCCGGCTAGGAATCCCAAGTAACAGGTGACTACCGGTTGGGCGCAGTTTGCTATGCGGTGGT
>Ga0066376_10002357_pt1 | contig 17626 bp, 16 predicted proteins | sample Knorr_S15_td_Bot_FD_77009 | JGI IMG/M metagenome (GOLD analysis project Ga0066376, IMG submission 77009) | Marine microbial communities from Southern Atlantic Ocean transect - Knorr_S15_td_Bottom_ad_5009_LV_A | ecosystem: Environmental > Aquatic > Marine > Oceanic | place: Southern Atlantic... | reverse complement strand
TCCTGCATTCGATCCAGATCCAGGAAAGCCGCGGCATGTTGAAGGTGTGGAACATGTCGCTCGTGCTGATGACGTTCCTGCTCACGATCTTCGCCACGTTCCTCACGCGTTCGGGGCTCATCGAGTCGGTACATTCGTTCGCGGAAGAAATCAAGATTGCGTATATCTTCCTCGGCTTCATGGGGTCGATCCTGGCGGGGTGTATCGTCCTCATTCTCTATCGCCTGCCCAAGCTCCAGAGCGAAAACAGCCTCGAATCGTTCGTATCGCGTGAGTCGGCATTCCTCTTCAACAACCTCATGCTGCTCGGCTTTGCTTTCGCCGTCTTCTGGGGAACGATCTTCCCGCTCGTCGCCGAGGGCTTCACGGGTGAGAAGATCAGCGTCGGGCCGCCCTTCTTCGAGAGGGTCAACTTCCCGATTGGGCTCGCCTTGCTGTCGCTGGCGGGCATCGGGCCGGTAATCGCCTGGCGGCGAGCCACGAAGCGCAACCTCAGGAAGAACTTCACGATCCCGGTGGGAGTGATGCTCGCCGTCGCGGCGGGGCTCTGGATGACGAACGCCCGCCATCCGCTCGCGCTCGTGACGTGGAGCATTTGCGCTTTCGTGCTGTCGATCATCGCGATCGAGTTCTGGAAGGGCACGCGCGCCCGCGCGCGCATTGAGGGCGAGGGCTACGCGTTGGCCTTGATGCATCTGGTGGCCCGCAATCGTCGGCGTTGGGGCGGCTACGTCGTCCACGTCGCCATGGTGATGATCTACTTCGCCTTCGCCGGGGCGGCGTACAACGTGGACGAGCGTTTCCACATGATGCCGGGAGACGTGGTCGAGGTCACATCTCCGTTTGGGCACACCTATTCGTTGACGTACGAAGGGCTCTCGGTGTCGCTTCCGAAGGGTCAGCGAAACTTGCTCTGGCAAGCGATCGCCACGGTTTCCGTGAAGAAGGATGGCAAGTCCATGCCCATCCTGGTGCCCGAGAAGCGCATGTACGTAACCGCCGACTTGCCGATGACCGAGATCGACAAGCACTCGCTGGTGCGGGAGGATCTCTACCTGATCTTGGCGGCGTTCGACGACATGGCGGGCGCGGTGGGTGCCGAGGCCACGGCCCAGGGCATCGACCTGCAGGTCCTGATCAAGCCACTCGTCAGCTGGATCTGGTACGGAGGCCTGATGTTGGCATTCGGCACGTTCATCGCGCTTTGGCCCAGCGTCGACCGTCGCCGGATCGCGCTCGAGGCGAAGTCCGAGACCACGCCGGAGCTGGCGATGGCAGGCGCGGCGGACTGAGCAGCAGACTGAGATGACCCTCTTCATCGGCGCTTCGCTCGTGGCGTTGGCCGTGGTCCTCTTCATCCTTCAGCCTGTGGTGAAGGGCCTGCACGCGTCCCTCGATCGGGTGGAAGACGAGCTGACCGATACGGAAGCGCGTAAGCGCGTGGCGCTGCTCGCACTTCGTGACGTCGAGTACGACTTCCTCGCGGAGAAGCTGGACGAGCAGGACTACCGGTCGCTCAAGGCCGAGCTCACGGCCGAGGCGCTGGCCGCGCTGAAGGCCGACGAGCGGGCGCGAGGGGAAGTCGAGCCGGCCGACGACGACTTGGAGGCCGAGATCGCTTCGATCCGGGCGGGGCTCACGGACGGTGTGGTCTGCCATGCATGCGGCTTCTCGAACGAAGCGGGGTCGCGCTTCTGCTCGGCTTGCGGGGCGGCCGTGGCGGCCGAGGCGACCCCGTGAGCGCGACGGGACTGGCCGTTGCCGCCGCTCACGACTCGAGCGCCGCCTCGCCTGTCGCGCCTGCGTTGGAGGCGCGGGGGCTCGTGCGTGAGTACGGCTCCGTGGTGGCCGTGGCCGGAATCGACCTCGCGCTGCAGCGTGGGGAGTTTCTCACCGTCTTTGGACCAAACGGGGCGGGAAAATCATCGTTGCTCGGGATGCTCGCGGGGTCGCTGCGCCCCACGCGAGGCGAGGTCCTGGTCAACGGCGCCACGCTCGACTTCGGCGCGGTCGACTTGCGGCGGCACATCGGCGTGCTGTCCCACCAGGGCTTCCTGTACGCTCAGCTGACGGTGGAGGAGAACCTTCGCTTCTACGGGCGCCTCTACGGTCTGGGGGACCTCGACCGCAGGATCCCGGAACGACTTTCTCATGTGCGGCTCGCCGAGCGCGCGAGCTCGCTCGTCGGCCAGCTCTCCCACGGCATGCGCCAGCGCTTGGCGCTCGCCAGGGCCCTGTTGCACGACCCCGACGTCGTGCTGCTGGACGAGCCCTACACCGGTCTGGATCCTTCGGCCGCGGCGATTCTTCGCGGCGTACTCACCGAGCTCCGGGATGGCCATCGATCGGTCGTGATGGTGACCCACAACCTGCGCGAGGGCCTGGCTCTTGCGAGCCGGGTGGCGGTCCAGGTCCGCGGGCGTTTTGCCTGGCAGGGCATAGGAGACGAGGTCGAGACCAATGACTTCGAAAGGCTTTACCACCGTGTAGTCGAGGGAGGCTCGTGATCGAGTATCTCGGACAAGTCCGCGCGATCGTGTGGAAGGACTTGCTGCTGGAAGCGAGAACCCGTGAGCGAGTCGTGGCGATGGGTGCCTTCGCCGTGCTCACGGGGGTGTTGTTCAACTATTCGATCGATCGAACGGTCGTGCGTCCACAGGACATCGGCGCGGGGCTGATATGGATGACCATCGTCTTCGGAGGTTTGCTCGGGGTAGGACGCACCTTTCACCTCGAGGCACAGGACGCCGCGCTCCAGGGCGTACTTATGAGTCCGGCTCCGAAGGACGCCGTTTTCCTGGCCAAGGTGATTTCCAACTTCGTGTTGCTCTATATCGTCTCCCTGATGATCGTCGCGGTCTTCATGCTCTTCTTCGGTTTGGAGTTGGGCTCCAGCGCGGCGACGTTGGGGCTGGTGTTGGCGCTCGGCGTGCTGGGTTTCGTGGCGCTCGCAACCTTGTTCGCCGCGGTGTCCGCGGGGACACGGATGGGCGAGACACTCTTGCCCATCCTCATCTTTCCCCTGCTGATCCCGATGATCATTTACGGCGCTGGCGCCACCTCGAGACTGCTCGCGGGACGCCCCGCGACCGAGGTCGCCGATAACATCCGAATGCTCGCAGCGTTCGCGCTCGCTGCGGTGGCAGCCGGCGCGGTGCTGTTCCGCTTCGTCGTGGAGGATTGATGTCAGGAAAGGGAATTCGCTTGACCGGGGCTGCACTCACGGTCCTGGGCCTTCTCGGCCTGATACTGGTGTACTGGCTGTCGTTTTTCTGGGTATCGACCGAGGTCAGTCAGGGAATAGCCCAGCGGATTTTCTATGTACATGTGCCCGCCGCGTGGACCTCGTTCCTGGCCTTCGGCATCGCGGCGTTCACGAGCGGAATGTATCTCTGGCTGCGGGACGAGCGCTTGGACCGTGCCGCCCTCGCGGCGGCCGAGGGCGGCATGGTGTTCGCGACCATCATGCTCCTCACCGGGCCCCTTTGGGGAAAGATCGCCTGGGGCACCTACTGGACGTGGGATCCGCGCCTGACGTCCACATTGCTGCTCTGGTTCATATTCCTGGGCTACTTCATGGTTCGGACCGGAACGGAGAACCCGGAGAAAGGCAAGCGGTTTGCCGCGGTGGTGGCGATCATCGGGGCGCTGGACATCCCGTTCATCCATCTCAGCGTCGTTTGGTTCCGAACGTTGCATCCTGATCCAGTGGTGCTGAAACCAGAGCGACCCACGCTGCCCGCGGACATGCTCACCCTGTTGCTCGTGAGCCTCGGGGTCTTCACGATGCTCTTCATGGGCTTGTTCTTACTCCGCTACGCTCTCGAGAATCTACGCGCCGAAGCGCAAGCACGATCGCGCGAGGCCACCGCCTGACTACGATGACTACCATGAGAAAAGTCCGCATCTTCGCGTTGCCCTTGTTCATGCTCCTGGTTGCCGCAACGGATCTGGCCGGCCAACTGCCCTCGAGCCAGCTGCCGACGCAGAGTCTGAAGCCGTATTGGCACGTCTTCATCGCGTATGCGATCGTCATCGTGATGGTGCTCGGATGGGTAGTTTCGATCGCGCGCCGCTTGACCCGCGTCGAGGCTCAGCTCGGAGAGTGAACGAAAAGCCCGGTTTCGCCCGCCGCGCGCTCAGTCGGAATGTGTAAACTCTTCCGCTGAGGGCACCCTGCGCGGGACTCTGAATCTCCAAACTTGCCAACGCTTCGCGGCCGGTTGCGACTCCGGCGGGCATCCGGCGTAAACATTTGATTATTCTTCTGGCACGATTCTGGCTTTATGTCTAGATTCAGGCAACTATGAGGTTATCGGGCTCTCGGCGCGCGCCTAGGCCGAGCGCTCTTCCACACAGGAGGCATCCTCTCATGAAGATGGTACGGGGTCGCACTGGATGGCTCGGAGGACTCGCCTTAGCGGCGTTCCTGACGGCGCCGGCAATCGCAGCTCAGACCACCACGATGCCGAGTACGCTCCGCTATGGATCCGGGTTGATGGATACTCCGGTAGCGAGCGTTCTTCCGCACATGACGATCACCGGCACGTACTCCGGGTTCTTCATGGACCTTGGGCGGTCGCTGGAGATCAACGCGAGCGGGGACCCGATCGGGTTCGGCACGGGTGTCGACCAGTTCTATTCGGACGGTTCCCTGGCGATCGGTCTCTTCGACCGTGCCGAGTTGGGAGCTTCCCTGCAGTCGTTCAACGACGCGGCTGCCGGCGGGAACATCTGGGGCATCTTCGGTCGAGTACAGCTGATGAGGCCCATGAACCAGGGCCTCGGATTGGCGGTGGGAGGGCGGTACCTGACCGCGCCCGACTTCGGCGACGGCCCCTCGTATCAGCCGACCCGCGTGGGGTTCGCGGACCGCCGCTTCCGCGAGACCTACACGGGCCTCGACGACGTCAACACGAAGTTGAGCCTCTACGGCGTGGCGACCGCGCACGTTCGCGGATTCGATCAGGGTGGCTTGCCCCCGCACGATTTGACGTTTTCAGCTGGGTATGGGACCGGCATGTTCCAAGGCGGCGATCGGCTCAGCTTCTATAACTTCGCCGACTCCGAGGGCTGGTTCTTCGGGTCGGCGGCGCACATTGGCCTCGGCGACTCGTCGCTTCTCACCCTCATGGGTGAGTACAACGGCTTCGACCTGAACATCGGCGCGGAGCTCGACGCCGGAGGAATCCGGCTCGGAGCCCAGTACCTCGCGGCCAACTACGCGGAGCCCGCGGGCGGGTACTTCTCCGAGTACCGGAAGCCGAGGTTCGGAATCATGGCTTCGGTGGCGCTGAACCCCAATGGCGATGGACTCCTGAGCAAGCCGTCGCTCATGGCGCGCCCAGCGCCGGATACGATCCGCATACCGGCATCGCCGCCGGACACCGTTCGCATAACGCGAGAGGTGGGCACGCCGCTGCCGGATGGCACCCCGGCGAACGTCTGCCTGGCAACCGGAGCCAACGTCCAGGTTCGTGTATCGGCCCAGGGAGACACACTGGTCGGACCCAGCCGGGTCTCGATTCGCACGCTACGCCCGGGGGTGGTCTTCGCCGGCACCTACGCGGGTAACGCCCCGTGGTTCCGGAATGACGAGGCGATCGCGTTCGAGGAACGCCAGTACGACAAGTCGGGTGATGAACTGCGCATGGATTGCGGCCAGATCATGCGGATCGGGGAGCACATGGGCGTCTCCCTCTTCGCCAGACGTGACGCCGACCGGCCTTTCGAGATCATCTACGTCGCAGCGCGCCCGGGCATCTGGCAGGGCTACCAGAGCGGGCTGCGCAGAACACGAGGCAAGTGATGGGCTAGTAGTCGCCCGATGTTGGGCGGCCAAGCTCCAAGAAAAAGAGCCCGCTCGGCAGATCGCCGAGCGGGCTCTTTCTCATGGCATCGGCGCCGACCGACCCACCCACATGCGGTTGGTGGCATCCAGAGCGGCCTGCACCGCGGCGGTGGAGATATCCTCCTGTCTCTCACAGGGCGCGGCGCCCAACAATCGTTTGTGATCCCCTTCGAACCCGCCATGGACCCGAGTGATCACGACCCACCCGTCGAAGGCACGGACAGCCTTGACGCCAATGAGCTCCAGGCGGACGTCGTCGTCGGCTCCGCAGAGGGCCGCCAGCGTCGCCAGGGTTGCCGCCTGGATGACCCCTTGGTGGGTCTCGTGGCCCACCGCAGTGGCCTGGTGGGTCTCGTCACCCCACTCGAGCCGGACGGTGACCTCGCAGGATCCCTCCCGCAAAGACTCGCGGTCGAGCGACTCGAATCGAACTCGCGAACGCATGGTATCGATGAGCTGTATCTCGTTGTGTGCGTGTAGCCGTGCTTGGCCTGAGGAGGAGCCTGAAAGTTCGTTATCAGCCACGGTCCCGAGCAAGACCGCTGTGCCCGCGCGCTCGCTGAGGGGACATGGGAAGCAATCTGAGGTAAGACGTAGATCGAGAAAGATCACGAGGGGCATCCATGATTTCCGCCACGACTCGACGACGACTCGCCCCGCAGGCGCATAAGCTCGCCTTCGTCTCCGCCACGCTGATGTTGGCGTGCGCCGGTCCGCCGGCTCCCGTGCCGATCGCGCCCCCGCTGCAAGACATCGTGCGAAGACATTGGAACCAGGCCTGCCGGGACAGCCGAGCCGACCCGGGCGTGCTCCAGGTCTCGGAGTTGTTCGACACGGTGGGTCTGGGCGCGGAGTCGGGGACGAAGGGACTACGGCCTGCGACCCGAGCCCGTCAGGACCCATCGCTCGACTTCGTCACCCGCTACCGCGCGGACGGCAGCATCGCGGCCATGGGCGCGTTCGACTTCTCGGTGGACACCGCACGGGCGATCGCCCTCGAAGACGTGCTACGCAGGCGTGCGCTTTCCGTGACGCGGCTGCTCGAAGATACCGGCTTCCGCAGTCGGCTGACGCTGACTCCGATGCCCCGTCTGGCGGTCATCCGACCGGTTGAGTGCCTGCCGCACATGGTCCACCTCGACGGGGAGCCTCCACGCGGCCTCTCCGATTCGGTTCGCACGTGGACGGGACGGACCTACGTGCGGGCTGGAAACGATTCGACGACCGAGCTGTCGATCGAAATCGCGGCGAATGGGGACGTGGGGGCCGTCGAAAAGCTGCGCGTTAACGATCACGCCTTCTCGGAGGCGCGCAGGATCGTCCGCGATCTGAGCTTCGATCCGGCCCTCATGAATGGTGAAGCTGTGCCGCGGGTGCTGATCCAGAGCTTTCGCTTCAAACGAGCAGCGTCGCTGGCCGCGGGGGTCGCCGACTCCCTCTTCCTGGCCGCGAGGGGCTTTTGGGGCCGGGCGGGCGCCTTTCGTGCGGACCTGCGAGTTCGGCGATGTCACCGAGAAGTGCGCCGAGCCACTCCGACTCGTCCAGCGTGGGGATGACGACCGAGAGCCTGGGGGCGCGTCGGCTCACCGCCCGATGTCGTTCAGCGTCCAGTCATAGTCGAAGAACTCGACCTCGGTGCTCTGATTCCCGAGATCTCGAGCGAGGCCGGCGGAGACATGGGGCATGAGAAAAGTCTTGAGCCCCGCGATTCCTCCGAAGTCGTCCTTGTACCAGTCCAAGACCTTGTTCAGGCGGATGGTAGCGCCGTCGGCCCTCTCCACCCGGAAGTGCTCCGGATTACTGACGAGGTGGCTCACGGCCCGGTCGAGCTGAGCGTCCAGCTCTTCACCCGTATACCCCTCCGGCCAAATGGGCGGACAACTTCGGGCCGCACAATTCACGGCGAAGTGAATGCGGGGGTCGCCCATTGGCCGGATGATCTCGTGCTCGATCTCACCCGGCGATCGCTCCGCTCCCGCGATTCGGCAGTGCTTGAGTGAGAAGACATCGGGAATCTGCCACACGGAGTTCACGGGCCGGTCCGCCACCGCGTTGCGGATGCGCGAAAAGAGGCGCCCGTCCTTCTCGATCGGGTAGTGATCCACCACCAGAGTCAGCATGCAGGCGTTGTATGCATTGATCCAGAAAGCGAGGCGGGTATCGGCGGGTGCCGCCTCGAGCGCAGTCGTGTTCACCACCGCCATTGTCACCAGGTAGGCGTCGAGCCCGGCGCGACCGTCTTTCAGTCCCTGGTAGTCGATCAGTGGCTGCTCGACGACCTCACGGAGCACGGCGGTGAATGCGGAATGATCCGGCAACTCCTGAGCCGAGAGCGTCGAAGCGGCCGCAAAGGACGAAAGCGGTAGTGACGAGAAGGCCAGGATCACGGCCGCGGCCCCCGGCATCTTCAGACCGAGTCGCTTGGCGATCACCGGGAGGAAGCTGAGCAACACGAGAAGGGCTCCGGAAATGAGGACCCTCGGTAGCGCGTCTCGCGAGGCTTCTTGCGAGCCGGCGAGCAGCGCGTCCGCGAACATCGTGTATACGAGCGTGCCCGGGAAGATCCCGATCACGGTCGCAAGTGCGTACGTGGGCCAGCGGATCGAGGTCAGGCCCGACGCGAAATTCAATGCGTTGAAGGGGACCGCCGGGATCAGCCTGAGCGTCAGCAATCCGCGAAAGCCGTGATTCTCGGTTGCGCGATCCAAAGCCTGTATGCGCGCGCCCGCGAGCCGCGCCACCCCGTCACGTCCCAGGAATCGCCCGATGCCGAACGCCAGGTTCGCGCCGACGTTCGCGCCGAGCGTCGTGAGCAGCGTACCCCAGAACACGCCGAACATGGCGCCGCCGGCCAGCGTCAGAATGGAGCCTGGTATCGCGAGGGCGGTGGCAGCGGCGTAAGCCACGACGTATACCAGCGCGGCCGCAGAGGAGTCTCGCAGCCAATTGATGGCGATCTCGCCACCATCTCGGCTCAGGTATTCGCCGAGAGGGGTGAGTGTCGCCGCAAGCGCTCCGCCCGCCAGGATCAGCACGAGCGCCGCGAGCTTGAGCCATATCCCGCGGCCGCTGCTCACTACTTCAGCCATGAAATCACCTTGGTGAGCACGCGCCCACCGGCGCCGTCGAGCCTTGTCCGACGGTAGGTATTGGATGCGCGCAGAACGCCTTCCACCATGGTCGGATACGGGAAAATCGTGCCCGCGATGTCGTTCAACGTGAGCCGGTTCTTCTTCGCGAGCACCAGCGGCATCAACAGATCCCCGGCGTGCCTACCCAGAATCGAAGCGGCCAGAATGCGCCCCTTCTTGTCTGCGGTGATCTTCACCAGGCCTTTCGTTTCACGGTCCACGATCGCTCGGTCGAGGTCGTCGAAGGGGTAGGTGAACGTGCTGCCGCCGCGCCCCTGTGCTTCCTCGTGAGAAGGGCCCACGTGTGCCAACTCGGGGTCCGTGAAGGTGACGGTTGGCACCGAGTCGTAGTTCACGCGTGCGGAGCCCGGGATCAGCGCGTTGCGCAGGACGGCCTTCGCCATGTAGTCGGCGACGTGCGTGAATTGCATCCCGCCCGTGACGTCGCCCGCGGCCCAGACGCCGCGGTTCGAGGTGCGCAGGCGGTCGTCCACGGCGACCGCTCCGCCCCGAGTTTCCACGCCGGCGTTCTCCAGGGCGAGTCCTTCCGTGAGCGGCTTTCTTCCCGTGGCGACGAAGATTTCGCCCACGACGACTCGCTCGCCGCTGTCGGTGACCACGACCTTGGAGTCACCGCCCGCCTCGACTCGCTCCGCGCGGGTTCCAAGCCGAAAATCGATGCCTTCGGCCTCCATGATCGACTGCAGGTGGCGCGCGAGCTCAGCGTCGTCTCTGGGGAGGATCCTCGGCGTCATCTCGATGACCGTGACCGACGAGCCCAGGCGCGCGAAGACCTGAGCCATTTCGAGTCCGATGGGGCCGGCGCCCAGAACCGCGATCCGGCTCTCGAGCTCGTTCCTCTCGAAGAGCGTGTGGTGGTTCAGGTAGCCGGCTTCCGCCAGGCCTGGAATCGGTGGGGCCACGGGTAGCGCGCCGGTCGCGAGCACGATGCGCTTCGACTTGAGTCGCCCCACGCCTTCGACCTCGACCGTATCGGGCGACACGAAGTGGGCTGTACCGAACTCGACGGTGACGCCCATGTCCCGAAAGCGTTGCGGGTCGTCGTGGTGTTCCACGACCCCACGGGCTTCCCGCATCCCCGCCATGACCGAAGAGAATGCGTGGGCCGGCGCCGCGGCCTCGAGACCCAGCTTGTCGGCGTGCCTCATGGCGTGCGCGAGCCGTGCAGACGCGATGAGGGCCTTGGAGGGCACGCAACCGGTCCACAAGCAGTCGCCTCCCAGCGCCGCCTTTTCCACGAGGGCTGCGCGCACGCCGAGATAAGCGGCGCCGGCGGCGGAGACGAGCCCGGCCGTGCCACCGCCGATCGCGATCAGGTCGTACTCTTTTGGCTGCATCCCTCGAAGTCCCTGCTGGGAGACGACTCGCCGAAGAGCGCTCCGGGGCCCTTGCTGACTCGGGATCAATGCGCGACCGCACTCAGGCGGTTCCCGGCCGTGATCGATGCCCCTCATATAGGGACCCTCGGGTCGTCCCACCAGGGTATGCTGCTGTCTCGCCTGGGGCGCTACCTTGCCATCTACCGAGAATGACCCCGCAAAGACTTTCGCTTTCTCTTCGGGTTTTATACTTTGCTGTCGAACGCCCCAGGATTGGTGGTATCGTTTCGTGGCATCGCAAGGACGGAGGCGAGATGGCAACGGCGCAAATGACTGAAAAAAACGAGCAAAAGAAGGTCGATCAAAGGGAGAAGGCACTGGGTACCGCGCTCACGCAGATCGAGCGCGCCTTCGGGAAGGGCGCGATCATGCGCATGGGTGAAGAAGGCTTCGCCAGCAGTATAGATACCATTCCCACCGGCGCATTGAACCTCGACGCGGCCATCGGCATCGGCGGGATGCCCCGAGGCCGGATCAGCGAGATCTACGGTCCTGAATCTTCGGGAAAGACGACACTCTGCCTGCATGTGATCGCGAATGCTCAGAAGCTGGGTGGGATCGCCGCCTTCATAGACGTCGAGCACGCACTCGACGTTGGATACTCGAGGAAGCTGGGCGTGGACGTCGACAACTTGCTCGTGTCGCAGCCCGACACGGGCGAGCAGGCCCTCGAGATCGCTGAAGTGCTCATTCGCAGCAATGCGATCGATGTGGTGATTATCGACTCCGTCGCCGCGCTCGTCCCTCGGGCCGAGATCGAGGGCGAGATGGGCGACACGCACGTCGGTCTCCAGGCGCGCCTCATGAGTCAGGCGCTGAGGAAACTCACGGGCGCCGTGAGCCGGTCGAACACGGCGGTGATCTTCACCAACCAGATTCGCGAAAAGATCGGCGTGATGTTCGGCAGTCCGGAGACGACATCCGGGGGCCGCGCACTGAAGTTCTATGCGTCCGTTCGGTTGGATATCCGACGCATCGGCGCCATCAAGGACGGCCAGGATGTGATCGGCAACCGCACACGGGTGAAGGTCGTGAAGAACAAGTGTGCGCCGCCCTTCCGTCAGGCGGAATTCGACATCCAGTACGACCAGGGCATCAGCCACCACGGCCTGTTGGTCGACCTGGGCGTCGAGCACGAGATCGTCGACAAGTCGGGCTCCTGGTTCTCCTACGGCGACCTGCGCTTGGGTCAGGGTAAGGAGAACTCCAGACTGTTCCTGATCGAGAACCCCGACATCGCCGACGAGATCGAGACGCGGCTCCGCGCAACGCTCGGCCTTCCCTGCGCCGATGCTGACCAGCCCGAGACGGCCGGCGCAGACCCGGAACCCACCGCCGCAAAAGTTACGGAGGCAGAGGCCGACTAACCCTCGATTGCGAGCAGTCCTCGAGGCCCCGGACCGCCCCATCGGTCCGGGGCCTTCGTATTCAGCCATCCCCCCACCGTCAACCGCCCCAACGAAGCCAACCGGTCGGGGGAGTGGGAGGGCATTGCACTCAGAGCTCGCACGCACCGCCCGCGACCCAAGGGGGTAGCGGAGGCGGCAGGGCAGGGCGGGGCAAGGCAGCCCCGCAGCGGCAGGCGACGAACCAACGGTCAAGCCGCGCATCCAGACGCCCCCAGCATCCGAGATTTGCGGAAGGGCGGCGAGGGCAGTGCCTTCCCGCTCCCCGTCCACACACACACCGTATCGCGAAGTACTCCCCCAATCCGTTATCCTTAAGACTGCCCAAAACACAAGCAGCTTCCCCGCGAATCGACCCATGAAAACCCCCGAGATCCGACAGCGATTCCTCGACTTCTTCAAGGAGCGGGGTCATGAGGTCCGCCCGAGCTCTTCCCTCGTGCCGGCGGACGATCCCACGCTGCTCTTCACGAACGCGGGCATGGTTCAGTTCAAGCGCATCTTCTTGGGGCAAGAACAAGTCCCGTACAAGCGGGCTGTCACGTCTCAAAAGTGCGTGCGCGCGGGCGGAAAGCACAACGACCTCGAAGAGGTGGGGATTTCGGTCCGCCACCACACGTTCTTCGAGATGCTCGGCAACTTTTCCTTCGGTGACTACTTCAAGGAGGAGGCGGTCGAGTTCGCTTGGGAGCTGATGACAGAGGTGTACGGACTCGATCCCGACCGGTTTTACGCCACGGTACATCACACGGACGACGAGGCGGCCCGCCTGTGGTCCACCAACGTGGGGCTCGCCGCAGATCACATCTACCGGTTGGGCGACAAGGACAACTTCTGGCAGATGGCGGACACGGGTCCGTGTGGCCCCTGCTCGGAACTGCACTACGACCTACGCGAGAATCCGACGCCGGTGACCAGCACCGAAGAGTTCGTCGAGCTCAACGAGGCAGGCACCATCATCGAGCTCTGGAACCTCGTCTTCATGCAGTTCGACCGGGACGCCTCGGGCGAACTGACGCCGCTACCGGCGGCGTCGGTGGATACCGGCGCCGGACTCGAGCGCATCGCCTCGGTCCTGCAAGGCGTGGATTCCAGCTACCACACGGACGCGTTCGCACCGATGCTCGACAGCGTGGCGGACTTCGTCGGCCGTCCCTACGACCGTGAGTCCGAGGAGGCCGTTGGGTACCGGGTGCTCGCGGACCACGCTCGCTCGGTGGCGTTTCTTCTTGCCGACGGTGTGTTCCCGTCCAACGAGGGTCGCGGATACGTGTTGCGCCGTATCCTCCGGCGAGGCGTGCGGCACGCTTGGCTGCTCGGCCGGCGTGAACCAACGATGGTGGGGGTCGTGGCCTCTGTCGTCGACAGCATGGGCGAGGCGTACCCCGACCTGATTCACCGCCGCGAGCACCTGCAACGAGAAACGCGCGCGGAGGAAGAGCGCTTTTTGGCGACCATCGAAGGCGGTATGAGCCGCTTCAACGAACTCGCGAGCTCCGAGGGGGCGACGATCTCGGGTGAGGAGGCCTTCAAGCTGCATGACACGTTCGGCTTCCCGCTGGACCTCACGCAACTGATGGCGGAGGAACGGGGCGTCACGGTCGACGTGGCGGGCTTTGCGACGGCGCTCGAAGAACAGCGGAGGCGGTCCCGAGCGGACCGAAGCGCCTCCGGACTGGGCATTGATACAACGCAAAGCACCGAGGGTTGGACGAGCCTGTCGGAGGATGAGCAGACCTTCGTGGGGTACGACTCCCTGACCGTCGATACCAGCGTGCTGGCGTACCGCCACGGCGACGACGCACTCGGGCTCGTGCTGGAACAGAACTCCTTCTACGTCGAAAGCGGCGGCCAGGTCTCCGATAAGGGCACTGTGAGCGGAGACGGGTGGATGTTGACCGTCTCCGACGTCGCGAAGGTCGGTCCCTGGACGGCCTTGTTCGGCACCGTGGAGGGCGCGTTCCCCAGCGACCCGGACTCCGTACCGGTGGCCGCCGAGGTGCCCGCTCGATTGAGGCGCGATACCGTGCGCAACCACACCGCGACCCACTTGCTGCACGCGGCGCTGCGGCAGGTTCTGGGCGAGCACGTCGTCCAGCGTGGCTCCCTCGTGGCACCCGACCGGCTCCGCTTCGACTTCGCGCACACGGCGCCGATGACGATTGAGCAGCGAGAGCGGGTCGAGTCGATCGTGAACGAGGGCGTTTGGGCGGATCATCCCGTAGAGATCAGCTCCCGGTCGTATTCGGACGCGGTCGAGGCCGGGGCCATGGCGCTTTTCGGTGAGAAGTATGCGGACGAGGTCCGGGTGGTGAACGTGCCAGGCGTGAGCATGGAGTTGTGCGGAGGCACGCATGCGCGGCACACCGGTGAGATCGGCCTCTTCCGCTTGGTGGGCGAGTCCGGCGTGGCCGCTGGGGTCCGCCGGGTCGAGGGGCTGACGGGGCCGGGCGCGTTCGGCTATCTCAAGGGGCAGGAGGCGATTCTCGCCGAGGCGGCGGCCACGTTGAAGACCGCGCCGGAGAATCTCACGCACCGAGCGGAACAGCTGCTGAGTGAACGCTCCGAGCTCGAGGGCCTGCTCGACGAGTTGCGGGCCGAGGGTGGCGGAGGTGAGCAGGAAGTGGCCTCCGAGGTCGTCGAGTTGGGCGAGGGTTCGTCGGGATCCACCTCCAACTACAGAGGTATCCGATTGAGGGCGCGTAACGCCGACGATGCCAGAAAGTGGGGGGACAGCTTCCTGGGTAGCGGGGTCTCGGGGGTCGCCGTGCTGGTCGCCGAGATGCCGGGGGATACGCGCAAGCTGTTCGCTTTCGTGAGCGACGATCTGATCTCTCGAGGGGTCCGCGCGGACGCGATCGTGCGCCAAGTGGCGACGATCGTCGGTGGACGTGGCGGCGGCCGGCCCCATATGGCGCAGGCTGGCGTGGAGGACCCGACGCGAATCGAGGAGGCGCTCAACTTCGGCGCGTCGGTAGTGCGGGAGCTGCTGGCGGAGGGACGAGCGTGAGCCACGTCCGCTCCTGGCTCGACGCCCGGAGACCGGCTGCGCATATGGACCTTGGACCATGGCTGCAGGCCGACGCCGAGTGGCGTGCCGGGTCGACTTCCGTGGAGGGGGGCGCAGCGGACGACCCGTCGATGACCGACCGAATGACGCGCCTCGGGTTGGCCGCGCTCGGCGAAGCGAAAGCGCGACCCGGTCGCGTACGGGACAGCGCGTTTCAGCTGCTTGCGGGGGACGCGTTGTTGACCTACGCGTGTGAGGCGGCGCTCGAGGAGCCCGACCCCGAAGCGGCGCTGCACGGCATCTTGGCTCGGACGACGAGCGTGCGATGAGGCACGACGACCCCAGCGCATTTACCGATATCCACAGTCATCTCGTGCCCGGTGTCGACGACGGTGCGCGCGACCTGGACGACACACTCGCCTCGGTCGAGCGCATGACCCGGCTCGGGATTCGGAAGATCCTCACGACGCCCCACCTGAACGGGAGCCTCACACGAGACGTCGAAGCGCTCGAGGCCCGGCTGAGCGAGGTCGACGAGGCCTTCGCACGGGCTGCCGAAGCGGTGGGCAAGGAGTACCCCGAGATCGAGTTCAAGCGTGGGCACGAGGTCATGCTCGACATCCCCGACGTCGACTTCTCCGACGCTCGCGTGCGACTGGCCGACACCTCCTTCGTATTGATCGAGTGGCCGCGGCTACAGGTGCCGCCTGGTACGACTCGGGTTCTGGCGCGCATCATCAGCGAAGGCTATCGACCCATTATTGCTCACCCGGAGCGGTACATCGGGATCGACCGGAACTTGGGCGTGATCGCCAAATGGCGAGAGGTCGGCGCATACCTGCAAGTGAACTACGGCTCGGTCTCCGGTCGCTACGGCCCCGAGGCGAAGGGGATCGCCGCGCGACTGCTGCGGCGCGGCTGGGCGGACTACCTGGCCTCCGACTTCCACGCTCAATCGAATGCCAAGATCTACTTCAAGGAAGCGTCCGCCTACCTCGACGCGCGGCGCGCGGGCGAGTCCCTCACCAACCTCTGCCTGACGAATCCGGCGCGAGTACTCAAAGATGAGCCCCCGCTTTCCGTCCCGCCGCTGCCGCCCGAGATGGGCCTTTGGGGTCGTATGAAGGGGATTCTCGAACGGGAGGCACCATGAGGGACAGCGGCGCCGTGATCGGCGAGCACTTGAGTGATTTGTCCGCGTTGAGCTCCGCGGTCTCGGATACCATGTCCGGGCAGATCGAAGAGTTCGCTGATCGAGTTCTCGGGACGATTCTCGCGGGCGGCAAGATCATGTTCTGCGGCAACGGGGGCTCTGCGGCGGACGCTCAGCATCTGGCCACGGAGTACGTGGTGCGTTTTGCGCGAGAGCGCCGAGCTCTGGCGGCGCTGGCGCTCACGACCGACACGTCTCTGTTGACCGCGGGCGCCAATGACTATGGCTTCGATACGATCTTCTCTCGCCAGATCGAGGCGTTGGGACAGGCGGGGGACCTGCTGATTCTGCACTCGACCAGCGGAGAGTCCGACAACCTCCTGGCCGCCGCGGCGGCCGCGCGGCGGATCGGCATCTCGACCGCCGCGCTGTTGGCCAAGGGTGGAGGGCGGCTCGGGGCGTGTGTCGACATGGCTCTGGTGGTGCCGACCGACTCTACAGCCCGCGCCCAGGAACTCCATCTCGCGATCGGACACGTCGTGTGTGAACTCGTCGACGCGGCAATCGCACGAGACGACTGATACCAGGGTGCCGCGCTTGCGTGCGGCGTTCAAGGGAGCGAGGGCTGCAAAGGCATGAACGACTTGATCGACCTGACGGGTAAGACGGCTCTGGTCACTGGGGGCTCCCGCGGTGTGGGGCGCGCCACCGCGTTATTGCTCGCGCGAGCGGGCGCGTCCGTTGGCATCGCTTTCAGGAGTCGGCGGGCTGATGCCGATGCGGTGGTGACCGAGCTCGAAGGACTCGGCGTCCGGGCTTGGGCGCAGCAGGGCGATCTCGCGAAGCCCGAGGCCGCATCAGCGTTGTTCGCCAGGGCGGCGGAGGAGTTCGAGGGCCTCGACATCTTCATCGGCAACCACGGGGTGTGGCCGCCGGTGGACACACCGGTGGCCGAGATGACCGACGACCAGTGGCACGCTACGATGGCCGCCAACCTGCATTCGGTTTTCTACACCTGCAGGGCGGCCGCTCGGGCCCTCCGTGAAGACGGCCGCCTGGTTCTTGTGGGCAGCACCGCGGGCCAACGGGGGGAGGCCTATCACGCCGACTATGCGTCGAGCAAAGGCGCGATGATCTCGTTCGTGAAAGGATTCTGCATCGAGCTGGCTCCGCGCGGCATCACGGTCAACTGCGTCGCCCCTGGGTGGATCGACACCGAGATGTCGGCGTCCGCTTATAAGGGTGAGGAGCGAGAGAGCGTCGCCCGAGCGATTCCTATCGGGCGAATTGCCACGGCGGAAGACGTGGCCGGTCCCATCGTCTTCCTGTGCTCGGCTCTCGGGCGCCACATCACCGGTGAGATTCTGAACATCAATGGAGGGGCTGTTCTAGTGGGGTGAGCTCGGCTCGACCGTCGGCGCCTCCGGCGGTCCTCTGGATCAGTCGCAAACTCGAGGAAGCGGGTTACGAAACGTGGGCCGTAGGGGGCGCGGTTCGCGACGCGTTGTTGCGACGACCCTCCGGCGACTGGGACATGGCCACCCGCGCCCGTCCTGAGCAGGTCGAGAAGCTCTTCCGGCGTACCGTCCCGATCGGGGTCGAGCACGGGACGGTCGGCGTTCTGGCGCGCGACGGCACCATGTACGAGCTCACGACCTTCAGAAAGGATGTCGAG
>Ga0066376_10002356_pt1 | contig 17627 bp, 16 predicted proteins | sample Knorr_S15_td_Bot_FD_77009 | JGI IMG/M metagenome (GOLD analysis project Ga0066376, IMG submission 77009) | Marine microbial communities from Southern Atlantic Ocean transect - Knorr_S15_td_Bottom_ad_5009_LV_A | ecosystem: Environmental > Aquatic > Marine > Oceanic | place: Southern Atlantic... | reverse complement strand
CCGACCCGAACTTGTTGGCGTCGGCTCCACAATAAAAGCGGTACCAGGTAAGCCAAGGTTTTACCGGTGCCGGTGGGGGCGTCGGCTACTAAAAATTGGCTACCCGCCAAAGTGTCCGAAACTGCGTTGGCTAAGGCCCGCTGACCAATCCGCTCCTTGCCCACTTCACCTTGACAGGCAAAATGTTTAGGCAACAAATCGAAAGCAGTTTCTAAACAAGTTGCATCTTCCACCGAGAGTCCTTGCTCAGTTTCTAACCGTGATTCAAGTGGCTCATGCTCTGCAAAGTGGAGTTGGTAATCATGTAAAAACTGCGGCTGAATTTTCTGAATGATGCGGTCGGAATCTAATGGCGCTTCCTCCACGTCATGGTGCAAGCCACCATCTTCTACCGCGTGGGTGAACAACTCGTCATCACCGCCGCCAAACCGGCTAGGCGAATCCAACAACTCAAACGCAAACTCCAACCATTCCCAAGCGTCGGCGGTGTCGTCGGCGGTAGCGCGCATTTCATCTAAACAGCGGGCCACCAAAAATCGTAAGGATTCGGGCCGATCAAAATGGTCCCGCACTAGGGCTTCACATAGCCGACGCACATCCGCTGGGGTGGGAGTCTCTGGCGCCACTTGATGCACATGGTGGCGGAAAAACTGTCCCCAATGGCGATTGCCACGGGCGGGATGAAGCAGCGCACCGAATCCTTCCAAATCCAAAACCATCGGCGGGATTTCCTCGGGGCAAGCCAAAGAAAAGCGCTGCGAAAACTCTTGGCGGCCGTCCATCAAAACCACTCGTCGGCCGGCAAAGGTCTGCCAAGCACCTGCTGTCGGCTGCCCCGAAATCAGTCTTTGGACGCCATCCTCCAGCTCAAAAGTGGCTGCTTCCAAACTATCCACCGCGTCCTCTTTGGGGTCTGGGCCCTGGCTTTGCAGGGTGGCAAAAATGGGGGTTTGAGCGGGGAGCAAGGGGAATGGGGCAACCGGAGGCTAGGGGGCCGAAAGGGGTCCTCATTTGCCGATTGACTGCCGCTAGGCGATAATAGCGAGCCGTTTTCCCTAAAAGGACCAAAAAAACTCCCAAAAATATGCTCGAAATTACCGACATCCCCGTCGCTGGCTATGAGAACGTCAAGCGGGCCATTGATTCCGAAACGGGCCTCCACGCCATCATTGCCGTCCACAGCACCGTGCTTGGCCCCGCTTTGGGTGGCTTGCGGCTGTGGGAGTATGCCTCAGAAGAAGAAGCTTTGACCGACGTCTTGCGCTTGTCCAAAGGCATGACCTACAAGGCTTCTTGCGCTGGCTTGGCACTGGGTGGCGGAAAATCGGTAATGATTGGCAACCCGGGCATGAAGTCGGATGCATTGTTTGCTTCCATGGGCGAATTCGTGGAAAGTTTCGGCGGCTCTTACATTACTGCCGAAGACGTCAACACCAAGCCATCGGATATGGCCGTGATTGCCAAGCAAACCGATTCAGTGGTAGGTTTGGAAGGTAAATCAGGCAACCCTTCTCCCAAAACTGCGTGGGGATGTTTCTTAGGATTGAAGGCTTGCTTGGAACAAAAATTTGGTTCGGCGGATATGAAAGACAAAGTGTTTGCCTTTGAGGGCGTCGGTTCAGTTGGCTCCATTTATGCCAAGCTGATTGCCGAGCAAGGCGGCAAAATTATCCTGGCTGACATCAAAGATGAGGCCGCACGTCGTGTCGCCGAAGAAACTGGCGGAACCATTGTTTCGCCCGACGCCATCCGCAGCGTGGACTGTGATGTATATGCCCCGTGTGCTTTAGGTGGTTCGGTTAATCAAGAAACCATTCCTAGCATCAAAGCCAGGGTCATTTGTGGGGCGGCCAATAACCAGCTCCTGGATGAAAATGATGGCGTCTCTCTGCGCAAACACGGCATTCTCTATGGACCCGATTACGTGGTCAACGCCGGCGGACTCATCAACGTTTACAACGAGTTGGTTCCCGGCGGGTATCAAGAAGCTCGCGCTTTGGATGAAATGGAAATGATTTACGAAAACCTAAAAGAGATTTTTGAAATTTCTACGCAACGTAATATCTGCACTTCCAAAGCAGCCGACTTGTTTGGTGACCGGCGCATCCATGCGGCGCGGGACTTGGTTTCCGAAAACGCTTAACTTTAAGCGGTAGTCGCTTCCACACCGTCGGCGGTAACCACCATGGTGTGCTCAGTTTGAGCCACTCGCGCTTCGGGGTTTGGATCTACTAAGGGTGGAAAGCTCATCAGGGAATGGGTCCGCAGTAAACGAGCGATGGTGGATTCAATCGCTTCAGCTGTGCAATTCAAAAAAGTGCGCCGTGCGAATGGAAGACCATTCATGGCTTCAATTTGTTTCCACACCGCCGCGTCAATCCCTTTCATTTTGCGCGGCTCTCGGTGCATCATGAAAATTTCTGAGCGACCTTGCTCATGGACGGTGCCGCGGCCATCGGTAGCGAAGGGCTCGATAGCGATGACCATGCCTTCTTCCAGAGTGTCGTGGCCATAGGAATCTGGGGTGGCCGGAATCTGCGGGGCGGTGTGCACTTTCCAACGTGCTACGCCATGGCCAGTGAGGTTGTAAACCGGGGTGTAGCCACGGCTGGTAATCGCTTCTTCAATGGCGGCACTGATTTTGCGGACCTCTACTCCAGGTCCAGCTATGTCCATTGCGGCGGCAAGGGCGGCGGCCGATGCATCCACCATGCCTTGGTAAAAGGGCTTTGCACCGAGGTACTTGGTTTGCGCATTGTCTGCGATATAGCCGTCCACTTCTACGCCGATGTCAATCTTGACCATGTCTTCGGCTTGGTAAACCAGGTCGTCTTCCGGCGAGGGGCAATAGTGGGCGGCAATATGGTTGCGGCTGGTTTGGGCGGGGAAGGCCGGCCGCCCACCCTCTGCTCGGATGAAGTCCTCGACCGCTTCCATGACCGTGCGTAGCTTGGCGCCAGGTTCAATCATGGAAACTCCCAACTCGCGGGCCAGACGGGCGATACGGCCGGCCTCTCGGAATTTTTCCAAGGCACCGGGTTCTAGAGCGGGGCGAAGTGTGGTGGTCATGACTATGCTGGAAGGCCGGCATTTTAAAGGAGTTACAGTTTTTCGGTGGGTTTGGCCGAAATAGTTTTGGAGCAAAAAACATGCTACAAATCACCACTGGACAAACTCTCGGCTCTTACCGCGTACTCAACTTTTTGGGACGAGGTGCCTTCGCCCTAGTCTTTTTAGCCGAATCCCCTTCGGGTGAGATGGTTGCCCTCAAAATGGGTGACGAAAGTGGTGGTGGCCAATACCTTCCTCGCTTCGGCGAAGTCACCGGTGAAAGGAACCCCAGCGGTGTCAGTCCCGACGAAACTCCAGCTGAAGCACTCTTTTTAGATCCCCGTGAGGGTGCTAAGGCTGAAGTGCTGGACAGCCACGAAGTAGATGAACTGCTTCGCAACGAAGCTGAGATTCTAAAATCTGCCGACGGCCGCGGCTTACCCAAATTGTTAGAGGTGTTCGAATTGGACACCCGTCCGGTATTGGTCATGGAATACATCGAAGGCTCTACCCTGCGTGAGAAGATTCGTTCCTTGGAAGGAATCAAGTTGGGTTGGTTGGTAGAAGTGTCCCGTACCTTGGAACGGCTACAAGGATTAGGTTGGGAATGCCACGGGGACGTAAAACCCGAAAACATCATGGTGACCTTGGACGAAAGAGTCATTCTCTTGGATCCCATGCCTAGCGCGACTCGCAGTGACGAAATTTTGGCCACCCCTTGGTACAACCCGTTTTTGCGCCATGATTCCAAAGGTGACACCCACAGCTTGGCGATTCTGCTTTATGAATTGCTGTGTGGTTGCTTACCTTTCGATGAAGCCCCGTTCCGTTACGCTGGCATGCCGGAAAGCGCTTGTTCAGAAGAGGACCTTAGCTTGGCTTTGTCCATGTACCTGGCTTATCCTAAGCCCCGCGAAGTCAACGCCCACGCGCCGCGCGAATTGGAGCGCATCATTTATCGCTCCTTGTGTGACGAAGCTTACGGTTTGGCCGACTTCCGCCTGGACTTGGAAGACTTCCTCGCCAAGGTATAAAGCAAGAAGTTTCCTACGCCCATGGGAAACCTTACGCCGATGCCAGCGGTTGATAATCGACCAAAGCTGAATCTCTAGGATCCACAACTCTGCCTTCGGCAGAAGACAGGTAAGCGGCCATGAGTATTCTCATGACTTCTACGCCATCATCAAAGGTGAGCTTAGGTTTTCCGCGGCCCAAAAAAGCGTTCACAAAATGGCGGTTCTCCCCGGAATAGCCATAGTGGGCCGGCTCATTTGGCACTAAAGGCATTTGCCCTTGTTCGGCATTTTGCTTTTCGACTAAATCCTCACCTGCGGTTCCTTTCACTTCACGCGAGAAAAACACTTTGACTCCCGCGTCGGCCATGTCCACGTCCAGAGAATATTCAGGACCGAGCAGTTGGAAAGTGTGGCGCAAGCCAGCGCCGACGTAACTCCACGAGGACGTGGTTTCACTCAGCAAAATCTGCCCATCCTCGGTTTGCCATTTGACCGTGGCGCGAGCAAAGTCTTCGGTGTTGTGATTGGCCCAATCTACTTTTGAGTCAAAACGGTCTTTCAGTTGTTTGGCATAAGCCGGCTGAGTCCACTTGAGGTTTGCACAAGTGGCCGAGACTTCAATCGGAATCAAAGATTTACGAGGTGCCCCAGGTTCGGTCAACAACCAACGCGCAGCCTCAACGCTGTGGCACATCATGTCCAACAGCACGCCGCCGCCGGCGATTTCGGGTTGCCAAAACCAAGCCGAATGGGGCCCTGCGTGTTCTTCGGCAGCGCGCGCAAGGTAAGGACGGCCGGCCAGGCTGGCACCGCGGCGCCATAGGACTTCTTTACTACGCACCAAAGATGGTGCAAACAACATGTCTTCCAAGTAGCCGGTGGGTACGCCGATGTCATCGGCAATCGCTTTGACCTCAAGCGCTTCTTTGAGAGTGCGGGCCAAGGGCTTTTCTAGGCAAATGCCTTTCAAGGGAGTTTCGCGTTTTGCGTTTCCCTCCTTGATGGCGTTCATGATTTCAATACGGGTGTCGTTGCGCGCGCAAATCCACAACGCATCTACGTTTGGGTTGGCCGCCATTTCTGCGGTGGAATCAAAAGCCTTCGCTGAAGCCCCTACTCCAAGTTCTCTAGCTAGGGCGGCAGTCTCTTCGGCCGACGCCATGGTCCGGCTGGACACCCCGGTGACTTCGCAGTCTCTTACTTCCACCAAAGACTGAATGTGGAAACGGGAAATAAATCCGCCGCCGACGAAACCAATGCGTAGTGGTTGTTGACTCATTGTTCTAACTCTTGATTGCCTTTAGATGGGTAAAACAGGGCCAGCAATAAGAGGCAGACTAAAGAGGCATACATGGGGTAGCTAAATAATTCTTTAAAAGAAAGGGACCCATCCATAGTGGCCCATTCTGTAGCTTTGGTGGCAATTTGGGAGCCAACGATGATGCCAATCCCAATGATGACTAAATTGAATAGAGATTGGGCGCTGGCCCGGGAGTCATCGGTAGTTTCTTCATCAACAATCATGAAGGCGACGAAAATGAAACAGCCAAAACAAAGTCCGTGCAAAGCAACCCCAGCAATGATGCCTCCTAACCCGACGACATCCGCATAAGAGAACAGCGCCATGCGTCCCGCATAAGCCAGTAGGCCAATGGCTAAAAAAGTTTTACGCGAAAGACCTTTTGCCAAAGTGGGAATGAGGGCTAACACCAAAAGTTCTGACATTTGGCCAATGGTCATCAAGCCGCCACCGCCTACGCCGAAAATTTTATTAATGGAAGTGATGAATCCTTCGGCGTCGGCTTGCAAGTTGCCTAAGAATCCGGCGGTATGCACAAAGTAAAATTGATGAATGCAACTTACTGGAACCGCAAGAAAAAACAAGGTAATCAAAGGTTGCTTGCGAATGGCCCACCAGGCTTCGAGGGTGGCACTGCGTGATTGGCCTTGGCTAGGTGGCGTGCTTGGTAAGGCAAAACAAAACAATCCCATGAGCACGCCCAGGATTCCGGAAAGCCGAAAGGCGTCGGCCATGCCAGCAAATTGCGCTGCTTGGATGACTTCTTTGCTGCCATCCGGTGGAGTGTGGGAATGAAGTAGCCATTGGCCGATGGCAATCCCGGCAGCAATCCAACCCACCGTGCCCCAAATACGGACTTTGCCAAAGTCACGGTCACGGTCGGGCAAATGATGAAAGGAAAGCGAGTTGGTGAGCGAAAGAGTGGGTGAATAAATCACCGAATACACCAAGGAGAAACCGAGGAAGCCCAGATAAGTGTCAATCGTGGCAAGTTGCCAAACTAAAAATCCGCCCAATACATGGGAGATGGCCAAAAACTTTTCGGTGGCAAACCAACGGTCGGCAATTTGGCCGGCAATGAAGGGAGCGATGATGGCACCAATGGCACCAACCGCAAAAATATTTCCGACTTCCCCGGCGCCCAATCCGCGGTGTTGGGTCAGGAAAGGCCACAGTAATGGCAACCATGCTCCCCAGATAGCGTACTGGAGAAACATCATGGTGGAGAGTCGGAAATGTAAACCGGCCGAAAGAGGAAGCGCTGCCGGTTGATTCATGCTTTAAAGTTCCCGCACTTTTATGTTGCGGTAGCGCACCGGTGAGCCGTCATCGTGATTTTGTAAGCCGATGTGTCCTTCTAAAGTGCGGTCCCCCTCAAATTGATTGACCACTTCGCCGTTAATAGTGACGGTGTAACTCTGGCCAACCACGGTGATTTCATAAAGGTTCCAGGCGCCGACCTCTTTGGTGGGCATGTGGCTGGCTTCTTTGAAGGAGTAAACCGAACCGGTGTCATGTTTAGCGCCACCGGTGTCACAAATTTGTAACTCATAACCGTGGTTGACGGCCACCCAAGGGTCCTTGCCGGGATTAGGGAAACGCACAAAAATGCCGGAGTTGTTTTCTTTGGCTTCCACTTGCCATTCCAAGGAAAGGGTGAAGTCTTTGAAGGACTTTGCTCGGTACCAAAGCAACCCCATTCCGCCGGTTGCCTTCAGGGTGCCATCCTCCACCACAAATTCACCGGGGCCGGCCATTTCCCAACACACTTTGTGGCTTCCATCGCTGAGGATTAGCCAAGGGGAATCTGAATGGTTGGGAGTGTCCGCCTGCGGCTGTGCGCAAGCCATGAGCAAGAAAAGGGGGAGCAAACGAAGCATGGCGAAACAGCCTACCACCAACGTTCAAAAACCAAAACTTCCTTCCATGGGGTGTCGTCGGCCCAAGCCTCGACCGCTTGAATGAAAGTAGGATTACCACATAAAAAAACCGATGCGTCTACGGTGGCACCTGCAAGTCGTGCGGTCAGTGCTTGGCATAAGTCACCGTCTTCTGGGTGAAGAGTGAGTGGAAATGGCGCTTGCTGTTGAATGGCCAACAACTCCTCTTGATAAATCAGTTCTGCTGGATTTTGAAAACCGCACCAAAGTTCCACCGCGGCGGGAGCAGCTTTCGGATGAGTGGACCAATGGCGAATCATTGAAACATAAGGTGCAATGCCAGTGCCGTCGGCGGCCAAAATAAGTTTGTTGTGGGTGGCGCGCGCGGTAGTGAATTTGCCGGCTGGTTTGGCAAACCAAATGGGGGTGTCGGGGGGCAAAGTGGCCAATGCGGCGGTGCCACCAGATTTGGATTTTTCCACTACGAAAAATTCCCAAGCATCCGTCTGATGAGGGGCCGACGCCATGGTGAAAAAGCGCTGCTGAAATTCGCCGTCCCCCTCAAAAACTAAGCGGGTAAATTGGCCGGGGGTGAAATCCGGCATCGGGCCCTCCTGGGCACCAACCCGGAGCACCGCAAAACCGTCGGTATCTGGGCACGGCACAAAATCAACCAGTTGGCCGGCCAACAAATTTTGCCGCGGGTCTTTGGTTTCAGTCATCGGTGAATTGTAGAATTTCCGCTATGACCGAAATGGCCACCCGTACCCTGCTCCTTGGGCATAGCCCAGACCCTGATGATGCCTTCATGCATTGGGCCTTGGCCAAGGACAAATTAGATACCGGCGATTTGCGCTTTGACCACCGTTTGGAGGATATTGAAACCCTCAACCAGCGCGCCACCCGTGGCGAATATGACATTACCGCGGTGAGTATCCATGGCTACGCTTACGTGGCTGACCGCTATGCGCTCCTGAATCACGGCGCCAGCATGGGAGAAGGTTATGGCCCGCGCATCGTGGCGCGTGAGGAAATGCACTTGGCAGATTTGCAAAAAGGCAAAGGTAAACGGCTGGCCATTCCGGGGGAGTGGACTTCGGCCCACCTTGCCGCGCAAATGTGCATCGGCGAATATGACTATGGCTTGGTGGAATTTGACCAAATTCCGGATGCGGTGGAGCGTGGTGAATATGACGCCGGCGTTTTAATTCACGAAGGCCAGCTCACTTTTGAAGCACAGGGTTTGGTTTTACTGGAGGATTTGGGCGTTTGGTGGGGCCAGGAAACCGGCGGCTTGCCTTTGCCTCTGGGCGGCAACACCGTGCGCCGTGACTTGGGAGATTTGATTCCCGAAGTCTCCCGTTTGCTGAAAGAAAGCATTGCTTTTGGTCTGGACAACCGCCAAGAAGCGGTCGCTTACGCTTTGGGCTTTGGCCGGGGCCTGGATTTGGCCCAAGCGGACGAATTCATCGCTATGTACGTCAATGACCGAACTCTGGATTACGCCGACGACGGCCGCGAGGCGGTCCGCCTATTTCTGCAGCGAGCTTGTGACGCTGGCATGATTCCGGCCCTGCCACAGCTGGATTTTGTGGGTTAAGGCCGGATAAAGGGTATTTTTCACCAATTACCCCCGCGGTGGGCCGATAAAAGAGAGGCTTCCTGCCTAGGAGATTTGATTTGGAAAAGTCAGAGGAAGAAATCACCCTACCCACGGTCCACGTCCTTATTTCGGAAAATTTCTTCTGGAGCAAGGTGGAAGGGGCGCTGATGGGTTTGGAAAGGACCCCGCGCCTGCCAGATTGGGAGGATGACGTCAAAGCCCAGATTTTGGCCAATCCAGGCGTCGCCTTGGTGGCCGACTTAGAGGAAGAACGCTTGGATGTGCTTGGCCTCATTGCCGAATTGCGCTGCCAACCAGGGTTTGAAGAGATGCCCATGCTGGGATATTGCTCCCATGACCAAACGGAGCTCCATTTGGCGGCCGCTGGGCTGGGGGTGGAAGTGATTCCACGGAGCACCTTTGCCGCCGCCTTGGTGCGGGCTTTAGGGGAGCTCAAGGCCGCTGAAGTGGATAATACTGAGGAAGAATAGGCTTTTTCAGGGGTAGCCTTCATTCCATTTTTCAGGTAGAATGAGGGGCCAAAGTGGGGTCTTAACCTGCCATTTTTCCCATTCAGGCAGGCCCTAAGCCCATCAGAAAAGGAAACTCATGAGCGCGATCAAGCTGTACGTTAAATCCACCTGTACGACCTGCCAAAGAGCAACGAAGTACTTGGAAAAGAAAGACATTCCATTTGAAGCCGTGGACATTTTGAAGAGTCCTCCGGCTAAGAAACTTCTTGAGAAGGCGGTAGACGCCCTAGACCCAAAAGGTGCCTTTAACAAGCGCGCCAAGGGCTACAAGGAGCACGACATCCCGAACGCAGAGTTCAAAACCAAGAAGGAAGTTGTTGACCTGCTTCGGTCCAATCCGGACATGATTCGTCGGCCTCTCCTGGCCCGCGGCGAAAAGGCCATCCTCGGCTTCGACGAGGCTGACTACGCCACCTTCCTCCGCTAATTCTGGACCCGAAACCTGGCGGGATTACCCCCGGGTTCGGTACCTCCCAGACGGAAAAACAACTTCCGTTCCCGACCCATTGGCGGTTGAGGAACCATTGGAAATGCGTGTCCGTGGTCATGCTTTGGCGGTGGTGATGCGCACCCCGGGCCGTGAACGGGAGCTTTTGGCCGGTTTTTTGGCCTCGGAAGGGGTTATCGGCCAGGGCGATGATTTGCTTGCCGTGGAAGCCTGTTTTGACCCAGAAACCGGTGAGCCAGCACCCAACGTTTGGAATGCCGCTCTGGCCGAAGGGGTTTCTTTTGACCCGGAACGTAGCCGATTTGCGGTGGTCGGCTCTTCGTGCGGATTGTGTGGCACCCGCACCTTGGAAGAACTAGAAAAGGACTTGCCCAGCTTGGCTCCGGCGCCCGCCCAAGTGGAGGCATTGCTGGAATCGGGTTTTGACCGCTTGCGCCAAGTTCAGCCCCTGTTTGAGGCCACCGGCGCGGTCCACGGTGCAGCTTTGTTAACTGAGCAAGGAGAGCTATTGGACTTTGCTGAAGACGTCGGCCGTCACAACGCGGTCGACAAAATTCTTGGGGCTAGGCTTTTAGCCGACGACTACCCGCTAGTGAATCCGGTGGCACTTTTGGTGACTGGCCGCATCTCTTTTGAAATTGTTCAGAAAGCGGCTTTGGCCGGAGTGCCGGTATTGGCCGGTATTGGTGCGCCTACTGGTTTGGCGGTGGAGTTGGCTACTCGTTCCGGGCAGACTTTATTTGGCATGGTGCGCAACGGTTGCGCCAACCGTTACGGCGCTTAAAGCTCGATGTTGGTATCGATGGCCGTGAGGCTGTGAATGTTGAAGGTACCGGACTCTTCGCGCACCCGGTCTATGTAACGACCGTAACCGGTGCGTGGAGTGTAGGTCACAAAACCAATTTCTTCCCTGCCGTCTTTGAAATACAAGCGAACGGCTTGCTGGGTGTGCAAGGATTTAAGGCAATCAATTAAAGCCTCAATCGAGGAGTTTGCCGGAACGGAAGGAATGTCTATGGGATCAGCTCTACGGACCATGTTTGGTGGTGGGGGGGTTAGAGGGTGACGGTTTGCCCAAGGGGCGTTAAGACTTTGGAGCGCAACAGCAACTCCGACCAAGATTCAAAGTTTTGACTGCCATCTCTGGCTGCCTGAGTGAGGTCCGAGAGGGATTCAAACTCTCCTGCCATGGCGTCGGTTTCTCGGATGGAGACATCCATGCCGGTGGCGTCCAAGGCGTAGACCACGCCGACGTGTACCGCACCGACTTCAGTAGTGTCATCATTGAGTAGACCCAGCGGGGTCAAACTCAGGGGGGCGGTCGTCGGCAACACCAATTCTTCATGAAGTTCTCTCTGGCAGGCGTTGAGGAACAAGTCTTCTTCCCCATTTTGCGGGGAATCACACGGATTGATGTGGCCGCCGACGCCAATGGAACGTTTGCCATGGAGACGAGCTTCTTCTTGTTTGCCCAGACGGGTTAGGCACAACACGCGGTTTTCTTGCATCACCGCCACGTAGGGGATGGGTTGCTTGTAATCCGGATGGGTTTCCGCGTAGCGGCGCTCCATAAAAAAGCCTTCTTCGCGGGCGGGTTGAAGAAATCGTTCTTCAAAATCTGGGCCCGAAAGCGGGCACAAGCCATGCACCCCGGCGCGAGGGAACAAAGCAGTGCGAGGAACGACCCAGATGAACTCCATAAAGGGATTCTTGCAGGATTTTCGAATCTGGCAAGGCTTTTCCCCAAGTTGTTGAGCTTTTGTGGAAAACCACCCACAACATACAGTGCCACTATCCCTAGTGGGTGCCACAAGTCAGCCCCGAAGGCCAAAAAAATCCCCCGGGCCGTCGTTATAGACGCTTCAACAATGCCAAAGCTGGGGTGGTGGAGAGTTGTCCTGTAAGCCGGATCTTGTCGCCCCCGAAGGGGTAGTGATCATTTCTCTGGGGCCGACGTTGCCGCCGACCTCAAACGCCCTACCCGGAGGTTCAAACAGCACGAGCCGCGCCTACCCTCCCTATGTGGGCTTTCTCCCAGTGGGGTTTACCCTGCCACGTTTGTCACCAAACGCGCGGTGAGCTCTTACCTCACCATTTCAACCTTACCGGTAACCGAAGTTACTTAGGCGGTGTATTTTCTGTGGCACTTTCCCTAGGGTTGCCCCCGGTGGCCGTTAGCCACCACTGTGCTCTATGGAGCCCGGACTTTCCTCGACGGGGCGAACCCGCCGCGACCACCCAGACAACACTCCGCTTCTATTCTACCGGAGTTCTAAAAACTCGCGCAACATCACTACCGCGGCAGTGGAGTCCAAAAACTCTTTGGCTTTTTTGCGACTAAATCCTGCTTGTCGCCACATGCTCTCGGCTTCTTTGGTGGTGTGGCGTTCGTCGATTTCAGCAAAAGGAATTTCCTCGCCAAGGCGTTTGCGTAAGGCACTGAGAAAAAAACGCACCTTTTCCACTTGGCCCCCTTCACTGCCGTCGGGCAGGAAAGGCATGCCGCATAAAATGGTTTGTACGCCGCGTTCAGTCACTACGTCGGCAATGGCGTTGACGGTTTCTTCCAAACTTGTGGAAACCACTGCCGGCAGCGGGTTGGCAACGATTCCCATGGCATCACAGATGGCTAAGCCGGTGCGTTTTCCGCCGTAGTCAATGGCGAGGACTTTGCCGGGTTTGCTCAAAGCAGGTGGTCGGAACCGTCACGCTTCAGCTGATCAACGATTTTTTTCACTTGCTCGGCGTCGTCTCGGTTGGCAACCAGTACAGAATCTTTCGTGCAAACCACGATAATGTTTTCTAAACCTAAAACCGCAATGGAATGGCGATCGTCGGAGTAAGCCAAAATTCCTTTGGCGTCCTCCGTGAGCAAGCGGCCGCCACTTGGAAATAGGCTGGCATTTTGATTGTCATCTTTTGCTACCAATTCATAAAGTGATTTCCAGGAACCGACGTCACTCCATTGATAATTGACTTCCAGCACTTGGACTTGATTTGATTTTTCTAAGATGCCGACGTCCACCGGTACCGATTCTAAATTATCGTAGACGTCGGCAATTTGGTCTTGGTAATCGTCAAAGTCTTTACCGAGCTGGCTGATTCCTTTAGAAAGCGCCGGCATGTGGGTTTCAATGGCGTTTAGGATGGAGTCTGCACGCCAAACAAAAATGCCGGCATTCCATAAGTAATTGCCAGTGGCTAAAAATTCGGCCGCGGTGGTTTCGTCGGGCTTTTCTTTGAAGCTGGCCACTTGATAGGCAGTTGAGTTGGCGGGGGATTCTGTGGCTGCGCCTTTTTCGATGTAACCGTAACCGGTGGCGGGGTGGGTGGGGCTCACTCCAAAGGTCACCAGGTGGCCGGGGGTTGCGGCGAGGTTTGCACCGGCTTTGAGGCATTCTTGAAAGGCCTCTTTGGGCCGAATCAGGTGGTCTGCGGGCAAGACCACCATGGTGTCTTCCGGGTCAATTTGGGAAATAGCGACTGCGGCTAAACCCACGCAGGCGGCGGTGTTACGGCCAAAGGGCTCGACCAAGATGTGGTCCTCCTTCAATTGGGGACAGAGCTTTTTGACCTTGTCCAACTGTAAGGCATTGGTGACCACCCAAATGCGGTCATCAGGGATGAGTCCGGCAAGCCGGTCTATGGTTTCTTCCAACATGGCTTTGCCGCCAGTAATGGGAAGTAACTGCTTGGGAAGGGTGTTTCGGCTGACTGGCCAAAACCGAGTGCCGGATCCGCCGGCCATGATGACTGCGTGAAGCATGGGGGAATTCTACGGCAGGGCTGGGGATTGGTTCCAGGGCCCTTTTTGTGGGCTGGGCACCCACAGCGGAAAAGGCTTGTGGGGCAGGTCTTGGCGGAAAAGTTTGCGAATGGAGCGTTGGGTTTGGGTGAGGCGGCTTAATGGTCCAGACAACTCCCTTTTGACAAACAAGTCAAACACCCAATCTAAACCCGGGACTACATCAAGCGGCAAGCCAAGGATGAAGAGCATCTTTCTTAAAGTTACTTGAAGTTCGACGGATTGATCCATTTTCACCCAACCTTTGCCGCGCACTTCCATCAAGTCGTGGTCCAGAGAGAATTCGGGAATGACAATTTTTCCGCCCCGTTGCAGGACAAATTCCAAATCTCCCTTGCGGAAAATTGGCGGAGCAATGCCTAGGGTTGCCCATATCTCGGTCAGAATAGGAACCGTTGCCAAGCGACCATTTTTGATTTTGACGTTGCCTCCGCCGATGTAATCTAAAGGATTGGGGGTGGGGCTTTTAATGGCTAAGTTGCCGGAAATATTTCCTTGCAAGGAATGAGCCATGCCTACTTTCCCTTGAAGTTGGTCCAACTGCAAACCTTGGAAAGCCAAGGTTATTTCCAAGGGGGCTTCCGCTTGCAAACCAAGTTGCAAAGTTCCTGAAGTAATGGTGCCACCCAATAAATGGGTGCCGAAGCGTTTTAAACTTAGCGTTTCTGGAGAGAGATGAACTTCACCAGTGGTGTTGCGCATCGGGATGTCCAATAATTCACCTTTACCACCCAGCAATAAAAAAGTTCCGTGGGTCCCTTCGTTGGCGTTCCAGCGCAAATCTTGAAGTTCAATGGTGCCGGTGCCTTTGTGAATTTTGGGTGGTCCTCGAAAGACTAAATTTTCCACTTCCAAGAACCCGCTTTCACCTCTAAATTGGGCCTCTTGATTCTTGCTCCATTGGAAATGCAAACCTAGGTTACGGGGTAATAATTTGCCGCTGAGGCCGACTTTGGTCAGAGCGGCTTCGGCTTGAGGACCCATGAGTCGATAAAGTTGTGGCCCCAAAACCACCCCGCCACCGGCGTCCAAACGGGTGAAAGCGGTGGTTTCCCCATCTTTGGTGGTTAAATGAAAATCACGGGCTAATAAGGAAGAGTCTCCTTGGTCAAAGCGTAGATCCTGGCCGGAAAAACCGGTGGGTGTGAACTCCACCGAACCGTGCAAGTCCAGCGGTGAATCCAGCCCTTCGGCCCGCACCGTGAATGGATGCAAGTCGGCGGTGAGCGTCAAAGGGGAATCTGCTCGGGGATTCCAAACGGCTTGGCCATCGGAAGTTGCCGAGCAGTTGAGGTGTTTGGTGGCGTCGGCCAACCCCGCTTCTTTAAATAGGATTTCGGCCCAATGGTGAGTAAGCCGAAAATCAATGGCTTGAATGAATGCGAGGTCATTTTGATTGGGCTGTAAATGCAAACTTACCGTCACCGGATTTTCCAAAACTTGGGCATGAATCTGGGGGCCGAAGACCAAAGTACGTTGGCTTTCATGAACGAGGTGCACTTCTCCTTGCAGATGGTCGGCGTAGAAATTTCCTTGCCAAGGAGTTTCAAGTCGGGTGTCATTTAAGACGATTTTTCCGACTAGTGCTAGAGGACTTGCCGTGCCTTTGCGCAAATTCAAAGCAACTTTGGCATTACCAGTTTCTCCAATCGAAAACTGTGCCATTCCAGTAGGCAAATGAAACAAATTTTCCAGAGTCCTCCGCTCCTCCGATGCCGGCTTGAATTGTTTAGTTTTGGCACGGACCCAAAGACCCTGGTTCCAGCCACCCTGTAATTGCCAGAGGCTTTGGGCGGCGTGAATCACTCCTTCGAATGCCACCATTCCTGGGCGCCAGCGAAAGCCGACTTCTTCCGCTTCTACTGGAATGGGTAAAAAGACCGGGGTCGTCTTTGCGCCTTTAGCCATGCCCCGGATTCGGATTTGACTATCGTTAGCAAAATCATCACCTCGCAAAGTCAGTTCCAAATTTAAATCCCCGCCTTGTGGGTTGCCGAGGTCTTCCCAAAGTAGGCGCAACTCCTCAATTCCTTGGACGGCGTGACGAATGTCATCGTCCATGGCCACATCTTGCGCGTTCAAATCGAGTTGCAATCGTGTCCCTGCATCGGAAAAGTGAACCGCCAGTTGGGCGTCTAGAGCACCGACACCCAGTTGGCCCTGTGCATCACAAAGCAGGTCGGAACCGGTGGCGATGAAATTTCCGGACAAGTTTTCCACTGGGTATGGGAATCCTGGCCGGGTTCCATCCTCTTCAAGGAAACCCTGGTAAGCCAAGCCAATGCCATCTAGATTGGCGCGTACCGCCCATCGAAGATTCTGGTCCTTTTGCCAATCCAAGCTGAAATGATTACGAGCATTGCCGTGGGTGCCGAGTGCGCGAAGGATTTCGGCAGTTTCTGGGTGAACTTTTTCTAGCCAATCCAGTCGTTCCTCATTTACCTGAACCAATCCGGTTTCCCCTCGCAGGTAGAGTCGATTCGAAAGAGCGGATTGTTGAAAATGACCCTGCGCTTCTAGCGGAGTTTCATCAAAGAGGGCATTGACTTGAAAGGCAAGTCCTTGTTTGAGTCCACCTTTTGCCACCACGCCGACGCTGCTGAGTCGGAAAGGGGGTGATTGACTTTCTAAAGAAGCTTCCGTGAGTTGAAAATTCAGCGCGGTGGCTAATTCCGTTTCTGGTCCATCGGCGGCCTCAATGCGGAATTGGTAAGAACCAGATTGCAAAGAGAGGCCGTCAAGAAAAGGAAGGACGATGGCTTTATCGGAAAGCAATTGTTGGTGTTCGCCTTCGAACCGCGCCGCCCATGTTTTTGCCAGAGGGTTCGCGATGATTTCTACTGAAATGTTTGCTTTGGACGGTGCCTGCAAAACCCCTTGTCCTTGTAATTGCAGCTGACCCTGTTTCAGTCTGGCTTGCAATGCAGTGGTTAAGAGTGACCAGGCCGGGCCTTGAGTGGGAATCCAATTCCATTGACCGCCAGTGATGGATGCGGAGAATGAAAGGTTTTCCCAAAGGGATTCTGGTGCCCCAGTTCCGGCCTGGCTAAGGAAATCCAATTCACCTTCTTTGAGGGTGCCTTTAGGGTTCACTAGTGCTAAGTGCCGGATGGTGGCAAAAGATTTACCCGGTTTCAGCTTCAACCAAAGCTGGACTTTTTGTATGGACCAGTGGGGGTGGTCAGGGTTTTTGTTTTGTAGCTGGGTGGCTTTGATGGAGGCCATTCCCCATTGGAGGGTGATGGCATCCGCTTCTATGCCTTCGGGTAACCAAGCGGTGGGCAAGGGAATGGGAATCCACGCACTGATGAAAACCACCATCGCCAAAAATTTTGGCTTGAGCCAGCGGCGGGTGGACGCAGCCATTTTCAAGAAATCATGGCTGGCGCCTTTTGATAAAGGCGTTGTACTCTGTCGCCGATGGAGCAGGTGATTTCATAAGGAATGGTTCCGGCAGCTTCGGCTAATTCTATGACCGAAAGAACTTCGGTTCCTTGCTGGCCGATGAAGGTGGCGGTGTCGCCCAGCTTGATTCCCGGAACATGGCCCACATCCACCACGCAGTAATCCATGGATACGGCACCCACAATGGGGCAACGATTTCCACTTACTAAAACCACCCCGCGGCCTTGCGCTCCAAGGCGATAGGGGAGGCCGTCGGCGTAACCAATAGGAAGCGTGGCCAAGCGGGTAGCCCGATGCGAAGTCCAGCGACTTCCATAACCCACCGCAGTGCCGGCCGGGACATCCTTGAGAAAAACAATTTGCGCGTGCAAGGAAAGCACGGGTTGTAAATGGGTACTTGCGTCTACTTGAGGCGGAAGGATACCTAGCAAGCCGATGCCGGGACGAACGGCATCGCCCAGCGGTTGCAAGCCGGTGAACATGGCCGCAGAATTGGCACAGTGCCAGGCGGGAATGGGTAGTTTGTTTTCACGGAGTTCCGTGAGCGCGGACTGAAAAAGCGCTTGTTGACCGGCGGTGGTTTCGT
>Ga0066376_10002355_pt1 | contig 17629 bp, 16 predicted proteins | sample Knorr_S15_td_Bot_FD_77009 | JGI IMG/M metagenome (GOLD analysis project Ga0066376, IMG submission 77009) | Marine microbial communities from Southern Atlantic Ocean transect - Knorr_S15_td_Bottom_ad_5009_LV_A | ecosystem: Environmental > Aquatic > Marine > Oceanic | place: Southern Atlantic... | reverse complement strand
GTACCTGTGCAGGCAGTAGACGATCAGCGTGAGCAGGGCGATGGTGATAGCGATGAGGAGTAATGCCAGCATGAAACGTGTTCGATTAAGTATCAGTTCCCATGGCTTAGTGAAGCCAGCGGCTAGAGTCAGAAGGGGAGGCAGAGTCTACCAGGCTGACGGTCTCGCCGTCGATTAAGGGTTAGAACGTGTGCACTCGGCTCGTTATTGACGGCCGCAAGTTTACCGAAACTGGTCGAAACTGTGCAATGACCCGCCTCACGCTATTGCGATTAGTTGCCCTAGCCCGGTTATTTTGTCCAATTGCCCTTGACTGCACGGGCCAGGCTTCTTAGAATCCCCCGCTGCCTGAATCAGCTAGTTCAAGACTGTTCATCTGTCCCCTTCGTCTAGAGGCCTAGGACACCGGGTTTTCATCCCGGCAACAGGGGTTCGAAACCCCTAGGGGACGCCATTTTCTTGATTAAATATAGAAGCCCGGTGACCGCCGGGCTTTTTTATGGCTCGATTTCCGGGTGATATCTGCACGCTTGGCGGGATTTGCTTATCCCAGTGACAATCGACATACTCCAGCGGCGCTTTTTAGCTAAAGAATGTCCCATGACTATCGCCATCTCACTCAAAGATGTACACAAGGTTTACGCCAACGGATCTGAAGCCCTCAAGGGCATCTCCCTCGACGTAGAGCAGGGGGATTTCTTTGCGCTGCTGGGGCCAAATGGTGCTGGAAAGACCACGATCATCGGCATAATTTCCACCCTGGTTAATAAAACTGCCGGCAGCGTCGAGGTGTTCGGCAAGCGCGTCGATACCCACATATACGAGACCAAATTGGATTTCGGCGTGGTGCCCCAGGAAATCAATTTCAGCCAGTTCGAAAGAGTCCGCGATATCGTCATGACCCAGGCTGGTTATTATGGACTTCCCCACAAGCTGGCGAGCCAGCGCTGCGAGAAATATCTGCGTAAGCTGGGTCTCTGGGAGAAGCGTAATGAGAGGTCTCGCACCTTATCCGGTGGCATGAAGAGACGGCTGATGATTGCCAGGGCCCTGGTGCACGAGCCCCGCTTGCTAATACTCGATGAGCCTACGGCCGGGGTAGACATCGAATTGCGCCGCTCCATGTGGGAGTTTCTTACCGAAATAAATAACAAGGGCACGACTATTATTCTTACCACACATTACCTGGAGGAAGCGGAACAGCTGTGTCGCAATATTGCGATTATTGACGAGGGTAAAATCATTGAGAACACGAGCATGAAGAGCCTGCTTGCGGACCTTGATTCCCAGGTATACATCCTCGATTCGGCGGCAGAGTTACCAGCGCAGTTGAGCCTCGATTTGTCGAACACCGGTTTACGCCGCATAGACGGGCATAGTTTTGAAGTTACCGTCAGCGGCGATCAATCGATTAATGAAGTATTCTCGAGACTCGACCAACAGGGTGTGCAGGTCAGTAGTATGAGAAATAAAACCAATCGTCTGGAGCAGCTGTTTCTGGCGAGACTACGAGATAGTTGATTTCTGATAACAGAAAACACAGGAACTGCGGCTACACCATGTTTGCGAATCATAAATTAATTGCATTTGAAACTATTGTCATCAAAGAGGTGCGGCGATTCTCCAGAATCTGGCTGCAGACCCTGGTGCCGCCAGCAATAATGATCACCTTGTATTTTGTGATTTTTGGCAACCTCGTAGGTCGTCGTATCGGCGAGATGGGTGGATTTCAATATATGGAATTCATAGTCCCTGGCCTTATCATGATGTCAGTTATTCAAAACTCTTACTCTAATGTTGTGTCTTCATTCTTTAGCCACAAATTTCAACGCAGCATCGAAGAGCTATTGGTATCGCCGGTGCCTAACTACGTGATCCTGACTGGATTTATTGCCGGGGGCATGGCCCGGGGCTTAGCCGTGGGAGCTATCGTAACGATCACCGCCATGTTTTTTACCGATCTGAGTATTCAATATCCCTGGATAACCATCGCGGTAATTTTGCTGACCTCGATCGTGTTTTCTCTGGCTGGATTTATTAATGCGGTGTTCGCCAATAGTTTCGATGATATTTCTATCATTCCAACATTCGTGCTGACTCCGCTTATTTATTTGGGGGGCGTCTTCTACTCGAGCCAGCTATTGCCGCCGTTCTGGCAATTCGTATCCGGTCTCAATCCCATTTTTTACATGGTGAATACATTCAGGTATGGCATCTTGGGAAGCTCGGATGTCAACGTCTATTGGGCTTTCTTGATACTGGGAGTGTTCATCGGGGTGCTGTATAGCAGTTGCATCTGGCTGCTGCGCCGGGGCACCGGGATCAGGAGCTGAACGCTGCCCGCCTCGAGAAGAGTAATATGTCAGACCAGCCACTTGGCGAGAAAATTCCAATTCCCAGCAAATATGACCCCGGGATTCTATACCCGATTCCCAGGTGGGCAGCGCGATCCCTGCTCGATATCGATAAGAAGCTGCGCATGTATGGCCTGGATCACTGGCATGCCTATGAACTATCCTGGCTGAACGGACGGGGTAAGCCCCAGGTGGCAATAGGAGAATTCTATTTTAGTTCCGATTCGGAAAATATTGTCGAGTCGAAATCACTCAAATTCTATCTGTACTCCTTCAATCGGGAACGGTTCGATTCCGTGGAAAAACTGGCAGCAATAATCAGCAATGACCTTTCTGCGGTGAGTAAATCCGAAGTGAAAGTTTCTCTTAAGTTACTGGCTGACATGCATGCCGCCCCGGAACAATCTCGAATGGGAAAATCCATCGATACGCTCGATATTTCGATTGAGCGCGCGCAGCCAGATCCAGCTTTGTTGCAAACAGAAGATGCTGCTGTCTTCGATGAACGGCTATTCTCCGACTTGTTTAAATCTCTGTGTCCGGTGACGAAGCAGCCAGACTGGGCGAGTTTCGAGATTCAGTACACTGGAACCAAGATCAACGAGGCGAGCCTGCTGGTCTATCTCTGTTCCTTTCGGGAACACCAGGGCTACCACGAAGAATGTGCCGAGAGAATCTATCGGGATATCATGGACGTGTGTCGACCCAACGAGCTGAACATCGCCTTAAACTTCCTGCGCCGGGGAGGGCTGGATATCAACGTCTACCGAAGCTCGGAACCGATCGGTGCGGAGGTGGTGAAGGCTCGATTATTGCGCCAATGACAGGCTTGCAATCTGGAGTTTGCTGGGCTAAGGTTGCGGCCGTTTTTGGTATCAGAACACAGAATACGGTGAGGTGTCCCAGCAGTGCAACGGCATCTACTTATGAACCTTTCGAGGAGCTAACAACGAATGACATTGTTTACTACAGTGATATTCGAAAAGGGATGCTGATTTAGTCAAAATCGATCACCTGGAAAGTGTGTAAGTCGCAAGGCTTCGAGGGTTCGAAAGGCGCGTTAGCGCCGCAGACGGCTGTAAGCCGACCTGGCAAAACGCATGCAACATGCTAAAAAAGAATACGGTGAGGTGTCCGAGTGGCCGAAGGAGCACGCCTGGAAAGTGTGTAAGTCGCAAGGCTTCGAGGGTTCGAATCCCTCCCTCACCGCCAGCATTGCCTTAAATCGCCCGGTGTCTATGCTATTATGCTTCATGGCATCTCTTGTCGGTCCCCGCGCAATGATAGGTTACGAACCCCGCCAGGCCCGGAAGGGAGCAACGGTAGTGGCTGACTCATGTGCCGCGGTGTGGCTGGCAAGGGTTGCCTCCAGCATCGCCCCGCGAAACTGATCTACCAAAAATTTCACACCCTAAGACGAACCGGCAAAATGAGCTATCAAGTACTCGCCAGAAAGTGGCGACCCAAAAACTTTACCGAAGTCGCGGGTCAGGCTCATGTTCTCAAGTCTCTTATCAACGCTTTGGATAATCAGCGTCTGCATCACGCCTATTTATTCACCGGAACCCGGGGAGTGGGCAAGACTACACTGGCCCGCATATTGGCGAAGTGCCTGAATTGCGAGACTGGCATCACCTCGGCACCCTGCGATAAATGCGGTTCCTGCATCGAGATCAACGAGGGCAGATTTATCGACTTGATGGAAGTCGACGCGGCTTCCCGCACCAAGGTCGAGGACACGCGGGAGTTGCTGGACAATGTTCAGTACACCCCAACTCGCGGTCGTTACAAAATCTACCTGATCGACGAAGTGCACATGCTCTCCAATCACAGCTTCAATGCCTTATTAAAGACGCTGGAAGAACCCCCTCCCCACGTTAAATTTCTATTTGCCACCACGGATCCACAAAAACTGCCGATCACCATTCTTTCCAGGTGTCTGCAGTTGAATCTTAAAAACCTGAGCCCGCAAATCATCGTCGAATACCTGGGCACGGTGCTGGAGAAGGAACAGATTAAACATGATGAAGGCGCTCTGTGGCAGATCGCCGCCGCCGCCGCCGGCAGCATGCGCGATGCGCTGACTCTGGTGGATCAGGCCATATCCTATTGCGAGGGGGAAATCAGCAACGACGGGGTGATAGAGATGCTAGGCGTGTCGGAGCAGCGGCAGGTTTATGAATTGCTCGACGCAATGGCTGGCGGAGATATTCGGCAGGCCATAAGCCTGGTCCAGGTGATGGCGGAGCAGACGCCGGATTTCAATCACACTCTGGACAGCCTGTTGTCGATTTTGCATCGAATCGCGATGCTGCAGGTACTGCCTGAGGCTATCGATAATAGTTTCGGGGATAGACAGCAAATTCAGCGACTGGCGAGCCGATTTACGGCTGCAGACATACAACTATATTACCAGATTGGACTCAAGGGTCGGGAGGATCTCGGCATGGCTGCCGAAATGCGGGCGGCATTTGAAATGCTGATTATTCGTATGCTGGTTTTTTCGCCTGACTATGTACCCCAGCAGGCAGTCTCTCAGAGTAATCCTGCAGATACCGAAGACCGAGTCGCCAGCCACGAGTCTGAAAACGCGGCCCCGGTAAGCGAAAAAAAAAAGTGCAAGCTAGTTCCTGATGGTGGCAGCCCAGATGTCGGTAATAGCTTGCCCATGGATCACGAACAGTGGCTGCGGTGTTATCCCGCGATCACCGTCAATGGCATAGCTGCCAATATTCTGGCCAACAGCGAATTGAAGAAGGTCACCGACGACTCCCTGTATTTCGTGCTGGATCAGAGTCAAAGCGCCGTATACGGTGATGAGATATTGCCAAAGCTTGGGCAGATCCTCAGCGAATTTTTTGGCAGGGAACTGGCGGTGCATATCGAAGCTGACTCCACCGAGAAAGAGACGCCAGCGGAATTGGCTCAACGACTCAAGCAGGAGCGACATAGCGAAATGGTGAGTGAATTTGAACGCGATGCAAATGTTCAGGAATTGCTAAAGCACTTCTCAGGCACGTTGGCGCGGGACAGCATAGCCCGGTTAAATATTGAGAAAAGCCATGACCGATCTAAATGAAATTATGAAACAGGCGAAGCAGATGCAGGAGCAGTTTCAGAAAGCGCAACAGGACTTGGCAAATTTGGTAATCGAAGGTGAATCCGGTGCGGGGCTGGTGAGGGTGAGCATGAATGGCCGTCATGACGTGGTCAAAGTGAACTTGAGTGATGCCCTGATGGCAGAAGAAAAAGAAGTTGTGGAAGACCTGATTGCAGCCGCCGTCAATGATGCGGTGCGCAAGCTCGAGGAGAAGAGTAAGGAGTCGCTCGGCGGCCTGGCCCATGGAATGAAACTACCGGAAGGATTTAAGTTGCCGTTTTAGCAGGCTATTGAAAAACTCTCAGCCGGCACAATACTGCGTTAAGATATAGCTCAAAATGCTCATTTACATCGTGTAAACTTCGCTTTTTCGCCAGATCTTGCCTTATCTTGCACTCGACTGAGAGCTTTTCAATAACCTGCTAGGGAAGCCGATGAACTCGAGTCCGCTAATAGATCAATTAATGGAAGCCTTTCGCTGCCTGCCGGGTGTAGGGCCTAAATCGGCTCAGAGGATGACGCTGCACCTGCTGGAAAGAGACCGAGAGGGAGGCAGGAAACTTAGCGAGGCATTGGCGCTTGCTCTCGAACGCGTGGGCAATTGTGTGCAGTGCAGAACCCTGACAGAAGAAGCGGTTTGCAGAATCTGTGCAAGCGCCTCCAGGGACCGCAAGATCTGTTGTGTCGTCGAATCCCCCGTGGATATTTACGCCGTCGAGCAGTCCGGCACCTTCCGCGGCATCTATTTTGTCCTGATGGGGCACTTGTCGCCGATTGATGGCATCGGTCCGGAGCAATTGGGTATCTCTCAACTGCTGGACAAGGTCAAGCACGAGGACAGCGACATCGAAGAGGTAATCATTGCCTGTAATCCCACAGTGGAAGGCGATGCCACCGCCTATTACCTGGCAGAACAACTCAAGCATTGCCATATCCTGGTGTCGCGCATAGCCCATGGAGTTCCGGTTGGCGGCGAACTCGAATTTGTCGATGCCAGTACCTTGAGCCATGCCTTTGCCGGTCGCAAGGCCATGGACGAGTCCTGATCGTCATGAACGGCAACGCAAAACTGCCTCGTATATTTGTCGATGACGGCGCCCAGTTCAGCGCCCTCTGCCAACAGTGGCGAGAGGCGGAAAGCCTGGCGCTAGACACCGAGTTCGTTAGGACCAGCACCTTCTATTCGAACATTGGCTTGTTGCAAATCGCCGACCTTCATGCCTGTTACCTGGTGGATCCCTTGCGCATAAGCGATTGGACCGAGTTTTCATTGCTGTTAAGTGATTCTCGATGTTGCTTCGTCATCCACTCCTGTAGTGAAGATCTGAATCTGCTGTTTACCGCCCTCAAGGTTTTGCCGGCAAGAGTCTTCGACACGCAAATCGCGGCGGCGTTTCTGAATATGGGATACAGCGTGAGCTATCAGTCCTTGGTTAGCGAGCTGTTGGGTATCGATGTGGTGAAAGATGAGACGCGCTCCGACTGGTTGCGGCGGCCGTTAACGGACACCCAGATCGCCTATGCCGCGGCCGACGTTGACTACTTGCTGCAATTGCAGGCTTTGTTAGAGCAACAACTTCAGGACAAGGGTGTTCTGGAATGGTTTGCCGGAGAATGTGAGCAGCGTATACGCATGGCCCCCGAATTTGAAGAAAAAAAGAACTGGCAATCGCTTTACGCCGGCTTCAGCAATGCCTGGCGTCTGAGTGATGAAGGCCTGCGAATGTTACAGACGCTCAGCTACTGGCGGGAGCAGGAGGCCCGACGTCGGAACAAACCCCGGTCTTGGATTGCCAAGGATCAGGATTTATTAGGCATTGCCATGCACCTGGCGGAGGATGAGAATGGCTCCCTGTCTGACTTGATCGCGGCCGGATCCGTCGACAGGAGATTGCTCGATCGATACGGAAATAAGCTGCTGCGACTGGTGCAATCCAACAACAGCGATTTTGCCAACATCGACCGGGGACTATTGAATACACCGCTGACAGCGCCACTGCGGAAAAAATTAAAAGCTTGCCAGGTTTTGGTGAGCCGCAAGGCGGCGGAATTGGATATTGCGCCAGAGCTGCTGGGGCGTAAAAAAACGCTGCAGGAATTGATTCGCGGTTTCGAGAACAGCGGCCAGCTACACTGGGAAGGAGAGCTGTCTGGCTGGCGCCGACAGGTATTAGAAGCCGATTTCACTCGAGTCCTGATGGGCGAGAACCAGGATAACGACAATGGCTCATAGTTTGGGAGAGGGCGAAGCAGTCGATCGGTTTTGGGAGAAGCCTCTTTCGGAGTTAAATGACTCTGAATGGGAGCGGCTCTGTGATGGCTGTGGTCGCTGTTGCCTGAAAAAACTGCAGGACGATGACAGTGGTGAAACCCATTATACCCGTGTGGTATGCCGATACTTCGAATCTGAAACCAGTCGCTGTAGTTGCTATGACCAGAGGACGCAACTGGTGCCGGATTGTGTGAAGGTCAAGCAAGTCGACGCCAGTGCTTTCGCCTGGATGCCAGCCACCTGCGCGTACCGGCTTCGGTTCGAAGACAAGCCCCTATACAGTTGGCATCCATTGATTGCGGGGTCCAGGCAAGCCATGGAGAGTGCAGAAATACCCATAGTGGGCAGAACACTCTCTGAAGAATTTGTCCATCGAGATGGCTACCAGGAACACATCATTCGCTGGGTAGAGTGCTAATGGAGTCTGCGCCTAATTACTGGGTGATTTGGTCTGTCTATCTGCTAGCCGCTGCGGTATTTTACGGAATTTTCTGGCAGCTCACCCGCTTCAAGACAGCGCGCTGGGGTGCTTACGTCATGCGCGGGTTACTGGCGGCAATAATACTCACGCCATGGTACGCCAATCCCCAGGAAACGGTGCTGGCGCCGGCGCTGATGGTGGTCCTCATGGACGCTATAACCCTGGACGGCGCCGAGGCGGTGAGGGCGCTGGTGCCACTAAGCCTGGCTATCATTATCTCTCTGCTGCTGGCGTTCGCCGCCCTGTTAATTAATACAAGAAGAGAGAATAAGGAGTTTAAAAACAATGAGTTATGATGGGTTTTTAATCTTTAATAACGAACGCTATTGAGATATCCGAACCGCGTCTCTGCGGTTCTGCGGGGGGATAGCCCAGCGCCACTTCAAACCGCCTCTACGGCGCCGCCGCTGCCTTGGTTTTCCTGTATTAATGACAGAGTGCTGTTTACAATACGCGCACTTTAAACCAGCATCGGAAGTCTGTTCATGAAATTTACTGGTACCCAAGAATATGTCGCCACCGACGAGCTACAAATGGCAGTTAACGCGGCGATACGGCTGCAAAGACCACTACTGATCAAGGGTGAACCTGGCACCGGCAAGACCACGCTAGCAGAACAGATCGCCCAGTCTCTCGACCTGCCCCTGATCCAATGGCATATAAAATCCACTACCAAAGCCCAACAAGGTTTGTATGAGTATGACGCCGTATCCCGGCTCAGAGATTCCCAATTAGGTGAAGAGAAAGTTCATGATATCTCGAACTATATTATTCCAGGGAAAATATGGCAGGCATTTAGTTCAGAACAGAAGTGCGTATTGCTGATCGATGAGATTGACAAAGCCGATATTGAGTTCCCCAACGATTTGTTGCTGGAGCTGGACAAGATGGAGTTTTATGTTTACGAGACTAAGGAATTAATCAAGGCCCAAACCAGGCCTATCATCCTGATCACCAGCAACAATGAGAAGGAGCTTCCGGATGCGTTCTTGCGCCGCTGTTTCTTTCACTACATCGAATTTCCCGACACCCTGACGATGGAGAAGATCGTCGCCGTACATTACCCATATATCAAGAAGCAGTTGCTGAGCCAGGCCATGGATGTATTCTTCGACCTGAGGAAAATACCAGGCCTGAAGAAGAAGCCCTCGACTTCAGAGCTGATCGATTGGTTGAAATTATTAATGGCTGACGATATTCCTGCGGATGTTCTGAAGAATCACGATGCGCGGAATGCGATTCCGCCCCTGTATGGAGCCCTGTTGAAGAATGAACAAGATGTGCACCTGCTCGAAAAACTGGCTTTCATGCACAGAGCCAATCGCTGATGCTGATAAACTTTTTCTTGGCGCTGAAACAAGAGCGGCTGCCGGTTTCATTCACCGAGTTGTTTGCGCTACTGGAATGTCTTAAACAAAATGTCGTATTCGGCAATGTCGATGATTTCTATTATTTGTCCCGGCTATGCCTGGTAAAGGATGAGAAGAACTTCGATAAATTTGATCTCGCATTCGCTAAGTATTTTGAAAACATCGACATCCTTGACGATCTTTCTCACTATGAAATTCCTGATGACTGGCTGCGCAAACAGATAGAGTCCATGCTATCCGATGAAGAGAAGGCGAGGATCGAGGCGCTAGGTGGCCTGGACAAGCTGATGGAAGAATTCAGGAAGCGCATGGAAGAACAGCAAAAACGCCACCAAGGCGGCAATAAATGGATAGGCACGGGTGGCACGTCCCCATTCGGAGCCTATGGTTATAACCCGGAAGGGATTCGCATCGGGCAGCCCGAAGGTCACAATCAACGGGCGGTCAAGGTCTGGGATAAACGCAATTATCGAGACCTGGATGATTCGGTAGAAATCGGAACCCGCAATATCAAGATGGCATTGCGCCGCCTGCGTAAATTTGCCCGCACCGGTGCCATTGAAGAATTGGATATCGACGACACCATTTCCTCGACTGCAAGAAATGCAGGACTACTGGATATCAAGATGGTGCCAGAAAGACACAATGCCGTTAAGGTCCTATTGTTTTTCGATGTGGGTGGATCCATGGACCCTCATGTAAAAATCTGCGAAGAATTATTCTCCGCCGCACGTTCCGAATTCAAGCATCTGAAGTACTATTACTTTCACAATTTTATCTACGAATCCGTGTGGACAAAAAGCCATCGCAGGCATGCTGAAACCACGCCTACGTTCGATCTCATCAACAAGTACACGAAGGATTACAAGATTATCTTCGTCGGTGACGCCACCATGGCCCCCTACGAGATTACCCATGTCGGCGGCAGTATCGAGCACTACAATGAGGAGGCCGGCGCAACCTGGCTAAGGCGACTTACAGATACCTACGATCACATGGTGTGGATTAACCCAACGCCGAAGGACTATTGGGAACACAGCTATTCCATCGAAATCGTCAGGGAGCTGACAAAGGATCGAATGTTTCCCTTATCGGTCAAAGGGCTCGAAGAGGCGATGGCCCTGCTGGCGAAGTAGTCCCATGATTGAAAAACTACCAGACGATCTCAGACCTGAAAAATATTCATCCCTTGGCCAGGTGATCGAATATATCGCCACCGAACATGCCCAACTGCCGGCATTCAGCTGTTTTGCCCGTACCCTGCGTTATCAAGACGTCGATGAATTGAGCAGCCGCTTCGCCCATTACCTGCAAAATCAAACGACGCTGGTGCCGGGTGACAGGATTGCCATCCAGCTTCCAAACCTCCTCCAGTTTCCCGTAGTTTTCTATGGCGCAGTAAAGGCGGGCCTGATCGTCGTCAATACCAACCCCCTATATACCGCCACCGAAATGGTCCACCAATTTAAAGATTCCGGGGTGAAGGCGATTGTGATACTGGCGAATTTTTGTGCCAAGCTGGAACAGATTATCGTCGATACCGATATTGAAACCGTCATCGTGACGCAATTGGGGGATTTACAAAAACCGGGCAAACGTCTGCTGCTGAATCTTGGCGCAAAATACCTGAAGAAGATGGTGCCTGAATATAGCCTGCCCGCCAGTGTCGATTTTAACATCGCAATAAAATCACCAAACAGTTATAACAAAGATACGGCTCACGGTGCCGGCGATGATGTTGCGCTAATCCTCTACACCGGTGGCACCACCGGCGCTGCCAAAGGGGCCATGCTCAGCCACAATAATCTGATCGCGAATATGATGCAATTGCGGGCGCGCTGCCTGTTGGTGATCGAGGACAAGGTTGAGAATATCGTGGCGCCGTTGCCGCTGTATCACAGCTATGCGTTTCTATTACATTGCCTGGTCATGCCTTACGCGGGCAACCATAATATTCTGATTACTAATCCACGTGATCTGGACTCCCTGGTCGGTCTGCTAAGAAAAACAGTGGTTACTGGAATCGTGGCAATCAATACCTTGTACCTGGCCTTGCTGCGGCACCCAGACATCGCGACCGTAGATTTCAGCCAGTTAAAATTTAGTGGCGCCGGTGGCATGGCGATGACCACGTCGGTTGCCGAAGAGTGGGAGAGAGTCACCGCTTGCGAGATCATCCAGGGATATGGCTTGACTGAGTGCTCGCCAGTGATCGCCGTGAACATTCCCGGCGCAGTGAGACTGGGCACAGTGGGGCCGGTGGTCCCGGAGACTGAAATCAGGATTGTCGACGACGAGGGCCTGGATGTGCCCAAGGGTGAAAAAGGGGAGCTCTGGGTGCGAGGCCCTCAAGTGATGCTAGGGTACTGGCAACAGCAGCAGGCGACGGCGGAGACAATCACCGCGGACGATTGGCTCAAGACCGGTGACTATGTGCAAATCGATGCAGACGATTACCTGTCTATCGTAGATAGAAAGAAAGACATGATTCTTGTTTCCGGCTTCAATGTATTTCCCACTGAAATCGAGGACTGGCTCAGCCGGCATCCGGATGTGCTCGAATGCGCCGCTATTGGCGTGGCAAACGAACGCACCGGCGAGTCTGTCAAGCTGTTCGTGGTCCCCAGGGGCCGCGATATTGCCGAACAAGAATTGATCGCCCACTGCAAGCAAGGGCTAACCGCCTACAAAATTCCCAGGGAAATAGTCTTTGTCGCGGACCTGCCCAAGTCAAACATTGGTAAAATACTTCGGCGTGAATTAAGAGAGATCTGACTACAGCAACTGCCGGAGTGTCGCTTGCTTAACAAAATGCGGAATCAGCTGGATAGATGTCAGTTGCTTGACAGGAATCGTCTGCGTCGAAAAATTTCAGAGCTCGAGAAACACCCGGGGCAGGGAGATTCTTACCGGCGTAAGCTGGATGCGCTGACCGGCGCTATCACTAAATCCCAACATGCGGTCCAGCAGCGGATTGCCGCCATTCCCACCGAAATCGATTATCCAGCCGAGCTGCCGATCACTGCAGAGGCTGAGAAAATAAGCCGACTCATCGCGGATCACCAGGTGGTGGTGGTGGCCGGTGACACCGGATCGGGAAAAACCACACAAATTCCCAAGATGTGCCTGGCGGCAGGTCTTGGTCGCCTGGGATTGATCGGCCATACCCAGCCCCGGCGCCTGGCTGCTGCCTCCGTTGCCAACAGAATCGCAGAAGAATTGCATTGCGAATTGGGGCAGGGCGTGGGTTACCAGGTGCGCTTCAATGAAATCCTCTCGAGCGGCACCTATCTGAAGTTGATGACCGACGGCATCTTATTGGCGGAGATCCAGCAGGACAGGTTTCTGAATAAATATGAGGTGCTCATCATCGATGAGGCGCACGAGAGATCCTTAAACATAGATTTCCTCCTCGGTTTCCTGAAGCAACTGCTCGCCCGCAGGAAAGATCTGAAACTCATCATCACCTCCGCCACCATCGATGTAGAAAAATTCGCGGCACACTTCAATGATGCCCCGATAGTTTCTGTCTCGGGGAGAACCTACCCCATAGAAACCCAATATCGGCCGCTGAATGTGAGCAAGACAGAGATGGCAGACGAGGATCTGCAAATTGACGCCATAGTTTCTGCCTTGCATGGCATCATTAATTCGGACCGGCAACAGAATCGGATTAGCGGGGACGTGCTGGTGTTTCTCAGCAGCGAGAGAGAAATTCGGGACACGGCCAACAAATTACGCAGGCAGAAATTTGCCGATACCGAGATCCTGCCGCTGTATGCGCGGCTGCGGCACTCGGAACAGTTAAGGGTATTCAGGGCGCACCAGGGCAGGCGTATCGTGCTGGCGACCAATGTCGCGGAGACATCGATAACGGTGCCGGGGATCAATTATGTAATCGACACCGGCTTCGCACGTATCAGTCGCTATAGCTTTCAGAGCAAGGTGCAACGCCTGCCGATCGAGCCAGTATCCCAGGCCAGCGCGAACCAGCGCCATGGACGCTGTGGTCGATTGGCTGATGGGATCTGTATCCGCCTGTACTCAGAGGAGGATTTTAACTCCAGAGACGAGTTCACCGATCCTGAAATCAAGCGCACGAATCTGGCATCGGTTATTTTACGCATGAAGCAACTTAGGCTCGGCGATGTGGAACTATTTCCCTTCCTCGAGCCTCCCCAGCAAAAAGCTATCAATGAAGGTTTCAAGTTGCTGATCGAGTTGAACGCGCTCAATCCGAAACAGGAGCTCACGGATTGCGGCAGGAAAATGGCCCAGCTGCCAGTGGATCCCAGGTATGGACGCATGATTGTGCTGGCCCATGAGCAGGGCTGCCTACGTGAAATTCTCATCATCGTCAGTGCCTTGAGTATCCAGGATCCCAGGGAATTATCGACGGAGAATCGGCAGCAGGCTGCGCAAAAACTCGCTCGCTTTCAGCATAGCGATTCTGATTTTCTTGGCTTTGTAAATTTGTGGGATCGATACGAACGTCAACGCCAGGAACTCACCCAGGCGCAGCTGAAAAAATATTGCAAAACTAATTTTCTGTCCTATATGCGGATGCGTGAATGGCGCGAGGTGCATCGACAGCTTTTGCTGGGAAGTCAACAGTTGGGACTGCGTGTTAACAAGGATGGGGCCGAGTACCAGTCAATCCATCAGTGCATCATCGGCGGGGCGCTGAATCAGATCGCCTGCAAGGCAGAGGGCAGGATGTATCTTGGCAGTCGAAACCGGAAATTCTCCCTGTTTTCTTCATCCGTCCTCGGTGGCAGTCAGAGCAAATGGATCGTGACTTCGGCCCTGATAGAAACCTCCCAGACCTTCGCCACCCTGGCGGCAAAAATTCAGCCACATTGGGTAGAGCAGATGGCCCTGCATCTGCTCAAGCGCAGCTACTTCGAACCCCATTGGAGTAAGAAGCGTCAGCAGGTGATGGTCTATGAGAAGGTGCATCTTTATGGTCTAGTGCTGCTGGAGCGAGAGCTAATACGTTTTAAAAAGATTGATCCGGTGGCGGCACGGGAAATATTTATCGGCGCCGGTATCGCTGCCAATCAACTGGTCACCGCGGCCACATTTTACCAGCACAATATGGATTTCCTGGCCGAGCTCAAGCGCCTGGAAGAGAAGATCAGGCGGCCAGATTTTTTCGTCAGCGAGCGGGAGATTAGCCGATTTTATGACGCTCGCCTGCCCGCGGATGTATGCTCAACCCAGGATCTCGAACGCTGGCTCAGGACCGAATCGAAAGATGGCTCGAAGCCACTCGAGATGAATCGGCAAAACCTGCTGGACTCCGCGACAGAATTGTCCGAATTTGGCGAGTTTCCTGACCAGGCTTCCGTGCAGAAAAATCAGCTGGCACTCGACTATGTGTTTGACCCCGGCGCCCTGGCAGATGGCGCCACCATCGAAGTGCCTCTGGCATTACTGAATCAGCTTACCCAGGCAGAGGTGGACTGGTCGGTACCGGGGATTATCAGGCAGAAATGCATCGCCTTGATCAAGGGCTTACCAAAATCTCTGCGGAAGAATTTCATTCCCGTCAGTGGCTTCGTTGCCGAAATCATGGGGCAGATGCACAGCTCAGATGGTGAGCTTATCGATTCGCTGCTGGCCCAGATCCACAGGCTCAAAAAACTCAGGCTCAACCGGGAAGCGCTCGCCGCCGTGGTCTTGCCTGCCCATCTTAAGGTGAAAGTGAGGGTAGTCGACGAGGCAGGTACCGAACTTGCGTTTGGAGATGATCTCGCGCAGATAAAGCAGAAGCTCAAACTCAGCCCCGACAAGATGTCGCCATCAAATCAGGAAGTGAGTGATCGACACGAACTGGAACTCCGGGGATTGACCCACTGGAGTTTCGATGAGTTGCCCCTGAGCATTGAAACCGGCGACACCCTGGTGTTGCTCCGATATCCGGCACTGGTCGATAAGATCTATGGGGTTGACCTGGTGCTGCTGGGAGATCGATCTGAGGCGCAGGCGGCTACGATAAACGGAGTGGTGAGACTGTGCATGTTTAGAAGTGTGCAACAAAAAAACAGCATAAAGAAAAAATTCACAAGATTCGTCAAGGCCAGTGCTCTGATGTGGTCAAGCCAGTTGACGGGGCTAGCCCAGGCAGCGGTAATGGAGAGCTATATCGCAGCCTTCGGTCTGAATCAGGCGCTGCCCCGAAGTAAATCTGAATTCGAAGCATTACTCGAACAGGGCAAGCCCAGAATATTGAGCGTTGCGGACCAGATCGAACAGCTATTGGATTCGATCGTGGCAGAGCATTTCAGTCTGTCGCGCCGCTTGCGGAAAATCACCAACGCAGAACTGAAATATCTCACAGATGACATCGACAGCCAATTACAGAATCTGGTATTCGAGGGGTTTTTATCTGCAAGCGGCCTCGAGCGCTTGCGAGAGTATCCCAGGTATTTTCGGGCTGTCAGCTCACGACTCGAAAAAATGCCGAATATGGGTGAGAAGGATAGGGTGCATACGGCGCAGCTGGCACAGTACTGGGAAAAATATGAAACCCTGCGGCGGCGCCGGCCTGAAAATAAGTGTTCAGGCTTGAATCTGCTGCGTTGGATGCTGGAAGAATTTCGAGTGTCGCTGTTCGCGCAAGGACTGGGAACTTCGATGCCCGTCTCTGCGAAAAGGATTGACGCACAATTTGAAAAACTGCTTTCCTGACACGCCCGTTCGTGGAATCCTAAGCGTGCGCATCAGCAAACTAGCACAGCCCGGAGAAATTGAGCGACTACTGTGAATTTTCGAGATCCAATGCCAAGGCGTGTCTTCCGGTGCAGGTCCTGGCTTCGACTCCTGAGATGGATTGCCTTGTTCGTGGCCATCACCGTGTTGGCGTCGAACGCGATGGCGCAAACTCACGATCCTTGGCGGGTTAATAACGAGCGCATCTTCAAGTTCAACGACTTCATGGATGAGATAGCGGTGAAGCCGATAGCGAGAACTTATCGCCTCTTCGTGCCGCGTTTCGGGCGTCAGATTATCGGAAATTTCTTCAGCAACATCGATGACATAAACGTCTTCGTGAACGATCTTCTACAGTTAAAATTTGATGCTGCCGTATCAGATTCCGGACGCTTCCTGATTAATTCTTCTATCGGCCTGCTCGGGTTTTTCGATGTGGCAACCGGTTTTGAACTGCGTAAGAATGAAGAAGACTTCGGTCAGACCCTCGCCTATTGGGGCGTGGGCACTGGACCCTACGTGGTATTGCCGGTGTTTGGGGCCAGCAATGTGAGAGATTCTTTTGGGCTGGTACTGGATACATTGTTTAACCCTATGCAGTACCAGGATGACGAGTCATTGCGACTCACATTTTGGTTATTGGAGGAACTGGATGCGCGCTCAAGGGTACTGGCGCTGGATGAACTAATCGTTGGGGACGAGTATCTGTTTATCCGGGAGGCCTATATTCAACGTCGGGAGTTTCTGATTTCAGACGGTCGGAACGCAGAAGTATTTGGCAGTTTTTAGGCTGAGGCATCACTGCGTTGTTCAGAGGTGCCCTAGTGGGCAATCAATCCGCCGCACCGCTTCGCGCACTGTGTTTGGTTCTCATGAAGTCCTTGTGTGATACATAAATGAGATCCGAAATTCTTCGGATCAGGTGCTCTTCGTACTTATCGAGCTTGGCATCCGAGTAGGCAATTCGCCACATATTTTCGATCAGCGCAAGCTTGTGGGCATAGTCGTAGCCAGCGTTAATCAGACTGGTGAATTCGTACAGTGAAGTTGCCTGCTGGGCTTCGGTTTCGGCTAGGGCAACCAGATCCGCCAGGTCCTCGTCGCTGATATCGAGCTGCTTCGACAATACCTCGATGAATTCGCCGGCCTCCCTGTCGTCCAGTTCGTGATCCGATTTCATTACTTCGATGAGCAGACAGGCGCTGGCGAGATCGGTTTTCAAGACACCGGATTCGGGCTCCTCTGCGGTGGCTTGTACGAGTTTGGATTCAAAAAAAACCTTGATGGCTTTAAGCATAGTGGGTACCAGAAATTCTCGGCGCTGGGGGTCAAACCTAG
>Ga0066376_10002354_pt1 | contig 17634 bp, 15 predicted proteins | sample Knorr_S15_td_Bot_FD_77009 | JGI IMG/M metagenome (GOLD analysis project Ga0066376, IMG submission 77009) | Marine microbial communities from Southern Atlantic Ocean transect - Knorr_S15_td_Bottom_ad_5009_LV_A | ecosystem: Environmental > Aquatic > Marine > Oceanic | place: Southern Atlantic... | reverse complement strand
GCATAACCAACAGCGTCCGATTGTTGGTTTTGAATTATTTGCCGCCGATAAACGCATTGTATTGTCGCGGTATGCATTGCAGGTGCAAGGTCAGGCTGATGGTATTTTGCTGAGCATGCGCCCTGCGGATGAGCTTGAATATTTATCGCAACAATTAACTAAAGTACAAGCTTTTGCTGAGCTATTGCGGGTGCAAACCCATGATTACTCAAACAAGCTAAACTTAATTGGTGCGTTAATTCAGATGGGGCAAACGGATCAGGCGATTGAGTTAATTGGCCAAGAAAGCAAAGGCTCGCAAGCGCAGATCCATCATTTACTCGAAAGGATCCAAGATCCGGTACTAGCAGGTTTATTGGTTGGTAAATATCACAAAGCCCGTGAACTTAATGTAATCCTTGAGCTTAATCCAGACAGCTTACTAGGATCGATCACCCGTAAAGATATGCTAGAACGGGTTGTTTCGATACTTGGCAACTTGATTGATAACGCAATTGAAGCTGCCATTCGAGCTAGCGATACACGTACCCCTAAGGTTCGTGTTACGGTTGATGAAACCAGTAAAACATTATTGTTTGATGTTGAAGACAGCGGTTTTGGTTTAGGCGATGACAAGGATGTGGTATTTACACCACAATACAGCTCTAAGTCAGGGGCTGAGCATGGTATCGGCCTTTATTTGGTTAAAACCAATTTAGATTCGTGTCGTGGTAGTTTAGAAATAGGTGAGTCTGATCTGATGGGGGCACGTTTAAGTGTCTACATTCCAAAATAATAAAAACGATCAGCCTATAAATAAAAGGTAAAGAACATGACTTACTCGGTTGTCATTGTTGAAGACGAAGTAGAAGTAGCCCAGTTGTTGGCGCAATACTTATTACTTCCACATGGCGTTGCTGGCCAACAAGGGGCACGGCAAACACTGCGTCAGGGGCAATATCAGGTTGTAGGTATTGCTGGCAATCTTGCCACCGCGAAAGCGCTGTTATCGGCGATTAATGCTGATTTAATTTTGCTGGATATTCATTTACCCGATGGTAATGGCCTTGATTTACTCAATGAATTACGCCGCGAAGAAATGAAAAGCGAAGTAATGCTGTTAACCGCAGCAAAAGAAGTCGAAACACTGGAAAAAGCGATGCAGCTTGGTGCCTGTGATTTCTTAGTGAAACCGTTAATGCTCAATCGGTTGGATCAAGCGCTAGCGCGATTCGAAGCAAGGCAGCAATGCTTGTCAGATGCCGATGAAGTGACCCAATCAATGGTTGATACCTTATTTGGATCGCAAGAGCAGTTAAAAGCGCCGGTCAGGTTGCCAAAAGGGGTGGATCAACTGACTTTGCAAAAGATCTTAAAAGCGTTTAAAGCAAATTTAGGTGCAAATTTTACAGCTCAGCAAATGGGTGATTTGGTGGGGGTAAGTCGTTCAACAGCCCGTCGTTACCTTGAATATCTGCTTGAAGCAGAGCAAGTCAGTGCGGATCAAAGCTACGGAAGTATCGGCCGACCTGAACGCTGTTACAAAATGACAAGCAGCTAATCGCATCATTTATCGGGTAAATTACCGTTAAATTAACGATTTTAGTCACATAAATTCATTAATCGGCACCATAAAAAGTGCCGCTTATCCTTAGCATAGAAAAATTTTATAAAATTGATTGCATTTTAAGCGACTTCGATGGTGATGTTCGCTTTAAGTAATGCTATACTCCCGCCGAATAATTTTTCGACTTTATTAAGAGTAAAATAATGGCAGATTTATCGAAGTACAGAAATATTGGTATTTTCGCCCACGTTGACGCGGGTAAAACTACCACCACTGAGCGTATCCTTAAGCTTACGGGTAAAATTCATAAGACTGGTGAGGTACACGACGGTGAGTCTACTACTGACTTCATGGAACAAGAAGCTGAGCGCGGTATTACAATCCAATCAGCAGCTGTAACTTGTGAGTGGAAAGGCCACCGCTTAAACGTTATCGATACTCCGGGACACGTTGACTTCACAGTAGAAGTATACCGTTCACTTAAAGTACTAGACGGTGGTATCGGTGTATTCTGTGGTTCTGGTGGTGTTGAGCCACAATCAGAAACTAACTGGCGTTACGCTAACGAATCAGAAGTTGCACGTGTAATCTTCGTAAACAAACTAGACCGTATGGGTGCTGACTTCTACCGCGTAGTTGGTCAAGTTGAAAAAGTACTTGGTGCTAACCCACTAGTTATGACTCTACCAATCGGTATCGAAGATCAATTCTGTGGTGTTGTAGACGTACTTGAGAAAAAAGCATACGTTTGGGATGAGACTGGTCTTCCTGAAAACTACACAGTACAAGACGTTCCAGCTGACATGGTTGACAAAGTTGAAGAATACCATGAGATGCTAGTTGAGTCTGCTGTTGAGCAAGACGACGACCTAATGGAAGCGTACATGGAAGGTGAAGTTCCTTCACTAGAGCAAATCAAAGCGTGTATCCGTAAAGGTACTCGTGACCTTGCTTTCTTCCCAACTTTCTGTGGTTCTGCATTCAAAAACAAAGGTATGCAATTAGTACTAGACGCGGTTGTAGATTACCTACCTGCGCCTACAGAAGTTGATCCACAACCTCTAACTGATCCTGAAACAGGTGAAGCGACTGGTGAAGTTGCAACTGTTGATGCAGATGCGCCACTTAAAGCGTTAGCGTTCAAAATCATGGACGACCGTTTCGGTGCACTTACGTTCATCCGTATCTACTCAGGTCGTATGAAGAAAGGTGACACAGTACTTAACTCTGCAACTGGTAAAACAGAGCGTATCGGCCGTATGGTTGAGATGCAAGCTAACGACCGTAACGAGATCTCTGAAGCGCAAGCGGGTGACATCATCGCTGTTGTTGGTATGAAGAACGTTCAAACTGGTCACACTCTATGTGATCCTAAGCACGAATGTACACTTGAAGCGATGATCTTCCCTGATCCAGTTATCTCAATCGCTGTTGCTCCTAAAGACAAAGGCGGTAACGAGAAGATGGGTATCGCGATCGGTAAGATGGTTGCAGAAGATCCTTCATTCCAAGTTGAAACTGACGAAGATTCAGGCGAAACCATCCTTAAAGGTATGGGTGAGCTACACTTAGATATCAAAGTAGATATCCTTAAGCGTACTTACGGCGTAGACCTAATCGTTGGTCAACCTCAGGTTGCTTACCGTGAAACTATCACGAAAGAAATCGAAGATAGCTACACGCACAAGAAACAATCTGGTGGTTCTGGTCAATTCGGTAAGATCGATTACCGCATCAAGCCAGGTGAGCCTAACTCAGGTTTCACATTCACGTCTTCAGTTGTTGGTGGTAACGTTCCTAAGGAATTCTGGCCTGCAGTTGAGAAAGGCTTCGCATCAATGATGCAAGAAGGTGTTCTAGCTGGCTTCCCAGTGTTAGACGTTGAAGTTGAATTAGTTGACGGTGCATTCCACGCAGTTGACTCATCAGCAATCGCGTTCGAAATCGCTGCTAAAGGCGCTTTCCGTCAGTCTATCCCTAAAGCGGGCGCACAACTTCTTGAGCCAATCATGAAAGTTGACGTGTTCACTCCAGAAGACAACGTGGGTGACGTAATCGGTGACCTTAACCGTCGTCGTGGTATGATCAAAGACCAAGAAGCAGGCGCAATGGGCGTTCGCATCAAGGGTGAAGTACCACTTTCAGAAATGTTCGGTTACATCGGTCACTTACGTACTATCACGTCTGGTCGTGGTCAGTTCTCTATGGAGTTCTCACACTACGCACCATGTCCACAGAACGTAGCTGAAACTGTAATCGCTGCAGAAAAAGAGAAAAAAGCTGCTAAGTAATTAGCCTTTTAACTTCTTTAAAAAAACCCGCACTTGTTGCGGGTTTTTTATTATCTAAATTTCATGCTAAGTATTTTCGGTTACAAATTAATCATTTCATATCTTTCTAAATTAACCTGCCATTCAGCCTTTTATTATTAATGTACCTAAAGAAATCTCACACTTTTGTTGTTGTTGAAGAGTGGTGTGTAATGCATTGGTATTGCTGAGTGAAAATTGTACGATTTTAATACAAAATTCATTTTAAGAAAAAGTACATTACTATTAATTAGTTGTGTATTAATTCTTTTGTTCTAGTAAAAAAGTGCTTTTTTGTACCTTGTGTACCTTTTTTACCCTGTGTAGAATCGCAGATTAAATGATTTTTAATCATTTTGTATTAAACGTCTGCTTATTAAATATTACAACTAAAGAAACATTTTCATGAAAACGATTAAGTTAAGTCCCAATTGGACTCTACAGGGAAGCAAGATAGCATTGGCTATTCTTGTTGCATTAAGCGTTACTTTGCTGGGCGCTCCGCTCTTGATGTTGATGCTGCCAGCCCTTTTATTTATTACCGTATTAAACTTCTTACAAGTACGCTTTTTACACTGCTATAAAGCGGGTATTTGTTATTCGCGCGGATTTGGTAAGCGTTATATCAATGCTGAAGACATCCTGGCTGTTGAGTTTAACCAAGTGGCATTCATCACCGTATTTAAAATCAGCTTGCAGAATGGCAAGTCATATCAGTTTATGAACTGGCAGGTAGATGAGCAGCAACAGAGTGACATTGCTAAGCTCTATAAGTCAAAAGCAGGTTGTGCCATAAAGCCTAATCTGCAATGTAAAGCCTAATACTAGCAAGCCTCAATAATGCTAAATTATGTGAACAAAAATAAAAAAGGCCGCGAAAGCGGCCTTATTTATATATAGCGTCGTTTATTTTTTCATACGACGACGTAGTGCAAATGGTAAAGCAAGTAAGCTTAACCAAGCAAATGAACCAGAATCATCATCTTTTGACTCTTCTTCTGTTTCATCTTCTTCAACTTCTTCAGTTACATCATCAGCTTCATCGTTAGTGATGTTGATGTATAGCAGTTGTGCTTCTGATAAGTTGCCTGCGCTATCTTCTGCACGGATCATCAGCGTAAGCTTGTCTTCTTCTTCAAAGTCGAGTGCTTTAGCTACTGTGATTTCACCTGCTGCACTGATTGCAATAACATCAGCATGCTCACCTTCAATGCTAAAGCTTACTACTGGCGTGTAATCAGCGTCGCCATCAGAGAATACAAGTTGACCAATCACTGCGCCAATTTCACTGTTTTCTACGATTTCGAATGATTGACTTGCTTCAATTACTGGCGCTTGCTCTGCAGGAATAGGCTCTGCAGATTGAATATCAACAATCACAGGGTCGTGATCAGATGCGCGGTATGCGTTGTCTGCATACAGGCTAGCTTGCTGTGTATCAGACTTAAACTCTAGGTTGTAATCTAAGCTGATTGGTTCGTCAGCATTGATGTGCCAATCTGTTGCAGCAACAACTTTTCCTAGCATAGATTCTGATACTAGTGCGTGGTCAAGGCTACCAATGCGACCAGAGAAGCTATAAGAGTAACCTTGTGTGTCGCCGTCCAGTTCAGCTACTGCACTTTTAAGACCTTTATCTGCGAATGCACGGATAGGATCTTCCATTGCATAAGAGTTCATATCACCCACTAGGATGATATCTTCATCTTCAACTTCAGTTGGGTAAGTTGCTAACCAATCTGCGTATGCATTTGCACCCGCAACACGGATTTCATTCCAACATGCTTGGCCATCGCCTAAGTCAGCATTGTTGCCTTCAGCGCTGCCACAGCCGCCTTTTGATTTTAAGTGTGCAACTGCAACTGTGAAGATTTCTTCGCTCTCAAGAGATTGGAAGCTTTGCGCAATAGGTGGACGATTGCTGTAATCAAAAGGTTCTACAGTTGTATGAGCTGCTTTACCCACTTCAGATACTTTATTTGAGCGATAAATAAGTGCTGTTGTAATTTCATCAGTACCAATCTTATCAACACCAAAATCAACAAATGCGTAGGTGTTTTCTGCATCTTCGTCATTCAGTGCTTTTACTAGGCTTGCAATGGCGCTATTTTCACCGAAACCATCGTTTTCGATTTCCATTAAGCCAATAACATCTGCATTGATAGCTGTAATTGCGCTGACAATTTTAGCTTGCTGACGGATAAACTCTTCTTCGCTGTCTGCACCACGGCTAGTTGGGAAGCCTGCACCTTGGCCGTCGCCATTAAAGTAGTTTAATACGTTAAAGCTCGCTACACGTAGATCAGCTTCTTCGTTAAGCTCTGGAGCATCTGTACGCGGGTTAGTTGCTGTGAATTCAGGCTTCACTGTTGGGTGAATGCGGTAACGGTCAAAGCTGTAACCCATTACACCAGTAATCGTATTTACAGTGTCGCCTAAACGTAATGTGTTATAGGCATCAAGACCCGTACCTGGGTAGGCAATTGGATCAAGGTTTTGCTTTGTTGAACCATCGTCGATTAAGATTTGTTTTTTAAGGTTTTCAGTTTCAATCGCATTCGCTGCATCACCTGGTAGCGCCACTTGAGTACCTTGGTATAAACGCTCAGTACCTAAGTCAACTTCACCATAGCGGCCAAGACCGTAGTTATTATTAACTACTAAAGGTTGCGCGATGGTGACTAACATACCTTCATAGGCTTCAAGGTCTGCAACGTCAGCAACTGGTAAAGTGATAGCGGTTGCATCTGTCGATAAGCCGGTTGCACAGATCTCAACTTGGCTAACATCGCCTAGTTGTGTTGCGCTGTAGTATTCTGCCACGCTACCTTTAATACGTACGTGGTCACCTACAGCAACATCAGTATCTGCGAAATAAACGAATACACCTTCAGAAGTAAGTGGGTTTGTATCAACATCAGCAGCAAGTGAGCTAATGAAGAAGCCTTTTAGTTGATCATCACCTTGGAAGTCAGCTGTAACAACACCTTCAACTTCAACTTCAGTGTTAATGAGCGGGCTGTCACCGCCTTCACCTTGAATTGCGCTAATTAACGTTTTTGTTGCGCCACACTCAAGCGGTGTCACTGGATCTGGTTCAGGTGTTGGCTCTGTGCTATCACCGTATAAACCAATATTGCTGAAATCGTCTTGGTCGAATTGTTCCCACTCATCGCTTGGGTTGAATGCTGATGTTGCATCTGTACGACCTGCAGTCACAGTTGCTTTACGGCGAAGCGTTTTATTTTGTGTAGAAACACCGCCTTCATCCCATGCTGAACCCGGATCAACACCAAGTTGACCAAAGCTATCAACGATTGCACCGTCTTTAGTTAGTACTAATGCGTCATCACCGTTGAAATAAGTGATAGTTGATTCGGTGTTGCCTTTTGCTTTTAGTTCATCTGCAGATCCTGCGTTAACAATAACGTAAGTTGCATTTGCAGCAAGTGTACCGGTTAGCGCTAAGGTGTTGTTTGGCGCAGCAAGGTCGCCATTACCATTTGAGTATAAAGAGATGGTGTAACCGTCAAGCGATAGATCAGCACCAGACGTGTTATAAAGCTCTACCGCTTTATTGTTAGAGCTTCCTTCAACGTATTCAGAGATGATTAGGTTGGCAGAAGCAGGCGCGCTCAAGCTTGCAATCACAAGCGCGAGCGGCGTTAATTTTGTATTTATCATTATTTTTCCCGTGTATGTATTATAAAAGTCCCAATATGGGACACAGTACTTTAAGAAAAATCTATGACAAATTAAATACAAAATGTTAATAAAATCGGAATAATTACCAATTTTTAGAACATTTGCTTTAGATTAGTTATTTTTTAACCAAATTGCTGCTTGTTTTGCAAAATATGTCAGGATGCCATCGGCGCCAGCACGCTTAAATGCCAATAATGACTCCATGATTATTGCTTCTTCTGCAAGCCAACCGTTATCAATGGCCGCTTTATGCATGGCATATTCACCGCTCACTTGGTATGCAAATGTTGGTACACCAAACTCATCTTTTACGCGACGTACAACATCTAAATATGGCATACCAGGCTTTACCATAACCATGTCTGCGCCTTCTTGCAGATCAAGGGCAACTTCACGAATAGCTTCATCTGAGTTGGCTGGATCCATTTGATAGGTCTTTTTATCGGCACCTTTTAAGTTACCTGCAGAGCCTACCGCATCACGGAATGGGCCATAGTAGCTTGAAGCATATTTTGCAGAGTAAGCCATAATACGAGTGTGGATATGACCTTCGGCTTCAAGTGCTTCACGAATAGCACCAATGCGTCCATCCATCATGTCTGAAGGTGCAACCACATCAGCACCCGCTTCGGCATGCGACAGTGCTTGTTTTACTAAGATTTCAGTTGTGACATCATTAATCACATAGCCATCTTCATCAATGATACCGTCTTGACCATGCACGGTGAACGGGTCAAGTGCCACATCAGTGATCACACCAAGGGTTGGAAAAGCTTCTTTAAGTGCACGAACAGTGCGTTGTGCTAATGCATCTGGGTTATAGGCTTCTTCAGCCAGCAACGATTTTTTATCGCTCGGTGTTACTGGGAAAATCGCCACTGCTGGCACACCTAATTCAACGAGTTCTTTTGCTTCTTCAAGTAGTAAATCAATAGAAAGACGGTCAATGCCTGGCATAGACTCAATGGCTTCGCGGCGGTTTTTACCTTCTAACACAAATACAGGAAAAATAAGGTCATTAACGGTTAGTTGGTTTTCAGCCATTAGGCGACGAGAGAAGTTATCACGACGCATGCGGCGCATACGTGTATAAGGGAAAAGGTCGAGTCCTGATTGGGCCATGCTTTGTATACTCCTAGTCTGGTAGAGGATAACTCACTACGCGATTTCGACCCGTTTGCTTGGCATGATATAAGGCTTTGTCGGCATAGTCAGTGAATAAACTTGGGTTATTAATGTCTTCAGCAATTGCGCTGTAAACACCTGCACTCAAAGTAAATTTAATCGTTGTTCCGGCAACTATTATATCAGTATTTTCTGCGGCTTTGCGTATTTGTTCGGCAATTTCTAATGCACCTGCCAGTGGTGTATTTGGCAACAGCACCACAAACTCTTCGCCGCCATAGCGCGCCACTTCATCGAGTGGGCGTTTAAGGTGTTGTTTAATGACATCGGCGGCAGATTGAATGGTTTGATCACCGGTTAAATGACCATAGGTGTCATTAATTGCTTTGAAATGGTCAATATCTAACATGATGATTGCTAAAGGTGTTTGTTCACGTCGCGAGCGACGAATATCCATCAGGAGTTTTTTATCGAAGTAACGGCGGTTCTTGGTTTTTGTCAGCGCGTCTTCCATATTGAGTTGTTCAAGCTCACGGTTTTTCTCTTCAAGCTCGCGTAATGTCACTTGTAACTCAAAGGTACGCTCCTCGATATTCGCTTCAAGGTCTTGGCGCGCCTGTTCTTGCAGTTCAAGCCGCTCGCGCATTAAGGTATCTTTTGCTTTGCTTTCCGCTAATGCATTTTGTTGCGCTGCAACTTCGGCATCGCGCTGCATCAAAAATAGTTTTATAACGGCATAGCTTAAACTTAAGCTACAAACCAAAAAGCAAATGAAGGTGAGTGAAAGCACGCCGATATTTAAATTAAACGGGTTAAACACCCCAAGTGCACTGTAAATAATGGCGCAGAAAAAAGCGAATAGGGCAATTAGAAAAGCGCTACAAGGCTGTTTATATTCACGATTAAACTGTTTGATAGCAATGCCTGCAAAGATGATGAGCACCACAGGTAAACTTAACAAGCACAGTGTAATTGCAATATGAATTGGTAAGAACCACATTATTACGGCGACAAGCACCACGACCCAGGCTAACCAATACTGAAAACGATTTAAGCGAGATTTGGCAAAGCCGAATATATACCCTTGCAATGGCACAAATAACGCACCACAGATAAAGAATAGAGTCGGAATAGTCAACTGTTGAAAGGAGGAGCCGCTCGGTTGCAGGTAGCGATAACCAAAGCCATAAAGATACGCTAACGACAGCCAAAGCAAGGTAAGTAATAACCCTGTGTAGGCGAAATAGCGGCGTCTAGAAAAACCATAAAGCACTAAGTTAGTGAGTGCCAGCGATAAAATAAAGCCGACTAATAAACCGTACAATAAGTTAAATTTGCTTTTATGCTTTAGGTATTCTGAGGGTTTCCAAAGACTGAGAGGCACTCTTAAGCCGCCGTTGTTTTTAACTTTGAGATAAACCTCTGAATGGCTAGCTTTTGGAATGCTTAATGAAACTAACAGCGATTCATTTTTAATTTGTCGATTGGCTAATGGGACTGCATCACCTATTTTTGTGTTAAATAACACATGCCCACCTTGTAGATGAAAGACACTCACTTCATCGAGCAAAGGGTTATCTATCGATAATATCAGCGGTACATCATCTAAAGAGGTGTTTTTTATCGATAGCTTGAGCCACAGAGGCTTTAAAGTCATTCCTAGATTTAAGGTTTCACCTTTGCTTGCCTGCCAAACTACATTTGTATTGCTAAAGGCTTGTTGTTGAGTAATAGGATCAAGCGTGTACTCAACATGTAACGTATGTTGAGACTTAAATTGTGAGCTAACAACAACAGGGTTAGCCAGTAAGTAAGGAGTAAATAAAACAACGAAGAGTACGCCACATAGTGACCATAGGCGCTTCATCTTAACCCTTTATGGAAAATAATTGCTGAAAGTTTAGTGTAGTTTGTTTTGCCACTTCAGTAAATTCACAGCCTTTTAAATCAGCAATTTGCTGACATACATAAGGAAGGTTCTGAGGTTCGTTGCGACGAGACTTCGGTCTTGGTCGAATATTTCTTGGCATTAAAAAGGGCGCATCGGTCTCAATTAACAAGCGATTCAAAGGGATTGCTGGCACCAAGGCTTGCAGTTGCTCACCGCGGCGTTCATCGCATACCCAGCCAGTAACACCGATATAAAGCCCCATTGCTAGGTAGCTTTGCAGCGCTTTTTCATCCCCCGTAAAACAGTGCAATACACCTCGTACTTTGAAGTCACTCAAGATGGCCAACATGTCTTCACTAGCATCTCGTTCATGCAAGTACACTGGCATATTAAGCTGCTCAGCAAGCTGCAGTTGGCGTCTGAAAACACTGCGCTGTACATCACGAGGAGAAAAATCACGGTTGTAATCGAGGCCACATTCACCAATAGCAACTACTTCATGATTTTGGCTTAGTGCTGTTAAGTGTTCTTCAAGGTGGTCATCTGCGGTTTTTGCATCATGAGGGTGAACCCCCGCAGTGCAAAATTGCTTAAACTGTTTGGCGAGCTTAAGAGAGGCTTGGCTAGTTTGCAGATCGCAGCCAATAAGAAGCATCTGTGTTACATTTGCCTCAGCGGCACGTTGTAACACAGCTTCATGAATATCATCAAATTGATGATTGCTTAAGTTGACGCCAGCATCAACCAGCGAAATGCTCATTAGTTAGTGCGCTTAACGCGAATCGAACGGTTTTGGCCTTCAACTTTTAATAGGAAAGAATTGAAAACGCCACGTTCAATAACGACAACATCTTGTTCTTTTAGACGTAGGCTATCAGAACCAACTTGACGCCACTGTTGACCATTATCAAGTTCGATGATGAGCTCACCGTAAGGGGCTTTTTTCACGCTTTTAACGATAGCGCTAATCTGGTCATCATTTACTTTCGCAACTTCTTTGTGCTCTAAACCAAAGTCTTCATTTTTTGTTTTTACAATTTGTGTGCTTGCTGCTGCCGTAACAGGTGCTGCTGCAACAGGCGGTGCAGAGCTTGCTGCAGGTTGTTCAATTTGTTGTTTTGTAGCCGGTTTAGAAAGTGATTTACCCGCCATGACGTTATCGTAACAAAGTAAACGGTTAAAATCATTTTCAACAAAAGTACAGGCTTGTAGTGCTTGTAAGTTAACTTCGTTTGCTTGCGCAGTGCCAGTAATCGTTAACAGTGCAACGAATGGAATGAGTTGTTTTTTCATTTATTCCTCTGATTCCTGTTGAGGTTTGGCGGTATAAAATGCAGCCAAAATTAAGCCTAATTCAAATAATAACAGCATGGGTAATGCTAGTAATGTTTGTGACAGTACATCAGGAGGTGTTAAGAACATGGCAACCACGAATACACCTACCACGATATAAGGTCGTTTTTCTTTTAAACTTTTCGTTGTTGTTGCGCCACTCCAGCATAACAGCATGATGGCAACAGGTATTTCAAACGCAATACCAAAAGCAAAAAACAGTTTTAAAGCAAAACTTAAGTAGCTACTAATATCTGGTGCTAATGTCATCATATCAGGGCCAGTGTTGGTGAAAAACCCTAAAATAATAGGTAACACCACAAAGTAGCAAAATGCGATACCACTATAAAATAGCAAAATACTAGAGGCCAAAATAGGCATCAGCATACGCTTTTCATGTTGATACAAGCCAGGTGCAATAAAGCTCCAAACTTGATGCAGTATCATAGGAATAGCAGCAAATAACGCCACAAATAAGGTGAGTTTAAACGGCGCAAAAAAGGGTGCTGTGACATCCGTTGCGATCATGGTGGCAGTGCTAGGCAAGTTTGCAATAAGTGGAGCTGCAACAAAGCTATAAATATCGTTGGCAAAATACACCAAGCTGATAAATATTAGCAAAATGCTTAACAAAGCTTTCATGAGTCTGTTTCGTAACTCAATTAAGTGGCCAACAAAGCCTGTGTGAGCTTGCTCGGTCATAATTTACTATTCATCATCGTTGTTATTGACCACAAAAGCAGAGTTTAAATTCACTTTTTTTCGTCATTATTATTAATTTCTGCTTTTTCAGGCGTGTCTTTTTTGTAACTGTGGGTGACTGACTGAGCAGCCTTTTGAAGTTCGTTTACAGAGTCTTGCAACTCAGGCGAGAGTTCTTGCAAGTTTTGTTGCTCTGCTTTTTTTAAATTTTCATGAAGCTCATGGATAAGGAGTTCTTCGTTCACTTCAGCTTTCACTGAGTTGGCGACTGACTTTAATGTTTTTACCCAGCGGCTCACTGTGCGAATTGCCACAGGCAAGCGCTCTGGGCCTAATACAATCAGACCCACGATCAGTACGACAACAAGTTCCCACATCCCCATGTTGATTAAGCCTTATGGTCGTCTTTGCTTTTCTCTACGGTTTCTTTGCTTTGCGTGTTAGAAGCTTGTTCTATTTGCTCGCTTTTAGCGCTAGTTTGGTCATCGTCAGACACGGCTTTTTTAAAGCCTTTTACCGCGCTACCTAAATCACCGCCGATGCCACGAAGTTTTTTTGTGCCAAATAACAAAACGATGATTGCCAAAATAATGATTAATTGCCAAATACTGATACCACCAAAACCCATGGGTTACTCCGTTTTTTATCAAATTTATTGAATAGACTTGTCTCGATTATACTCACCAAAACATAAATAGCACTTAGTTTATGCGCTGCGCCATGCTGCGATAAAGCCCACGACAGCAAAGCCTGCCGTAATTGCACTGGCGACTAAGTCATGCTGTAAATAACATAAGCCTGAAACAATCAAACAGCTACCAGCAAAGATGCTAAGTAACAAAGGTTTAGCTGATTGCGGCGCTGGCAATTGTACAGGTTGTTGCTGACGTTTTAAGTTTTGATAAATTAAATCAGGTAATTCAGGCATTTTTTCTGCCCAAAATGGCAAGTTCGCATACATTTTTTTCATTACTGCAAGCGGACCAACTTGTTCTTTGACCCAATCTTCTAGAAAAGGTTTAGCGGTTTTCCATAAATCAAGCTGCGGATACAGTTGTCTGCCAAGGCCTTCAACATACAACAGCGTCTTTTGCAGTAACACTAATTGCGGTTGAACTTGCATATTAAAGCGACGAGCCGTATTAAACAGGTTTACTAACACATGGCCAAACGAGATTTCGGCAAGCGGTTTATTGAAAATGGGTTCGCACACAGTACGAATCGCAAACTCAAACTCTTCAATACTGGTATCGGCTGGCACCCAGCCAGAATCTACGTGTAGTTGTGCGACTTGGCGGTAATCACGGTTGAAGAAGGCAATAAAGTTCTCTGCTAAATAGCGTTTGTCTTCACGATTAAGGGTGCCGACAATGCCGCAATCGATGCCGATGTATTTTGGATTATGCGGGTTTTCGCGAGACACGAAGATATTACCCGGGTGCATATCTGCATGGAAAAAACTATCACGGAAAACTTGTGTGAAAAACACTTCGACCCCGCGTTCAGCCAGCAGCTGCATATTGGTATTTTGTGCCAGCAATGCGTCGGTATCAGATACTGGAATACCGTAAATACGCTCCATTACTAATACATTACTGCGGCTATAATCACTGTAAACAAAAGGAATGTAGAGAGAGTCTGAATCTTCAAAGTTACGGCGTAGCTGAATCGCATTCGCCCCTTCACGCATTAAGTCGAGCTCATCCAGCAAGGTTTTTTTGTACTCGTTTACTACCTCAATTGGGCGTAAACGTTTTGCTTCTTTTAACAACTTAGCCACTAAGCGTGCGACTTTTTGCATTAGCATTAAGTCGGCATCAATTTGCTCTTTAATGTTAGGGCGAATGACTTTAATCACCACATCTTGAGGTGTACCATGTTCATCAATTAAGGTTGCCGTGTGAACTTGTGCAATCGATGCTGATGCCAAAGGTGTTTGCGAAAAATCACTAAACAACTCACTGATATCATTAATGCCAAGCGCTTTTTCAATAAGCTGCTGAGCAAGTTCACCTTCAAAAGGCTCAACCTGATCTTGCAATAAGGCAAGTTCTAATGCGACATCATGCGGCAGTAAATCACGGCGTGTCGATAGCATTTGGCCAAACTTGATCCACACCGGGCCAAGCTCTTGCAAAGCAAGTCGCAAGCGCATACCTGCAGGTTTATCTTTATGTTGATTACGTAACCAAAATAAGCTGCCACGGGCAAGCTTTGCAAACCAAGGCACTCGCTTACGTGGAATTAATTCGTCTAAGCCATAGCTCAGGAGTGTTTTAGTGATGTAATAAAGGCGAGCAGACGACACACAAGTTCCTTAGCGCATTAGCGAGACTGTAACAGCGCGTTAATTCGCATCTCTAACTGAGATACTTGGCTTTTTAATTGGCGATTTTGCTGTTTAAATTCAGCAAGTTCTAGTGGGTGAATAGTCACTGATAGCTCATCTTGGCAAAGTGTTGTTAGGGTATTTTCTAACTTACTTTTTGTTTGTGAACCACGACGTTTTAGGGCTTGGAAAGAAAGCCATAACTGCTGGGCTGGCGCATCACCAATATAACGCGAAAAATGTTCAGGCCAATCAATATCAAGCTCTGCAAACGCATTGCTAAAACCTTGCGCAAGATTTAAATCGCCTTGTAGGTCAAGCTTATCTTGGCGAATGAGTTGCGTCAGCATTGATGGATCTTTAAGGGCCAACAAGGTGTTAATATCGGCGCTGATCATGCAGTCAAACCTGCGCTCTTGCGTGCTGTATAAGTGAATTTGCTCGTCGCTGTAAACGCACAAAATGGATTGTTGCCAATCACGAACTTCAATCAGCAGCTGTTTATCAGCAATTGCTGCAAGCTTGCCCTTTAACTGGGGGTCTAGCGGCAGCAATTGATTAATGATTCGTTCGACGAGTGATAACAGAGCGTTTGCTAACATCGCGTTACCTACTTACTTTACAGAATTTCTAGTATTTAAAACCACGGTGAAGGGCAACAATACCGCCAGTTAGATTTTGATAGCTCGTTTGTTCAAAACCGGCATCTTCCATCATCCCTTTCAATGTTTCTTGGTCTGGGTGCATACGGATTGATTCAGCAAGGTATTGGTAAGACTCGCTGTCATTTGCCACTAACTGACCCATCTTAGGTAAGATATTGAATGAATAGAAGTCGTAGGCTTTGCTTAGCGCTTCGTGTTCTGGTTTCGAGAACTCAAGCACCAGTAAGCGGCCGCCCGGCTTAAGAATACGATACATTGAGCGAAGTGCTTTATCTTTATCGGTCACGTTACGAAGACCAAAGGCAATCGTAATTAAATCAAAGCTGTTGTCAGGAAATGGCAATGCTTCAGCATTCATTTGTACATATTCAATATTGCCAACACGACCAAGATTACGCAGTTTCTCGCGGCCAACTTTCAGCATTGAAGAGTTGATATCGCCTAAGATAACTTGACCCGTTTCACCAACTAACTGACTAAATTTAGCGGTCAAATCACCTGTACCGCCAGCAAGGTCTAATACATAGTGACCTTTACGAACACCAGAACTTGCAATAGTTTGGCGTTTCCATAAACGATGAATACCGAACGACATTAGATCATTCATTACGTCATACTTTGCAGCGACTGAGTGGAATACATCTGCAACCATTGATGCTTTGTCGTTTTCAGCAACGGTTTTATAGCCAAAATGCGTGGTCTTTTCTTGATTCTCGTTCATGATTAATCTCTATCGTGGCAATAAAGACTAGTGTACTTGATTGTAGCTGTGAGGTGCAATTTGATTATAACTAAATCATCAGATTAGCGTGGCTTTTCATGACTTAGCGCAGTTTTAAACTTTATTGGCCGGCAATAAAACTACTTTGTCCTAGTGACTTTGCTTTTGCTGCTGCTAAAGAGGCTTTACGGGCTAAACTGTTAAAGTCGCCATCGCCTTCATGTTTCGCGATCCCTAGGGCTAGCGTAATCGCGGGGAGTTTGGTGCCATTTTTGGAGCTCACAAAGCGTAGCTTTTCGACGCCATTTCGTACTTTTTCGGCAATTAAGTTCGCCGTTTCAGGCTCTATATCAGCAAGTAAAATGGTAAACTCATCTTTACTTGTACGCCCAGGTAAACCGCTTTCACGCACGTACTTTTGCACTTGCTTCGCGACTTTATTTAAAATTACCTCACCAATCACATCGCCATAGTTTTCAATAAAATGGTTTAAGTTCTCAATATGAATAGAAATCGCACAAACCGCTTTATTTTGACCAACCCAGAGTTGGGTTTGTTGATTTAAGTAATGGCGTTTGTATAAGCCAGTTTGCTGGTCGGTGATATGTTGCTTACGTAATTGGGTGAGTTGTTTTTGGGTTTTTTCTTGAAGTGCTTTTGCCTTTGCTATTTCTTGCTTAAATTGACGATGTTGATTGAGCAGCACTTCAGACTGTTTACTGAGCATTTTTAATGCGTGGCGCGTTTGCTCAATGTTGTTTTCATCAATTGAATGCACACAATCGGTAATTTGTTCGGCAAAGCGCACAATGTTTTGTTCGTTATTGCTGGCATTACGCGAAAGGGTATTTATAACCGAGTCAACATTGCGAACAATCGCCGTTTTCATTTTATGGCCTTGTTCCATAAAATCGAAATACAACTGTTCTACATAAACACAATCGATGGTTTTTCTTTGTGCGACTGCACGGTCAATAGCGGCGTTAAGTTTTGGATTAGATTGGCTGACGTAGGTGTAAACAACCTGATAGTTTAGTGGTGACGGCGGTAATGCGTGATGTTCTAAAAAGATACATACCTTTGTCATTTTTTCTTGAGCAATAGCCATGGAATCATGGAACATCATTTTTCAATACCACTAAATACGCATATCAACCAATTAATAATCTCTTCCGTAAGGTGTATTTGCTTCCAAGCATAAATACTGAGTCTACAGTAATCTGTAATCAACCTATTTAAAAGCAAAATCGCTAACTTTGGAACTTAAATTTGTTTCGTTTGTGTCTATTAGCTGATTTTCTCAACAACT
>Ga0066376_10002352_pt1 | contig 17637 bp, 15 predicted proteins | sample Knorr_S15_td_Bot_FD_77009 | JGI IMG/M metagenome (GOLD analysis project Ga0066376, IMG submission 77009) | Marine microbial communities from Southern Atlantic Ocean transect - Knorr_S15_td_Bottom_ad_5009_LV_A | ecosystem: Environmental > Aquatic > Marine > Oceanic | place: Southern Atlantic... | reverse complement strand
ATGGAGAGAAAATCCATATTACGGCCGCGACCGATCTGTCGGAGGACCTGCGTTTTGAAGAGCGCTGGCTGGTGGTGACGGACCAGCGGCTTTTGCGGCTTAACCCGGACAGCACGAACGGGATATCTTCGCTCGATCTGAAAGATATCAAAAGTGCGTCGGTTGAAGAACTCGTGGGCGTCGGTCGATTGAATGTGGAAATGGGAAATGAGCAGGTCGAATTCATGCAATATACGCCGTCACAACGCAAAAAGTTTGCGCAGATCGCCCGGAGTATTGATCAGCTTATTAAAGAAAAGCCCATGGAGTTTGGCGATAAAATCGACAAGACAAAATGCGAAACATGCGGTCGACTTTTGCCGGAGGTCAATGGCGTATGTGCCTTGTGCACGGATCGACTTGCCATGCTCAAGCGTATTCTGGGGTACATGAAGCCATTCAAGAGGAAGGCTATCTGGATGGTGGCCATTTCGCTCCTCTTTACGGTAGCCGAGTTGGGCCCGCCGTTTATCATGAAACATATTCTTGATGATGTACTCGGCATTGAGAGCCAGGTCGCAGCCGGGGACAAGTTGCCTCTTCTCTACTGGCTGGTAGGCGCATTCGCCGCGATCCGACTGCTTTCCTATGTCCTCGAGATTTTCAGAGGCCGGTTGTCCATCTGGCTGGGCGGCCAGGTTACCGTGGCGATACGCGATGACCTGTATAACAATCTGGTTCACCTGGGGCTCAAATTTTACAATAAACGGCAAGTCGGTTCGCTCATATCGCGGGTGACCAACGATGCGGAAAGTATGATGGATTTCCTGGTCGACGGTGTGCCGTATATGCTGAGCAACGCGTTGTTGCTGATCGGAATTCTGATCCTGCTATTCATTACAAGCTGGGAATTGACGCTGCTTGTGTTGATTCCTGTCCCCTTGATGATTATGGGAGGCTGGTTCTTCTGGGGCCGGTTGATGCGGGTTTTTCGTACCAAATACCACCGATGGGGCAAACTGGTCGGTCTGGCCAGTGAGATGCTGGCCTCCGTCCGCGTAATGAAAGCCTTCGCTCAGGAAAAAAGGGAGATGCGGCGTTTCGACAAGAACAACGAGGGCGTATTCCGGGGAGACTATGAAAGTGAAAAAGAGACATTTATCTTTTTCGGCACGCTCAGTATGCTGACATCCACCGGTCTGATTCTGGTCTGGTATTTCGGGGGAATGGACATCATTGAAGGCACATTTACGCTGGGTTCGCTCATGATGTTCATCAGCTACCTGTGGATGCTGTATGAACCGTTGCAGTGGTTCGGTGAGTTGAATACCTGGTCGAGCCGGGCGATGAGCGGCGCGGAGAAAATCTTCGAAATAATCGACACACCGATAGAGACCGATGACCAGGAGAACCCGGTGGCTATGCCGAATATAAAAGGGGAAGTGGTCTTCAAAGATGCCTTCTTCGCCTATGAGCCGGGCAAGCCTGTACTTAAGGACATCAATCTGGAGGTCGCATCAGGCGAGATGATCGGTCTGGTCGGCAAGTCCGGCGCCGGAAAGAGTACGCTGATTAACCTGCTCTGCCGGTTTTATGATATTGACGAAGGCGCGTTGACCATTGACGGGGTGAACATTAAGGACATCAGCCTCGAAAATCTCCGCAGTCAGATTGGTATGGTCTTGCAGGAGTCGTTTTTCTTCAGCGGTACGATTGCGGAGAATATCCGATACGGCCGCCCAATGGCGCCGCTGAAGGAAATCATGGCCGCCGCCCGTGCAGCCAACGCACACGACTTTATCTGTGCCAAACCGGACGGCTACGATACGCAGGTCGGTGAAAACGGTCGCGAGCTGTCCGGCGGTGAACGACAGCGTATCGCTATCGCACGGGCCATCATTCACAATCCACGTATCCTGATTCTCGATGAAGCGACCTCATCGGTGGACACGCACACGGAGAAGTTGATTCAGGAGGCCATCGCCAACCTGATCAAGGGCCGCACGACGTTTGCGATTGCACATCGTCTGTCGACCCTCCGCCGTGCGGACCGGCTGGTCGTGCTGGACGAAGGTAAAATAGCCGAAGTCGGTTCCCATGCCGAGCTGATGAAAAAGAAAGGCCACTTCTACCGGATGGTCGAAACGCAGCGTGCTACGACGGCCATTCTGGGCGTTGGGGGTGGGAAAGACGATCCGAATAAGGAGAAAAAGAGCTAAACCACGAAGAACACGGTAGTTTAAAGATAAAAGAAATTCCCGTGCTCTACGTGGTTCAGGATCCCGAGGTGATTTATGACCGAAGAAATAAAAACAGAGGACCCGAAAGACACGACGTTCGAACCGGGGATCGAGTATGCGCCTACAGAGCCGTATAAGGCGCATGAAATTCGTGTGTACCGGGCGCCGAAGAACACAGTGCGAATGACCGTGGGGGATGAGAGGTCGTATATTCGAGTCCGTCCGGTTCAGGCCTCTCCCATGGCTTATCCGAATCAATATATCGCTTTGCTGGACTCGAAGAATGAGGAAGTGGCGTTCATAGAAAACATGGACGATCTGGATGAAACCTCGAAACAGGTGATTGAAGAGGAAATTGCCAGACGTTATCTTAAAGCGCAAATTGAGTCTATCTACTCTATACAGATGGAGTACGGCGTTGTCTACTGGGATGTGATGACCGATCGGGGCCGCCGTGAATTCGTCATTCGTGGTCATGACAGTACCTTCTGGGTGTCGGAGACGCGACTTCTCCTTACAGATGTGGACGGCAACCGTTTCGAAATCATTGACTACAAGAAACTTGATACGGCCAGTGTGAAGATGATTGAAACAAGTGTGTAACTATACTTTCATCCGCCCGTGGCTTGTGGCACAAGTAGACGTACATAAAAGGGGATTTCATGAACGATAATTTTCGAGTTCGATTGTTCAGTGTCATCGGATGTATGGCTCTATTCATCGTAAGCTGTAGCCAGCCGGCGCCCCCTGAGGAGGACCATGTGCCTGTGAATCCCATGAATGATTTCGGTATGACGGCCAGCAATGTATTTTTCTATTACACCGACCTTGACCGGGCAACCATATTTTATACCGAGACATTAGGGTTGAACATTGCTGCAGATTATGGTTTTGCCAAGATTCTCCAGGTTGCGCCGACCTCGTTTATCACACTGGTTGATGAAACCAAAGGGATGCACAAGTCCAGTGAGCCCAAGACCGTGGCGATTGCTCTGGTTACGGATCAATTGGGTGAGTGGTGGGATTATATCGAGAAGCAGGATGTCGAGATTAAATTTCCTTACGACCCGAAAGAAGGACGGCCTCACCACGGCTTTGTCGCGATCGACCCGGAAGGATATCTCCTTGAGTTCGAGCGATTTAACGTCCATGAAGAAAATGAAAAGCTGATGCCCGTGCTGGATAAAACGGCCACCGTGTATCCGCCCGACGATCAAACCACGACCGTCCCGCCGGGGCTTGGGTTTAAGGCCACCGTGGTCTGGTTTTATTACAAGGATATGGCAGGTATTCAGCGTTTTTACGAGGACGTGATGGGCTTCGATCTGATTGTGGACCAGGGGTGGGCGAAGATCTATCCCATTTCGCCGTCCGGCTATTTCGGTCTGGTCGACGAACAACGCGGCATGCACAACTTCACGGAGCAGAAGGCCGTAACCATGTCATTCTGGACGGACCGTCTCGACGACTGGTACGCCTACGCCAGCACCCACGAAGCCATTAAAATGCGTTCCGAAAAGATCGAAGATGGGAGTCCGGAATACCGTGCGTTTGTCGGCTACGATCCCGAAGGGTATTATATCGAGTGGGATGTGTTTAACGATGTACCGGATAATGAAGAGCTGCTAAAGATAGTAAAAGGACAGTAGATAGTTCCGAGTTCCGAGTATGGTTTAAAAATCAAATAATACCGATTGGCAAGTGAAAGACCATGTATAAATACCTATAACCAATTGAAAATAATGCGCTTTCAAATCATAAATCATAATTCAACAATTGGTATAACTCGGAACTCGGAACTTTTCACTCGGAACTATTTTTCCCGATCAGTTCGTCGATCTTCCACTCGGGATAACTCAGCATCTCACCGAAGCGGTGGGCAATCTCTTCGCGGGCTTCGCCGGTATATTGGTTTGACGCGACCAGTTGCGCCTTCCGGGCTTTGAGATCCAGGTATTCCTGCCTGGTTTCTCCCTTGTATATGACCAGCACATGTTTACCTTCCGTAATGGATGCGGGGAACAGGTCCGTCACCAGAAAGTCATTTTCCCGGTATATTTCGACGTTATTCCGTTTGGCGACACGAGCCGCTTCTTTGACGAGCGCATCCATGTCCACAGGCGATAATGCGGCGCTCAGGGCCAGGGTCTTGACACCCACATCCACCATCTCACCGAAAGCGCCGATCGCACCGAGGTTATAAGAGCGCTGGTCAATGGCCGGGCCGTCATTACCCTGGGTGTTGTCCGCTGATTTCTGTTGTCCGTTGCCGCACCCCATGATGGTGATCACAACGAGCATAGACAGAGGCAGCCAGAGGTCATAAGCATCCAGTACGCGATAAGTCATATTGCCTCCTGAGTGTGAGTAAAGTGGGCCAATAGCAAATGGCCAATGGGAGTCGGATAGGGAGAATTACATGTCTGTGACCCTTCTGTCAACGACTATCTCTGATCTATGATTTTCAACAAAGTACAAAACACAAAGTACATAGCACCTATTAATATGATGAGGAACTTATGACGATCAGACCTTATAACGCCGAACGGGATGCGAAAGCAGTACGCCGGATCTGGCGCGAAGTGCATTGGATTAATAGTGATGATGAAGAGCAGATGATGGATCATTTTCTGGCTGTGGTCCGGGCGTTTGTGGTGGAACTGAATGGGGAAGCTGAATGCCTCGCCACCTCTGTGTCGGGAACATTCAGGTATCTGAATGAGGATCTCTGTCTTTCGGCGATTACGGGGGTGACCACAAGTCGGGTTGCTCGCAAACAAGGTTTTGCCGGACGGCTAACGGCCGAACGTATTGCTGCAGACGTGGTGGAAGGCGCTGAAATCTGTGTACTCAGTATGTTTGAGCAGGGATTTTACGACCGTCTTGGTTTCGGCACCGGCCCTTACGAGCACAAGGTACGATTTGATCCGGCGGATCTGATGATCGATCGTCCTTTTCGCGTGCCGAAACGACTGACAAGCGATGATTGGAAGGCGGTTCATGCCGGTCTGCTCGATCGCTTTCTCAGCCATGGCGCCTGCAGCCTGGCGCCGCCGCGGCTTATTCAAGCGGAACTGGGGTGGCCCAACGGCGGTTTCTTCGGTCTGGGCTATGATGACGGTCCGGATGGAGCACTTACGCATTTTTTCTGGGCGAGGGGTAAGGAGGAATGCGGACCTTATTACCTCAAATTTTTCGTCTATCAGACCTACGATCAACTGCTTGAATTGCTGGCTCTGCTCAAGTCATTGGGCGATCAGATTCGCCTGGTCAGTCTTATTGAGCCGCCGGAGATTCAATTGCAGGATTTGATCAAGCAGCCGTTCCGGGGACAGATGGTGACGCATAAAACGGGCTACGAGCAACATTGCCGGGCCTCCGCTTACTGGCAGGCCAGGATCTGTAACCTGGAAGCCTGTCTGGCAAAAACCCATTTGACCGGCAGCCTGGTTCGGTTTAACCTGTCTCTGCATGATCCCATTTCGGATTTACTGGACGCCGATACGCCCTGGCATGGCATAAGCGGTCAATATGTGGTTACCCTTGGACCCGAGTCGAGCGCGGAACCGGGAATTGACGAACACTTGCCCACGCTCACCGCCTCCGTCGGCGCCTTCACCCGCCTATGGCTCGGCGTTCGCCCGGCGACAGGTCTGGCGGTAACAGATGACCTGGACGGCCTGCCCGAACTACTGTCGGCGCTCGATGAGATCCTGAGGCTGCCTGTGCCGAATATCGGCTGGGAGTTTTGATTTGTCCGGCTGGCCAATACACCGCCCGGTGCTGAAGCAACCGGGCTCCAACTGCAATCGGTCTCTTCATTCACCAATCACCAATCATCATGTCCAAACCCAATATCCTTTTCCTGATGGCTGATCAAATGCAGGGGCGGGTCTTCGAGCCCGGCCATCCCTGTCTGACGCCGAATTTCGACTGGCTGATGGACCGAGGCGTCCGGTTTACGCGGGCGTATACGCCGAATGCCGTCTGTTCACCGGCGCGGGCGAGTCTGATGACCGGCCTGTTGCCCCATAATCACGGCGTGTTAACCGTCACACACACGGTGGCGGCAGACCAGAGCCGGCTGCGTACGCACCATCCCCACTGGGCCCAGCGGCTTGATGCAGCCGGCTATCGCACCGGTTATTTCGGTAAGTGGCATGTAGAAGAGCATCAGCCGCTCAGCGATTTCGGCTGGCAGGTCAGCGGCGAGATGGGGCATGGTAAGCTGAAAAGTGCGCTGCTCGAGCAGAAAGCCCGGGCACTTCGAGGCGACCGGCCGTACGAGCCAGACTATTCATTATCCTTCCGACTTGATGGTGGCACGGGCTACCCGGCCAGTGTATTCTACGGGGTGACCGATATGTCGCCGGAGCAACGCAACATGGGCATCGTCACGGCCCTGTCCCTTGATTTCCTGGATGAAGCCCTGCAACAGGACGGACCATGGTGCTGTTTTGTCAGCATGCAGGAGCCGCACGATCCATTTATAGCAGGGCAGGAAGCCTTTGATCAATATGATGTAGAGGCCATGCCGTTATCAGAAAATGTACACGACGATCTGACCGGCCGCCCCGGCATCTATCGCAAGTCGGCTCGCGTCTGGGCGCAGATGACCGATCATCAGCGGCGCGAAGCCGCTGCCTGCTACTATGCCTCCATCACGGAAATCGACCAGCAGTTCGGGCGAATACTGGATCGGGTCGAACAGGGCGGTCAGATGGATAATACCCTTGTGGTGCTCACCTCGGATCATGGGGAACTGCTCGGCGCCCACGGCATGTACTGCAAGAACTTCTCTGCTTATGAGGAGATCTACAATATTCCGCTGATCATGACCGGCCCCGGCATGCCGGAGGGCGTAACGACTTCAGCGCGTGTCGGCTCGCATGATCTGTGCCCGACCCTGCTGGACCTGGCCGGCTGCGCGACCATTGAGAACGAGGATTCCCGGTCGTTCGCCCCGGTTCTGCAAGATCCACAGACGCATGAAACAGCGTATACGACCGGCTATGCGGAATACTTCGGCGGCCGTATGATCCTCACGCAACGGATCGTCTGGGATGGACCGTGGAAGTTCGTGTTCAACGGCTTCGATTTTGATGAGTTGTATAATCTGGAGGACGATCCAGGGGAGATGAACAACCTGGCAGAGCAGGCCGACTATACTGATCAACTACGCGCCATGACGGCATTGATGTGGCAAAAAATAGAAGCCACCGGCGACCACAGCCTGGCAGGATCGAACTACCCGCCGCTGCGCGTGGCGCCGTATGGACCAGGCGGGTGAATTATGATTTTTGAATTATGAATTATGGTTAGTGATGGGGACGTCAATAGGCGTAAAGCCTTTGCTTCTCAATCATAATTCAAAACTCATAACTCATAATTCACCTTATCTTCCTCGCCTCACGCGTCTGGCCGTTTTTCAGGAAGAGCAGATGGGTGATATTGCCGGCGGCGTCCTTCACGAAGGTGATCTGGGCATTTTCCTGTTGAAGGAAGAAATTTCTATTTGATTCCGGAAACAACTCGCTTCTCATCTGGCCCGGTGGCTGTCCGTACAGCTTGCCATCGGTGGTCATGATGTCTACGGTAAGGCCGGGTGAGAATTCGTACGTGCCGGTGTAGGCTTGAAACGTCTGCGGATCCGCGGTTGAAGTAAGTTTAGGGGGGGACGCCAGCGGATAGCCGGGGGTTAAGATATGAAAGCCGATATCGTCGATAGAAACCGAAGAATTAGACAGCACGATCACGCCTCTTCGGGATAATTTATTGAAGCCGACAAAGCTGTAAAAACCGCCTGTACGACCACTGAGCCAGTGGGTATACCGGTCTCTTGCCCCTTTTCGCGCTCTCCAGCCCAAGGCTGTTTCCACACCCGGTCTGCTGGCAGCGTATCGCGGTCGGATCACCTCTTCAAACGCCGCCTGAAATTTGATGGAATCCTCTTCGGTGTATTCCGGCATGACATAGATGATGCCCATATTGGCGGATATAAATGCCATCATATCCAGGATATTCGAGCGGACGCCGTTACCGCCCACCAGTGTGGTGTCCGACCAGGCGGTGATCGGACGCCTGGTTCGATCATGTCCCGTTGCCATCAGGGTTTTCATGGAGATGGTCGGCGTACTCCCGGTATTCGCTAATTTGAGCGGGGTGCTGATATATTCCTGGATCAGCGCGTCATACGATTTGCCTGCCTGCCACGCCAGCACATGCCCCAACAAACCCATCCCGACCTCCGAATATTCATAGGTGGTCCCGACATCATAGGTCAGCGGGTAGGTCGAGAGAAATTGATAGAGCAGATCAACCGAGTAGCCGTCCAGCGGATTATTCAGATCGGCGGAGATCACATTATTCGGCAGGCGCGGCAACCCCGAGGTGTGCGTGGCCAGATGCTCCAGGCGGATCGGTTGGCCGCTATATTCGGGTATCTTTACCGAGTCCGGCAGAAATTTCGACACCGGATCACTCAAACTCACTTCGCCGTCTTTGACCATGAGGCCCAACAGGGCCGAGGTATACAGCGAACTTAACGGACCGATCTCGAAGACCGTCATCCCGGTGGCCTTGCGAATCGTCGCCCGGTTAAGCGTCCCCCGGGCGTAGACCGTTCGGCGCGTCCCCCGGATCTCCCCCACGACGATCCCCACCGTCTGCCGGTACGCATCCACACGCTGACGTAGAATCGTCACGATGGGATCCTCGACCGGTTCTTCCGATTCGTCTTTGTCTTTTTCCTGCTGGGTCTGCGCCGACAGGTTCAGCGTGCCTGTAACCAGGATGCCCAGACCGAGGAAAATACCGATGAGATATCGACAGACAGGCAACATGTGTTACACCTCCATATTCTGCTTAATTCACCAATGTATCGTGACAGCTATACAAAATAACAAAATTGGCCTGAATTTCAAGCGGAATTCGAGCAGGGGCCTATCTCCTTTTAATCGGACAGGACCTCAGCCGTGACGGCATCGATGAATTGATTTTTAAATTTGCAAATTGAAAGTTCAACTTGCAAGAAATGGATACCTTCTATATAAATCATCTAGGAGGTATCCATGACCATCCAAAGATAACAAATTATTGACAAATGCCATAATCCAGTACATATTATGTACGTGATCGTAATATTATGTACACGTTCATAGAAAGGATTTGACATGATTAAAGTCTCTGCAACAAAGTTTCGAAACAATATGTTTGACTATCTGTACCAGGTAGAAGAGGGAGAGATTATCGTCATTGAGCGGAATAATAAAGAAGTGGCGCGGCTGGTGCCTACAGAACAGATCGACTGGCGAAATAAAATGACGCAGAAGCCCGAACTGCTCGTTACCCCTGAAGAACTGCTTGAGCCGATGGCAGATATCTGGAAGGATCATGTGTGAAAAGAAAACGGTATCTATTCGATACTCACGCGCTGATCTTCTGGCATAATAAGACCTCAGTATCCGAGGAATTCATCCATTTTTTTGATAAGCAGGAGCAACAGGGAACGCTGTATGTCTCTTCGATCTCGTTCTGGGAAACCGCTTTTCTGGTTAAAAAAGGAAGGCTGGCTCTGACAGATGTTCATGCCTGGAAGAATGAAACGCTGAGTAACAGCAACATTCATTTGATCGATCCCGATGCCTCGGAAATGATCGACTCTACACTTCTGCTCGACCATCATCAAGATCCTTTCGATCGCCTCTTGATCGCCCAAAGTAATCGAAGAGATCTTATCCTGGTTACGCGGGATCAGTATATTCAACAATATGATGTAGAGCACATCTGGTTATAATACCCTCTTCTCACCTTCTCATTGTATCTTACCTGCCCACCCGCCATCCGCTAATTGCTCTCTACGAGAACCACCTCATTCACCGCATCCATCCGTACCGACTTCGAATAATGGTACACGCTGAGCCCTTCACCGACCGGCGTCGGGACGCGCACGATAAATTCGACCCAATCCGGGGTGTTGAATGCGGCAAAGGCCATCTCGAAGCCGTCCATTAAGTCATCCGTATCCCGCGTTAAATCCGGCAGCAGCACCGGCCCCGTGTCCGGCTGGTATATCCAGTCCCGTTCGTTGGCGTTCATGGTCTTGATCGGGTATTCAAGAATCGCGGTGTATCGGTCATTCTCGATGATTGTCCGGGCGTTCAGAATCTGGTTAGTGAGCACGGCCTCAACAATAGCCTGCGGCGTCTTCAGCGCCTGACCGGCCACACGCGGAAGATCCACTTTCAGGCTGTCTAAGGTCTCCTCTATGCTGATAATCTGCCGCTCAGGCTGTTCGCCGAGCGATGGCGGGTAGAGCATGGCGCCTTTGTTCGCCAGATCGTACGTCTTGATGGCCATAAATGTATCCGACGAGCAAATCGGTATAAAGTCTGAATTCGGCATGTGCCAGATGTTTTTTTCTACCCCCACCTGCTCCGTTTTACAACTTACGCCGAGGACATATTCTTCAGAGAAGTCGGTCCCTCTTTCTGAAATTGTCAGATGCGCGTCCAGCGGAATACGGGCGTTGTTGAGCGAATACGGCGGTTTTTGCGTCACAGTCTTCGGCGGCTTTTTCAACGTATCAATACGAAATGTCAAAAACGAATGCGGAAAATCGATGGCCTGCATAAGAACTCCTGGAATGGAATGCGAACGACACAGATCGGGCGGATAGTTATTAAATATGATATAAAATACGTGCATAGACAAGTTTGGTAGCATTTATTATACAAAGATATTGTTTATCCACTATAAGCCGACTTGAATCAGATCTCTCCGCTCGCTATGCTCGGTCGAGATGACAGATTGAATTTTTGTCGTGTCCTGTGTCCTATCTTACGATCACCAAACCACGAAGTGCTCGCGTCGTGTCCGCAGGACACACGCCATCACCAAATCACCAAATCCCAGAGTTTCCATGTACCCCGACCTACTCAAAACCTACCGCCCTTATCTGGATTCCCGCCCTTACACCCGCTGGTGGTGGTTTTATGATGCGATACAGAAAGAGGACATTAAGACTCAGCTCACCTGGGTGCGTGATCAGCATTTCGGCGGGGTGGAGATCGCCTGGATGTATCCGCAACAGGGGGCAGCAGAAGGGCCACGGTGGCTGAGTGAGGGATGGAGCGATCTGGTCGCGTATGCCAAGGCGGAGGCGGATCGGCTGGGCATCGGATGTGATTTTACGTTCGGCACATCATGGCCGTTCGGCGGGACGATCGTGCCGGAAGAAGATGCCTGTCAGGTCTTCGGTGGCCTGTCCACGCAGCGGCTGGAGAAGTCGTGGGAACTGTTGTACCCCGGGGAAGAGGTTGTCCTGAACCATCTGGAACGCGGGGCGCTGGAACGGTACGCCGGTCACATGGGCAGGGCGTTGACCACTGCGATGCAGGGCACCACTTCAGGGTTGTTTTCCGACTCGTGGGAGGTATTTCCGGAAGATCTGTGGAGCGCCCATCTGGACCCGGTGTTCCGGGAACGGTACGGTTATGAGCTGGAGCCGTATAAGACTCAGATCGACAATCATCCGCAGGTGCGCTATGACTACCGTAAGTTGTTATCGGATGCCGTCCTCGAAGGGTTCTTCAAACCGTATACCGAAATCTGTCATCAATTGGGCGGAGTGAGCCGCGTTCAGTGCCACGGGGCGCCGACGGACTTGCTGGCGGCTTTCGCGATGGTTGATGTCCCGGAATCTGAATCCCTGCTCTTTGAGACGTTCTTCTCCGCCATCCCCGGATCGGCGGCCGCCCTGGCTTCTCTGCCGGTGGTGACGTGTGAGACCTTCACCTGTCTCTACGGATACGAACCCTGGCCGGCTAATTCTCCGCACCACGGCAGGGAAAAAGTCGAAGATATGAAACTCCTGGCCGATGCCGTGTTTGCCCACGGCGTCAACCACATCATCTGGCACGGCATGCCGTACAATAAGTCGGGCGGCGGAAATACCTTCTACGCCACGACGCATGTCGGGCCCGACAGCGGATTCATCGACCAGTTGCCCGCCTTCAATCAATATATGGAATCCGTCAGCCGGTTTCTTAAACCGGGAAAGACCTATTCGGATGTGGCGGTCTATTTGCCATTGGAAGACAATCGGATGATGCACAGATTGCTGGAGGAGCGTCAGGGCCCGGCCGCCACCTATTACTGGGAACTGCAAACGGTCGATCTGCCTACGAATCTGGAAGGCTACCATCCATTATGGATTTCGGCCCCGTTTTTTAAAGAAGCCACCGTAGAAAACGGTCTATTAAAATATGGTGAAACGACCTTTTCCATGTTGTATATAGATGTAGAATGGCTGGACAATGAGGCGTTAGAGGCACTGATCCAACTGGCCTTGAAAGGGGCAACTATCTGTATCGCCCGCCGCCCCAAAGTACCGGGGCATCAGCCGCCGGTAGATTACGACGACCGTCTCACGCAACTGATGAACTACCCAACGGTGACATCCGACCTGAATGGGGCGCTTCGTCACCCGCCATTGGTCGATGGAGAAGACCTCCCCGAATACTGGTGCCGGGAGGTAGACGGCGATTATCATATTTTTTTCGCCCATCCCGATACCAAACGTATCAGATATCCTATGGCCTACGAGGGCTGGCGGTCAACAGGTACCCTGGAACGGCATGTGACGATCCACATCAAAGACCGAGAGTACGACCTTCATCTGACCTTCGAACCGGAGGATGCGCTATTTGTCGAAGTGACATCCACGGGAGAGATTGACATCACTACTGCCCGCATAGAAAGATAGTCTTTGAACCACAGGGAAGGCACAGGGGGTTTTTATAATTTCTCATAGTACACGACATAAAATAAAAATACCGGTATATGTCATCCCGAGCGGAGTCGAGGGATCTACTATGAGGCGACTCTCAAGTGGATCTCTCCGCTCGCTTTGCTTGGTCGAGATGACAAATTTGAATTTTGTCGTGTACTATCGATAATTTCTTTTAAAACCCCTGTGCCTTCCCTGTGGTTAGTTCTTCATAATCCGCAATCCGCAATCTGAAATCCGCAATTCAATCAGGAATCCATATGAGCCAGCCAGGCCAGACCGATTCATTCAGCGAGGCCACGGAACTCAAGCGTGATCTCGGTGCAGTATCTGCTACAACGGTCATTGTCGGGTCGATCATCGGCTCAGGCATTTTTGCCGGACCGGCCATTGTCGCCCGATATACGGATTCTTCCGGGTTGACCATCATGGTATGGGTGATATGCAGTCTGATGTCGTTCTGCGGCGCCGTCAGCTATGCGGAATTAGGCGGGATGATGCCGCGATCGGGCGGCGTGTTCGTATACCTCAAGGAGGCGTACGGTTCGCTCTGGGCGTTTCTGTTCGGCTGGACGTCTCTGCTGGTAGTCCGCCCTGCCGATATTGCGGCCATTGCCATCGTCTTCGCTACGTATATGGGATTTTTTGTCACGCAGGTGATGCCCTATCCGGCGTGGATGATGAAAGGCGTGGCCCTGGTTATGGTACTGATTCTGGGTTTTATAAACTACTTCGGCATCCGATTCGGCGCGCTCGTTCAGAACCTGTCCACATTCCTCAAAGTGGGCGGCCTGCTGGTGCTCGTGTTGCTCGCCTTATGGCTGACTCCGGATGCCGGTCAGTTCGATCCGGTCTGGCCGGAAGCTTCGTCTCTCAATATCGGTCTGATCAGTATGATCAGCCTCGCTATGGTCGCCTCATTCGGGGCGTTTGACGGGTGGGACGCCTCCACCTACGTTGCTGAAGAGATTAAGAATCCACGCCGGCTGCTGCCCCTGTCGATTATCCTCGGTCTGGCCATCAGCGCAGTGGTGTACCTGCTGGTGAATATCGGATATCTGATGGTTCTCTCCAACACCGGTGTGGCGCAAAGCGAGCGCGTGGCTTCGGACACGATGCAGCAGCTTATCGGTCCGGTCGGCGGCGCTTTCATTGCCATCACGGTACTTATCTCGACCTTCGGGACCATCAACGCGGGTATCATGACCGGTCCGCGCATCTGTTTTGCGATGGCCAAACAACAGATGTTTTTCTCATGGGTGGCGCGTGTGCATCCCGTATATCAGACCCCCTCGAATGCCATTATCCTTCTGACTGGCTGTGCCGCCTTAAATATCATTTTTCTGGGATCGTGGGAAACGATCGTCGCTTCGCGGACGGCCGCCCTCTGGTTGTTTTACATTACCAATACGTTCAGCCTGTTTATCTTTCGCCGAACCCATCCGGAGGCGCCCCGGCCTTACCGAACCTGGGGATATCCTGTGACGCCCGCGATCTTCGTATTGATCGGCGTGATTTTTTTCATATCCATCGTCGTCAGTGACCCGACTCACGCTCTGCTCGGCCTATGCATCACCGGTCTTGGAGCGCCGGTCTACTGGCTGTGGATACGGCAGAGGTTGGATGAAAAGGCGAGAGGATGAGAGGACGAAAGGACGAAAAGGATGCTTTATCTTCCTCTCTTCCTTCCGCCTTTCCAACAAGGAGTCATTCTAAATGATTGTTGATACACACGTGCATGTCTGGGAGATCGATCCGCCGAAGTACCCGGTGGGACCGACGGCGCCGACCTGGACATCCGAACCGGATGAGGCTGGCACAGCGGATGAATTAATTGAGGAGATGGACGCCGCTGGGGTGGACTTGAGCGTGCTGGTTCAGACGTCGTGGTCTACATGGGACAATGGATATATTGCCGATTCGGTCGCGCGTTTTCCGAATCGGTTCGTGGGACATGGGCTTATCGATCCGCAGGATGTTGCCGGAAATGCCGAGTTGGTACGCTACTGGATGGCGGACCGGGGCCTGGTGGGCTTTCGATTTCATCCGTTTTACTATCCGGATGAGAAAATCCTGATAGCGAAGGAAAACCGACCCATGTGGGAGGAACTGGCTTCTCGTGATGCGTTGATCCAGTTCCATATGCGGGCAGAAGATGCGGATCAGGTCGGCGAGATCGCACGACGGCACCCGAATATGACATTGCTCATCGACCACATGGGCTACCCGAATGTAGACGAAGGCCTAGCCCCTTTTGCCCCGGTGTTGTCCCTGGCACAGCATCCGAATATCATCGTGAAGATATCAGATGTGAAAGGTCGATCAAAGGAAGTGTTCCCATTTCGGGATGTACATCGCTTTGTTCGTGCGCTGTTGGATGACTTCGGCGCCGATCGGGCCCTGTGGGGCACCGGATATCCAGGGCATCACCGCACCAAGAACAACTGGCTGAGTCTAGTCGATGAGCTGCGGCTGGTCCAAGAGGGCTTCGACTTCCTCACCGATACCCAGAGGGACCGGATGCTCGGCGGCACGGCGGTGGATGTGTGGGGGTTATGAAAGGACGAAAGGAGGAAAGGATGAAAGGATGAAAGGACGAAAGGATGTATTTCTCTTCCTCTCTTCCTTTCGACTTTAAATCTTCTCTTCCTTTCCTCCTTTCGATTTTCATTATACCAATCGTATTACACACTTTGAGAGGATGTTATATGGGAACGGGATTAGAAAATCCGTATCGTCATCTGAACGGCACGTGGATTCGGGGCAGTTTCCACGGCCATTGTAGTGAACACAGCGCCTGTGCCTCGGTGCCGTTGGTCGATAGTGTACGGAAATACAATGAACTCGGCGTGGGGGTGATTACCCTCACGGATCATGATACCGTCACCGATTTGACGGCCATGCAAGCCGCCTATCCGGACATGGCTTTTCTGGAAGGTTTTGAGTACAGTTCGCGTGAGAATGTTGTTTTCGTAGGACCGAAGGTAGAACCCCTTTACCAATTTTCTCTGGAAGACGCGCTCAAACTTGCTGGTGATTTGCTCACGATTGTCTGCCATCCCAGACCGCATGCCTCTGGACGGGATTACTGGACACGGGCCATGCTGGAGGCGCTGGGCACCTGGCCCGATGGCATCGAAGTGTACAATGGCCACTATGGCACGGGGACCGCTCTAAGAGGTGGCCGCTGGCCGCTGTACTCGGACTTCTGGGACGAGCTGTTGACCGCTGGCCATCGCGTATGGGGTTTCGCCAACGATGATTTCCATGATCCGATGGATTTCGACAATGCATTTAATATGTTACTTGTTGAAGACGATACCCCCGAAGCGGTCGTACGGGCGGCCAAAGCCGGTCGGTGCTACGCCTCTACCGGGCTATTGCTGAAGACGATTACAGAGCAGGATGGTCATATTACCGTGGAAGTCGATGCCCCATGCGCCGGCCTCTTTGTGGGAGCGGGTGGTCAGGAATTGGCAAAGGACCAGGGTGTCCGATTTGAACACACAGCAGGTGATGAAGCCTATGTGCGATTCGAGGCGGAAGGCGACACCGGTCGGATCTTTCTACAACCCATGTGGGCACGTAGTAGCTGAATAATAACATTCGGCTGTAGATCATCACCAAACCAACAAGGAGTCCTCCGTATGATCATCGATGTACACGCCCACGTGCTGCGCTGGCCGATATTAAAGAAGACCAACAAAGACCGGCCCTTCATGTCACCGGAAGAGCAGATACGCCGTATGGATGAAAAGGGCATCGACAAGGCCGTCATCCTGCCCCTCACATCCGCCGAGGTCAATGCGGAACATCAGAGCATGGGGGAGGTGTTCGAAATCACCCGTATGTATCCTGGTCGCTTCATTCCGTTCTGCGATATCGAAGTACGCCGCGCCGAATGGGGGACGACCGAGCGGTTCCGCGATGTGCTGGAGCAATACGTCGCGCACGGCGCTAAAGGCGTGGGCGAACTGACCTGCCGCGTGTATTGGGACGATCCACGACTGTGGGCGTTGTTCGCGGCCTGCCAGGATATGGGCTTGACGGTGACCTTTCACACCTCACCGCCGGAAGCCGTCACCTATGGCGTGATCGATGAGCTCGGCTTGCCCCGTTTCGAGAAGACGCTGCAAGCCTTTCCTGAGCTGTATTTCTTCGGCCACAGTGCCTCGTTCTGGAGTGAAATCAGTGGCGATCTCACTGCCGATCAGCGGGAAAGCTATTCGGCCACGCCGATTGTACCGGGCGGCACCCTGGTGAGATTATTTCGTGCCTATCCGAACCTGTGCGGCGACCTGTCGGCCGGATCGGGCTTCAACGCCCTGACGCGCGACCCTTCGTTTACTTACGAATTTCTGGACGAGTTCCAGGACCGGCTCATGATGGGCCTCGACCACACTGATGTGGAACTCGACTTTCAGCAGATCGAGTGGCTTAAGGCCTGCCGAGATGAAAAACATATCACCGCCGAGATCTGCGAGAAAATTTTGTGGCGAAATGCGGATAGACTGATTGGTCTGGGATTGGCTGATGCAATGGATCAGGGCAAGTAGCGCGTAGCGGAGGCTACAGACAGCCCCTGCGTATTCCGGGCATGCCAGGTCACTGAGTATTGTCAGGCTGCCT
>Ga0066376_10002347_pt1 | contig 17646 bp, 18 predicted proteins | sample Knorr_S15_td_Bot_FD_77009 | JGI IMG/M metagenome (GOLD analysis project Ga0066376, IMG submission 77009) | Marine microbial communities from Southern Atlantic Ocean transect - Knorr_S15_td_Bottom_ad_5009_LV_A | ecosystem: Environmental > Aquatic > Marine > Oceanic | place: Southern Atlantic... | reverse complement strand
TACCGCTCGACCAGTAACGCGAGCTACCGCTCGATCTGGGCCACCAGCTCCGCCAGATCGGCCACTTCCATGTCGGCTCCGCTCTCTCCGGCCGCCGCGCCCCCGAAGAGCTGTGACTTTCGCCTCACCCATATACACGAGAGTCCGAGCTCACCGGCTGGCACGATGTCGTAAGTGACGCTCTGCGCCACATGGAGAAGCTCCTGCCGCTCTATTCCCAGCCGCTCCAGGCCGACCTCGAAATTGCGGTGGGCGGGTTTGTATGACTCCACCTGCTGGGCGGTGATGACCTGGTCGAAGGCGACACCTAGGCGCTCGGCCGTCTGGGCGAACAGATCGTCGTCGATGTTGGAAATGATGGCCAGCTTGTATCTGCTGTTCAGCTGAGCCAGCGCCTTCACCGTATCGTCGAACGGCTGCCAGCCACCCAGCGATTCCGCCAGAGATCCAAGCTCATCTCCACTCGGAGAGAATCCGAAATGGCGGCCGAATCTGCCCACCACGCGGCCCAGGTTCTCTCTGTAGGTCCGGTAGTTCGGCCCCTTCACTCCCTGGTCGTACCGGTCGAAGAGCTCGAGGACCTCTCCATCGCTCGCGGCGACCCCGTGAGCGGCCAACAGCGGAGACATTACCTCCAGGACACCTGTCTCCCAATCGATGAGCGTACCGTAGCAATCGAAGCTCAGCGCTTTGAACTGGCTGAAGTCTAGCATGAGAATCGCCCACCTGCCCTTCCTGACCCACCATCCGGGATCCCGGCCCGCACGGGGCGCACGCTGATGTCACTACCAGTCATATTTCCGCTCAGGCAGGAAAAAGGCCGCCATGTCATTCCGCCCTTCGCCGTTTCTGTAACGCGCCATTCGATTGAGATACAGCCTGTGCTTGGGCTGTGGCGAATCCGTGTCGTAGTCGATGGCGAGAACGGTATTGCCGCGCCAGGTCGCCTGAATCCGCTCGGCCACGACGGGATCGGCTTTGGCCCCGAACGTCCCGCCACCGGAATGTCCGCCCCCAGTCGTGTAGGGCGTGTTTAACGTGGTCTCCTCGGTTGTGCGCTCGGGAAGAGGATACGTCAGCTCTATGGTGGAACCGGTCCTGGCCGCATCGAAGAGAAGATAGTCACCCTCCTCCCTTGGGTGGATCGGCGCGCCATCCATCTCGGCCCGAATCCCGGCGGCGTAGGAAGGCCGTCGTATGCGCACCGCTCCGTCTCGTCGCGGCACCACTTCCAGCTTGCCTTCAAACGGTTCGCAGTTGGTGATCGAGGCCAACGGCGTATCCAGGCTGAAATGCAGGTTGACGGACAGCGTCCCGCCCTCCTCCGTGACCGCGTTGTCGATGATCTTGCCCAGTGTCCACATGGCATTGCCGCCGCAGCAGAGCATCACCTTCCGGGGCAGATACAGGTGCTCGCGGGCCGTCGCCCAGGAGAACCCTCCGATCGAGCGATTGATGATGTCACGGGTGTCGTCGGCGGGACCTGGTTCGCCCTCGACATACCCGCGGTTGAGTGCCGCGGGATCGGTGAACTGGCATTCAAGGGTGTGATTCCTGAAGTGGCGGTCAACCAGGTCCCACCACTGGTCGCGTCCGGCTCTGGCCAGGGCGAGAGCGGAGGTGCTCAGCTCCATATTAGTGCAGCAGGGCTCGGTGTCGGGCGTGGCCCCGAAGCTTGTGGTCAGCGTCGACGCGGTGTGGAACATCCTCTCCGTGCGGTCGAGCAGCTTCTCATCCGCGGTATGAGCCGCAAAGCGCACGACGCCAGCCAGCCCAGCTGCCAGCGAGCGCAGCCAGCCGCTGAGGCGATAGTCGTCGTCGACGAAATTGCTCTCCGGTGCGAGAGCCCAGTTGACGACCCCCTCACAGAAATCGAGCGCATCCGAATCGCCACTGACCTCGTAGTATTTCATCAGCGGCTCGACCAGGACCATGACGCCGACATCGCCGAAGGTGTCTTCGCGATCGAACGGCGCCGTCAGTACGCGGAACTTCCCCTCCTTGCGGCTCGACCTCAAGAACGCGCGCAGCATGCCCCGCACATAATCCAGCAGCCTCTCCTCGCCGCTCTCGACAAACCAGGCCATGAGCACGTAGAGCACGCGGACCTGTTCCCACAGCATCGGCGTAGTGTCTTCGCTCCACCCCTTGGCATAGCTTCGATGCGCCAGCCCGTCCAGATTGTGAAACGCTCCCAGCGTCAGCTTTCGCTGGCCGATCTCCACTTCCTCCCCGCTCCTGTTGCCGGTGAGCCGGCGCGCCGAGATGCGCCCGGGCAGGGCATAGGATGATGCCTCGATCCAGTCGCACCAGATGTGCTGGAAGACCGGCGTTTTCAGTCCCAACGAGGCCCCCACATAAGACAGATGCGAGTAATTGGGGTCGCTGATCTCGTTGAAGTGGCCGATGGCGAGATGGGCGACCTCGACGAGATTGGGCCATCCGCCCAGACGTCGCGCTGCGCCCATCCGCCCGGGCATATCGATCTTGACGCCACCGCCAGTGGTGTTCGATTCGTCGCTCACCACTCCTCCTTCGATTCGACGCTCACTTCCAACGCTCCCATGGAAAGGTAGCCATCGCCTGCTCCCAGGTTTCGTCGGACACCGCGTCGATCCGCTCCCCTCTCGTCTGGGAAACCACGTCACGCACGTGCGCCATGAGTGCGATCCCGACATCCCGACCCGTTTCGGCGGTCATCAGCAAGGCCCTGGCAAAGCCGCCACCCTCCTCGAGGAAACCACTGTCGTCATAGGCGGCACGGAGACATTCCGGGTCATATGGCGCGACCCGGTGCTCGGCCTGCCACAAGCCGCTCTTCCACGTGAGCCCCTCGCCCTTCCAAGTGAGGACAGCGTAGTGGGCCCTGCAATCTCCATCACAGGGCAATCCCACCGAGCCGGGATTCAGCGCCAGCACCCCCGCGATACTCCGCATCCACGGGATATGGGTGTGACCGCACACCACGACCGCCTCCTCTGTCTGGGACAGCAGCTCCGCCAGCCTGTCGGCGTTGCGGTCTGGCAGGATCGACTCATCCACGCGCTCCGTCGAGCCGTGTACGACGCGGACCGAAGCTGCCCGCGGCAAGTCGATCACCCTCTGGCGTGGCAGTGAGCGGACGAGATCGATCGCCGCCTCGTCCAACTGCCTATACGACCAGCGCGACGATGCCCACTGGAGACTTGTCCACCAGATCTCAGGTGCGGTGCGGTCGGCGTAGGAGAGCACGTAATCTTCGTTGTTTCCCCTTATCATCCAGCAACCCAGTTCGCGGAGTCGGGCCGCCGTCTCCCGTGGCCGCGGTCCTCCGGTGAAATCGCCAGCGACTACAATGCCCTCGATTTCTCCCCACTCTCTTCGCAGGTCATCGATCACGGCATTGAGGGCCGGCAGGTTGCCGTGGATGTCGGCCAGGACGGCCAGGCGCAAGGGAGTTTCGAGTCCACTCACCAGCTGCTACCCGCCCGCCTCGGTGCCGAGTCGGCAGAACGCCTCCGCGTAGACGCACTCCTTCATCCAGGCGGTTTGCTGTGCCTCGACGCCGCGGTAGCGGGCGAGGAACTCGTAGTTTTCAGGCAGCTGTGGCTGAGCGGCGAGATGCCGGAGCGCCTCGGTCTTGCGCTCCAGCACGTCGGTGATATCGACATACAGATTCGGCATGAAGTTCGCCACCGGCGCCGTGCCCAGGGTGGTCTCGTAGCAGACCACTTCGGGCGCCGGGCACGGCGGGTGTCCAAGCTCTATCCCGGGCCGAAAACAATAGCGACTCGCCCACAGGACCGCCTCCGTCGTCTCGACGTGATCGGGATGGAGGATGTCATCTTTCCAGTGGGTGAGGACCAGGTCGGGCTGGAACTCGCGAAACACCTCCATCACCTGCTGTCTGCGCTCGGGCCCGATCAGCAATGGGCTGTCGCCGTAATCGAGACAGGCTATCGACGCTCCCAGGGCGGCGGCTGCCGCCTCCATCTCCTGCTTGCGGATTTCCTTCACCTCGTCGATGGTCGGCTTCGGGTCACGCGCCCAGAGAGCCGGAGACTCGCACTTTTCGCCATAGGTCATGTCGTACACCAGCACCGTGCTGCCCGCATCGACCAGCCTGATGATGGCGCCGCCGGCGCGCGAACAGAAGTCAGCTGCGTGAGCGCTGAAAACGAGCACTCGTCGGCCTCCCCGGATCAACATTTCAATACCTTTGCCCTTTCACGTATGGTCTCAAGTGTACCGCGCCCCTATCCGTCTCCTGCCAACTGCCGCAATCGACCCGTAACCGTCGCATGAGCCGCTACTTTCTGGGCCGGTCGTCGAAGACGTCACACATTCGTAGATCCGCACCTGGAACGCAAGTACATTAAGCCATGGACATGCGCTGCGTCAAAGCGACGATCGTGCCCGATGACAGCCTCGATTGACGTCAGGACGGGAGATCGTGCCGTTCGAACGGGCTTGCGCAAATTCCACCTACATCCGCTCCTCTGGGTTGGCCATCCGGGCGTCGGGGGAGCGAAATAGCTATCTTCTTCGCCACCTTCGCCCCGCGGGATCTCATCTCCTCCACCCTCCCTCACCCACTTCAACCGGAGAGGCTGGCTGTATGAACTTCGACCTGCTGCTCAAAGGCGGCCACGTCATCGATCCCGCCAACGGCCTCGACGGACTCAGAGATGTGGCCATCCACGGTGGCAAGGTGGCCGCCGTGGATACCGACATCCCCGCCAACCAGGCTCGGTCTACGATTCAGGTAGACGGCCTGTACGTGACTCCTGGACTCATCGACATCCACGTGCATCTGTACGCCACGCCCGGAAATCGGGGCGCCTGGGCCGGTGACAACAGCATCCTCCCGGACGGCTTCAGCTTCCGCACGGGGGTCACCACCATGGTCGACACCGGCAGTGCCGGCTGGCGCAATCTCGAGGATTTTCGCTACCGCGTCATCGACCGTTTCGCCACGAGATCTTACGCTTTTGTCAACATCGTGGGTCTCGGTATGGCCACCATGGAGACCGAGCAGAACGTGGCCGACATGGACCCTCGCCGCACCGCCGATATGGCCCGCGAGCACGAGGACATCATCGTCGGCATCAAGACCGCTCACTACTGGGCGCCGGACTGGACCTCGGTCGACCGGACCCTCGAAGCCGGCGCGCTCTCGGAAAAGCCGATCATGGTGGACTTCGGCTTCTTCAAGCGCGAGCGCCCTTACTATGAGCTGGTCGGTGAGAGACTCCGCCCCGGGGACATCAGCACCCATATGTACCGCGGTCCCGTGCCCTGTATAGACAGCGACGGCAGGGTCCTGCCCTACCTGCTCGATGCCCGCCGACGCGGCGTTCTCTTCGACACCGGCCACGGGGCCGGCAGCTTTGTCTTCCGCAACGTAATCCCCTGTGTGGAGCAGGGATTCTACCCGGATTCGATATCGACCGACCTCCACACGCTCAGCATGAACACCGGCATGCTGGACATGGCTACGACGATGTCGAAGTTCCTCGTCATGGGCATGCCCCTGGTCGAGGTGATCAGGAAGTCGACGGTTGATGCGGCCAAGGTGATCAACCGTCCCCAGCACGGCCATCTGAGCGTCGGTGCCGATGCGGACGTGGCGGTGCTTAATCTCGCCCACGGAACTTTCGGGTACCTCGATTCCTTCGACGGCAAACTGGAGGGTGACCGACGCCTGACCTGCGAGTTAACGCTCAAAGATGGGGAGGTGGTCTGGGACTGGAACGGGCTCTCTGGTGTCGACTACCGCGACCAGGGAGACGCGGTCGGCATCCGCGAAAATGAAGCGCTGGTCATGCCGCCGCCTGCGTGAGCGGTCAGCACCCGGATTCTTGACACTGCTGTATCGATCCATACATACTGCATCGAACCATACATAATGGGTGATACCCAAATAACCGTCACCGCGGCTGAGAAGCCGCCCGAGAAGGGTTGCCAATGACTGGTTTTTTTGCTGAGTATTACCTCTGGCTCAAGGCCGTCCACATCATCTCCATTGTCGTCTGGATGGCGGGCCTGCTGTACCTGCCGCGTCTGTTCGCCGCTCACACCCAGGTGGAGGCGGGATCGGAAGCCGACGGGAAATTCGTCGCGCTTGAGAGCAAGCTGTTCAGCTCGATCCTCAACCCTGGCGCCATCGTAGTTTTCGCCCTGGGAATCCTCCTGATCATAGTAACCGGCGCGGGTTCGCCGGGCAGCGGTGCCTGGATGCACGCAAAAATCCTCCTCGCGCTCCTCCTGGGGGGCGTGCACGGAATGATGTCGAAACAGCGAAAGACCTTCGCTAAGGGCGAGAACGAGAAGAGCGAGTGCTTCTTCAAGACGTTCGGATGGGTGCCCGCCGTCCTCATGATTCTCATCGTCTGGCTCGTCGTCCTCAAGCCTTTCTAACTGACTGGTATGAAATTCGGCGCCCACGAATCGATCAAAGGAGGGGTGTACGCGGCCATCGAGCGCGCCCGCGACGCTACCTGTGATGTCGTTCAGATCTTCAACAAGTCCAACAGTCAGTGGCGCGCCCGGAAACTGGAGGACGCGGAAGTCGAGAGGTACTTCGAGCTTAGCGAGGAGCTCGGTATTGCCGTGGTCTGCTCCCACAGCAGCTATCTGATCAATCTCGCCTCTCCTGATCCGACCTTGAACGAGAAGTCCTACAAGTCGTTCGAGGAGGAGGTCCGCCGCTGCAACCGCCTCGAGATCCCCAACCTGGTATTCCATCCCGGCTCTCACGTCGGTTCCGGCGAGGAGGCCGGCATGGACCGGATCGGCGAAAACCTCAACAGGGCGTTGGACCAGGTAGCGGACAATAAGGTCACCCTGTGCCTGGAGGCAACGGCCGGCCAGGGCAGCAACCTCGGATACACCTTCGAGCAGTTGGCCGGCATCATCGACCGCGTCGAAAACCAGGACCAGATGGGCGTCTGCCTCGACACCTGCCACATCTTTGCCGCCGGCTACCCCATCTCGGAGCCGGCCGACTACAAAAAGACGATGGGGCACTTCGACCAGGTGATCGGCCTGAAGCGTCTGAAGGTGCTTCACCTGAACGACAGCAAGAAGGAATTCAACTCGCGCCGGGACCGGCATGAGCATATCGGCGAAGGGCACATCGGCCTGGACGCCTTTCGCAATATCGTCAACGACCGCAAGCTGGCGCGGATCCCGCTGATTATCGAGACCCCCAAGGAGGAGGACCTCGAGGATGATCGCAAAAATCTGAAAGTCCTGCGCTCGCTGGTGAAGAAGGTGCCTGCCCGCCGCCGTTGACGAGTGCGGCGTGGCCCGAGTGCTTCCCCTAGCAGTCCGTTGATAGAGTCGCTTTGCCAGCGAGATGAGTCCTGGTGGTCGAGGTCAAAGCGCCTGAGCGGCGCTGAACCGGAGGTGGCCGGATCGCGCTAGCGATCCGGATCATTACCTCCGAATTCAGGGAGCGAAGGCAACGCCGACATCGGCCTCCAGGGCTCATCGCAGCGTGAATGGGCTCTATCAACGGGCTGCTAGCCCGTGTAGGGTACGGTACCGCGCTCGTCCACGGTGTACCCCCAGCGCTCGACGTACTCCGTTCCGGTAAGAAACTCGTCTCCGATGGCGTCGAGTCGTCTCATCAGATGGAGGTCCAGCTCAGCCAGCAGATCGCCGTGCTCCTCCCCGCTTACCAGATTCCGCAGCTGATACGGATCCTCCTCGTTGTCGAACAGCAGCCAGGGGGCATCGAGCGATCGCACGTAGGTGTATCTCCCGGTGCGCAGACCCCGGTACTCGCGGCCGCCCAGTTCTTTGTACCACTGTCCGAACGGATGAGGACAGGACAACAGCGCGGCGCCATCTGAGGGATCCTCCCCGCCCCGCACCAAGCCGGAAAAATCCAGCCCCTCTACGGTCTCGGGTAGCGGAATCTCGCACAGGCCCAGCAGCGTAGGCATGATGTCGGGGATGTCGATGAGGGCGTCCACTTCCCTGCCGCCTGTTCCGAACATTTGCGGGTAGCGCAGCAGAAAGGGGACTCGGATCGACTCCTCCCACGGCTGCTGCTTCTTCACCTTGCCCTGCGAGCCGAGCATGTCGCCGTGGTCGGAGAAGAACAGGAAGATCGTCTCCTGGCCGATCCCCTCCTCTTCAACCGTCTGCAGAAGATCACCCACACAGCGGTCGAGAGCGGTGCAGTGGGCGTAATAGCCGGCGAGCCACTCCCGTGCCTGCTCGGCATGAGACTCGGGGACATTCGGCCGCAGTTCGATTTCGTCGGCTCGATAGAGCTCCTGAAACTCCGGCGGCGCCGTGTGGTAAGGCGCGTGTGGCGGGCCCCACGACAGGGCCATCAAGAAAGGCCGAGTGCCCTCCCGGTCGCGGATGAACTGCTGGGCATCTCGCGTCTGGCTGAAGGCGTCGTACCCCTCCCAGGCGATACGCTCCTCCGAATCCCCCGAATAGTAGTGAGAGTCATTGTAGTTGTGGGTGCACTCCAGCACTTTCCAGTAATCGGAAAACCCCTGGCGGCGTTCAGGCGGTATGACATTGGAGCGACCGTGGCCGTCGATATGCCACTTGCCGATGTAGGCGGTGTCGTATCCCGCCCCACTGAAAGCCTGGCCCAGACTGGTGGCGGTCTCGCTCAGGCAGACATCGTTGACGAAGACGCCGTGGGTGACCGGATACTGTCCGGTCATCAAACTCGCCCGCGCCGGCGAGCACACCGGGCATCCGGAGACGGCGTGGGTGAAGTGGATGCTCTCGGCGGCCAAGCGATCCAGATGGGGCGTCCTCACCTGAGCACCACCCCCGAAACCAGTGGCCTGAGCGCGCCACTGATCGCCGAATACCAATACGACATTGGGTCTGTTAGCTGCCATCTCCCTCTCTCTCCTCTCGTCAGCTGCCGGTCAGCTCTCTCACTAGCGCAAAGAACCGTCGCTTGCGCTCGGAGGACAACCCCCAGTTAACCGGAGGCGACTGATACCCGTCTCGGTAATTGCTCTCCCCCGGGTCGAAGTATCCCCACGAGGCCCGCTGTGAGAGCGCGGCGGTGAAATTGTTCGACTCCTGGTCAAAATCGAAGTGGTCGTCCTCGTTGAACAAGATGGGCATGGGACGATATCCGGACACCGCACGGGTTTCCACCACCATCTGCGCAATGCGCTCCGGATCAGCGACGCCGTTGCCGTGCAGGAGCAGGAAGTCGGAAACGCGGACCACGTTCTCCAGAGGCACGAAACCGCCGCCGTAGCTCGTGCCCACCAGCAGCCCCTTCCCATCCCTGGTGATGCCCCGGGCCCGCTCGATCAACTCCGACACCCGCGCCGGCTTGAGGATTTCGTGGTCGTAGCGCCGCACGTTGCACTCGTTGTCGATTTCGAGGAGTACGTGCCGGTGCCCCGCCGCCAGCAGCCAGTTGACGGTGTTGCCGAGCGCTCGCACGATCGCTGACTCACCCGCCAGTCGCTGGTCCTGGCCGAAGTAGAAGACGCCCAGAATCACCGCCATTCCCAGCGCGTCTGTCCTTTCCAGTACCCGTGCCATGCGAGACGCGTACGCTGGCTTTATTTCGCCTTCGGGTGTGAAGGCGTTGTTGTCCCACGGCTGATCGGAGGAGTACCCCTCGGGACTGCCCCCCTGCAGGTTAACCGTAATCGCCAGCAACCCGCATTCGCGGTAGGCGGGCAGCGCCTGCAGAAACTCGGTCGTATTGCGCTCCGGATCCCACGTGCCGGTGTCGGGATAGGCCCAGCGCTCGCTGGTATCGGGATTGGCGTCGTCGAAGGTGGCCTGCACCATGCGGCTGTTCAGCAGCATGCCCTCGATGGAATGCCCCCGAAAGCTCCTCCCCGGGTACGTCACTTCTCCGTCGACGAGAAAGAGCTCGCCGTCGATAGTGAGCTCGGTCATACGATCGCCTCCAACAGCATCTCCAGCGTCGCCCGCCGCCAATCGGCACTCATGTTGGACCCATGACCTCTCTCCAGTTTCTCATCCCAGAACTCCTGCCTTCGCTACTTCTCCGCCCACGGCAAAGCACCTGACTCAATCGCCAACCTCATACTACCAAGCCAGTCCGGCCAGGCCCAGTCGGAATGATAGCCCTCAGGTAGAAATCTCACATCAATACGATGTTTCTTCTTCTGCTCGATCGGGCTCAGCAGATGCTGCTCCAGTTCGGAGTACGGCATCCATGCATACGGCCCTCTTTCGGCGTAAGGATTCGCATCCTCTGGTATAGCATTGTTGGCGATTCGCTGTACCGGTGCAAACGCTACGCGGGCAAAATACAGGGAAAAACCCGCTGCGGATACCACGGGGACCTGGTCTTTGATAGTCTTCAGAAGATCAGATCTGAGAAAATAGCCTCGCGTCTCCTCTTCAGTCTCTCTAGCGGCCGTTTCCGCTGCACTCTCTCCTTTCGACGCGCCCCCACCAAAGGACCCCCATCCTCTCTTACTCGCCCGGCCCTGGTGGTCGGCGAGTAGAAGGTAGACCTCGTTGTCGGACTCGAAGTAGAGTACCATCCCCGCCGGACCCTCTGCGTGCGCCGCTGTGCAAAGGCCAAGAACTACGCTGAGTGCAAAAATGACTTTCCTGTTCATATTCAACCCCCGAATTCAGCTGCGAATAGCACCGGTCGGGCGCGCACTCGCATACCTCACAACTTACCCAGGTAAACTTCAGTCTTCAGTGAATGGTCGTAGTTGGGATCGCTGAGCATGCCGGCGGCGACGCCCGACGTATAGGTGAACCAATGGCCGTCCGTGGCAATGTCATCGGGGCGTGTCCAATCCCACGGCTCGATCGAAGGCAGCCACCGCGCCCGCTCCGGGTCGTTGTCGGTGAGCTGGCGAGGCGTACAGGCAGCTGAGCCGTCCTTCTCGAGGGTGATGTGAAAAAGCTCCATGGCAGGGTCGTACCAGCCAGTCGGGCTACCGCCCGGATGCGTGCCGACCAGCAGGTGAATCCTCCCTTGTGCGTCTCGGGAGATGGCGGTGGACTTGCCGCCGGAGGTGTCCAGCTGAGGCGAGATCCCGGCCAGGTCGATTTCGGACCAACTCTGGTCAGCCAAACGGTCAGTATGCCGCCAGATGACGCCGCGTGGCGGATCCGGCAGCGAGCAGAAGAGCCACGGGTGACCCTCCGCGTCGACGACGTGAGTGCCGATACGCAGCGAGTGCTCGGGATTGTCGAGGCAGGACGCGAAGGGACGGGCACTGTCTACTTTGAGCGGCAGCTCGCACGATTCCCCCTCGTTGGTCCAGCTGTCGCCGCCGTCCGCCGATGATACGTAGACCGCCGCCTTCCCCTTGCATTGACGCGCGTTGCCGGATTCGTCGTAGTGAAACTGAAAGGTGAGGTGGAGGTTGCCGGTCCCCTCCCCCACCGTCAGCGAATGCATGAAGTGGTTGTAGCCGGGGACTGGACTCTCGGCGATGACGACCGGCGGCTGCCAGACGCCGTCCGGATGCTTGCGCGTATATTGGAGTTGCCAGCGCTCACCTTTTTCGCGGTAGGCGAGGTGGAGCGTTCCCTGTGCGTCGATGGCGAGCGCGGGATAGCTGTGGTGGGGGCCAACGGGCTCGGGATCGCTCCAGGTGGTCTGATCTTCCGGGTCATCGGACCAGCGATAGAGAAAATCACCATGGTGGGCGCCGACCAGGGCGTGCAGTCTGCCGTTGCCGTCGAGGGCGATGGCGGGGCCACAGTGGTTGTCGACACCCTCGCCAAGCGTCAAGGTGCGAATCAACTCGCCGGTTTCGACATCGCATACGCCCAGTCTGATCCGGGCTGCGCCTCCCCTGGCCGCGGCGGCGTCCAGCCACCCCACAAAAAGCCGATGCCCCCGCCGGACTATCTTGCCGCTGATATTGTATGCCGTGCCGCGGTCTGAGCCCTCGGTCGAGAGCAGGATGTGGTTGTCCAAGGGATCCTCCTGGTTGGTGGGCGAAATATACCCATTTTCCTCAAGCGCTAATCTAGTCGTGTGGTTGAAGGTGTCCACCCCCAGCGGCGGCGATTGGCGGTCATCCTGAATTGACCGTCGGCGATTCGGCGATTCGCTGTCCCGTCCGTGGCCTGGAGATTTCGCCTCGCTCCACCTAATTTAGGCGAGCCGGTGTCGACCCGACCGGCCGCGGCGTTGTCCAAAACGCCATATCGAACAAGCTGCCATCAGGGAGACGAATCGAATGACCGCTATCATGCAGGGCATCTTCCCCGTACTCCAGACCGCTGTCAACGACGATGACACACTGGACATCGCCAGCCTGAGAAAGCAAGTAGACTTCTGTATCGAAGCCGGGGCTCACGGCCTGGTTTATCCGGTCCTGGGCAGCGAGTACCAGTTTCTGGCCCAGGCGGAACGCCACGAGATGGCTGCCGTCGTCGTCGACCAGGCCAGCGGCCGCATCCCGGTGGTCGTTGGTGTGGCCGGCACCTGTGAGGCCGACGCTCTCGAGCACGCCCGCCACGCCGCAACTACCCGTGCCGACGCGGTCATCGCCCTCCCCCCCAATATGTCCAGCGGCACCCGCGCCCAGGTGATTCCTACTACCGGGCTATCGCCGCCGCCGTCGAAGTACCCGTCTTCATCCAGCACACTTCCGGCGGCATCAACATCGATCTGATGCGCGAGCTCTTCGAACAGGTCGACAATATCAGCTATCTCAAGGAGGAGCAGAACCCCAGTGCGCACCAGATAAGTGCCGTAGTCAACAGCGTTGGCGATGGCAGCGCACACCCGGTGGTGGGTCCCTGGACGAGGGAGACCACCGTGAGCTCGACATCATCCTCGACGATCTCCGACCGCTCTTCAAGGTGTGAGAAGGTAGATCCCGACTGAATCTCCGAGGGTTCAATCGACTCAACGCCGCTCACCACCCTCTCAACCTCACCGGACACATCCATATGGAATACCGCAAGCTGGGCCGCTTCGGCGTCAAAGTATCCCCCATCTGCCTGGGCACCGCCTTCCGCGGCTTCTGGAACGGCAAGACCGACGAGGCAACCTGTATCCGCGTCATCGAGCGCGCCGTCGACCTGGGGATCAACTTCATCGACTGCGCCAACTTCTACTTCGCCGGCCGCTGCGAGGAGGTTCTGGGCAAGGCCCTCAAGAATCTGGGCGGCAAACGCGATGATCTGATCATCACCTCCAAAGTCTGGAGCAAAATCGGCGAAGGCCCCAACGACGAAGGCCTCTCCCGCTTCCACATCATGCGGGAAATCGAGCGCAGCCTCCGGCGCCTGCAACTCGACCACATCGACCTCTACCTGCTGCACAACTGGGATGGTGGCACCGGCCTCGATGAGACCTTACAGGCCATGGACGACCTCGTGCGGCAGGGGAAGGTGCGTTACACCGGCTGCTGCAATCACACCGCCGCCCAGGTCGTGGAGGGTTTATGGGTCTCCGATGCCAACAGTCTGGCCTCCTACGCCTGTCTGCAAAATCAGTACAGCCTGTTGCACCGCTGGGAACTGGAGCCCGAGCTGATGCCCCGCTGCCGCCAACACGGCCTGGGCATGATGACCTACAGCCCGTTGGCCGTCGGCCTGCTCAGCGGGCAGTTCCGCCGCGGCCAGACGCCACCGGCCGGCACCCACTGGAGCCGGGACGGCAGCCGCTTCGAACGGGTGATGACCGAATGCGTCGACGGCGTTGTGCAGGCCCTCGTCGACATCGGCGCTGAACTGGGGAAAACCCCCGCCCAGGTGGCCTTCGCCTGGATCCTCGACCACCCGGAAATAACCGCCGCGATCTCCGGCCCCGACCTGCCCGAGCACATCGAGGAGGTCTGCGGCGCCGTAGGTTGGCAGCTGGATGAGGAAGCGAGGAGCAAGCTGGACGAAGTCTCCCGGTTCACGCCGCTGAAGAGCTACGTCTGAATCAGCGAACTACCAGTAGAATCACCTTGCGGGCAGGGAGACGAGTGGGCGGGCTCCCGGTCCGCAGTGGTTGATCGCCATCGCCGGCCGACCTGAACTCGCCCTTGACGGCGGGTCGAAATCCCCCATTATCCAACACGACACCGAAGCCAGCGCAGGATCGAACTTCCGACCCGAGGAGACTCTATGTCCTATCACGTCTACGTTTCGAACGCCAGCAGCGAGTGGTTTTCTCACTTCCTGATGGACGAGCACACGGGTAAACTCGAGCCCCAGGCCAACATCGAGCTCGGAGCGACGCCAGGGGCTGTAGCGACGAATGCGGCCGGCACCTTGATGTTCGTATCGCTGCGGTCGTCGAAGCAGTTCGCCAGCTACGCCATCGACGGGAAGTCGGGCAGCTTGGCGAAAATCGGCGCGGTGGCGATGGAGGAAGGGGCGCCGTACCTGAAGACCGACAACACCGATCGCTTCCTATTGGCGAATTACTATGGCGCGGGCCACGTGTCCGTGCACCGGATCGGTGAGGACGGCTCGCTGTCTGACAAGCCCCTTCAGTGGATCGAGACGGACGGGCACGCACACAGCATCCAGACGGACCGCTCGAACCGCTTCGCCTTCGTGCCGCACACCAATCCGGCCAATGCCATCTTTCAGTTCAGGTTCGACGAGAGCACGGGGACGCTGACGCCGAACGATCCGCCCAAGATACAGCCCGAAACACCAGAAGGGCCACGCCACTTCGCCTTCCATCCCAAGCGGGACCTGTTCTACTCGATCAACGAGAACGGGTGCACCGTGTCGGCGCATCACTTCGATCCGGAGCGCGGTACGCTGTCCTCGTTTCAGGTCATTTCCACCCTACCTGAGGGTTTCGACGGCGACAGCATCGAGGGGGGCATCTCCACAGCCGAGGTAAAGATCTCAGCGGACGGCAAATTCCTCTACGCGTCGAATAGGGGACCCGAGTCCCTGGCCCTGTTCGCCATTGGCGACGACGGCACTCTCACGCCCAAGGGCCACTTCGCGACCGAGCCCACGCCGCGTTTCTTCGATCTGGATCCGACCGGAAAATTCCTCTACTCGGCGGGTCAGCTATCCGGACGACTCGCCTCCTACCGGATCGACGCCGCGACCGGCACCCTGGAGCCGATGGAGACCTACGAGGTAGGCGACGGGCCGCTCTGGATCACCTTCGTGAAACAGGCATAGCAGGGGGGTCGGCGCGGGCATGCGCTCGCGCCGCTCACCGCTCTGGCCTCAGCTCGCCAAATTGCTCGAGTAGAAACGATCGTCCTCAGTCAATTGCCGACTTCAGCCCAGGATTTGGACGCAGGTAACCGCCCGGTACGTAGGGGAACTTCCTTTCGACATCGTCGACCAGCTCCATCCCGAACCCGGGCCTTTCCGGCAACGCCATGATGCCGTCGGTTACCGTCAGCGGATCCTTGAAGATCCCTTCCTTCAGGGGATTGCGGGTCTGGTTGAGCTCGCAGTACGGGCCGTTGGGGATACCGGCAACAAAGTGAGCATTGGCCATCGTGGTGCCGCCGCCGTGCCAGTTGTGGGGAATGCTGAGCACACCGCGCAGATGCGCCATGCGGGCGATGTGCCAGTTCTCGGTCAGGCCGGTTACATTGCAGTCGGACTGAATAATGTCGAGGGCTCCTCGGTCGAGCCACAGCTGCGATTCGAATCGCTCCGTGAAGCGCTCGCCGCCGGAGACCATGACCGTGGGCATGGCTTCCCTGAGTCTGACGAACAGATCGATATGTTCGATGCTGCTGCCGCCAAAGGCTTCCTCGAACCAGTAGAAGCCGAGCTCTTCGAGCACAGGCGCGAAGTCGGTTATCAACCCCTCGAGTGGTCCCCCGAGCGTGCCCACGCCCTCGTGCATCAGCCGGAAATCCGGCCCGACCGCCTCCCGCAGCCGGCGCAGAAAAGGGAAGTAGCGCTCAAAGGTCATGCCGCCGTGCGCCCAATCGGTGCCACAGCGGAACTTGAAGGCGTCGTAGCCCTCCTCCTTGTAGCGCAGCGCCTCCTCGATGAGGAACTGCTCGCCGTTCCGGTACCACTCGTGCTCGACACCGCCGCTGGCGTAAATCGGAATCCGCGTAACGGGCTCACAATCGGTCGCCAGCAGGCGGAAGACCGGCGTCCCCTTCGCCTTGCCGATGACATCCCAGCAGGCATTGTCGACGCCCGCCCAGGGCGCCCGGTGGCGACGGCTGTCGTTGCCGCGGTTGGTCAGGAACTCGACATCGAACGGGTTCTTGCCTACCAGCAGCGGCTTGATCGTCCCCTCGGTGTACTCCTTGATATAATCCGGCCCCTCGTAGGGGCTGCCCTCGCCGATACCGACGATCCCCTGATCGGTGAATATCCGGGTGATGGCGCCATCGGTCTTCCAGACCTCATACCCTCCGGTGCGCCACAGGCTTCCCCCCGTCTCGACATAGGAGAGCGGGAGGACGTCGATGTCGGTGATGGTGATATGCTCACGCTCGATCCCATCCAGTGGATGATGCCGCATCAGCTTACGGCTTTCGGTTCAACGGGGTGAGGATGATTTCGTCGACATTGACGCCCTTGGCTCTGGAGAGCATGAAAATCACTGCGTCGGCCACTTCATCGCGACTCAAGGACACCCGCCCTCCATCATCTGACAGGGACGTCACCGCCGGTGTCGGAGCCTGGGTGTTGGCCACGGCGCCGAGCGAAATCAGCCCCACATGAACCCCGTAGTCAGCGGCCTCCCACCTGAGGCTCTCCGTCAGTCCGCGGACCGCGGATTCAACGGCGGCATACAGCACGGGTGGCCGCTGCCGGATAAAGCCCTGAAGTCCATTGAGATGGATCAATCTCCCGGACCCGGAAGCTTTCAAATGGGGCAGACAGGCCCGTGTAACCAGGATAGCGCCGGAAACGTCGGTATCGACAAATCGCTGAATGTCGCCCGGACTTGCCTCGATAAGGGGCTCCTCCACCCAGGTTCCGGCGGCGTTCACCAGACCATCGAGTCGTCCGAACGCGCTGACGGTCTGTGATGCCGCGTCTCTGCAAGCGTCCCAGGAGGCGACGTCACCCGGCACCGCCAGGGCTCTGCCTTCTGAGTCGGGATCCATATCCCGGATGATGGATTCCAGGAGGTCGGCCCGCCGGGCCATCAAGGATACACAGTGACCGTCCTTGAGAAGTCTGCGGGCGACCGTCTCTCCGATTCCCGAGCTACTCCCGGTGATCAGGACTACCACGTTGATGCTCCTTCTAGCTGCAGACAATGGAGGTGATCTTCACCTCCCTAGCACAGGATTACTAACCTACGCCGAATTCCACCTCAACCCAACCTTCCTCCTCGCAGATCCTGACCCCCGGGACGATGGCGACCACCAGCCGACCACCCCCATCGCGGCGGACGCCCTGTAAATGGTTCACGGGGAAGGCCGACATGGGCAGGACCACCGCTGGTGAACTACGCCCTGAATCAGTTCTCCTGTAGACCCGAGGTCGATCCGGGTCTACATTCCTGACCCTCTACTCATGGTCACTATATTAGGAAGCTAATCTGCACATGGCCTCATCAGCTGCTAGTGGACGGTCCACGTAGATCTGCGGAATATTTTTGATGTTCTTTTTCGGTGTTTGGTGTTACCCTTGGGCAGATCCCCTTGTCGACACAAAGGAGAGCGATCGTGCCCGAGAAAAAATACATCGTGACACTGACGGCTGAGGAACGGGAGCAGCTTCATGAGTTGGTCTCCAAAGGCAAAG
>Ga0066376_10002346_pt1 | contig 17647 bp, 16 predicted proteins | sample Knorr_S15_td_Bot_FD_77009 | JGI IMG/M metagenome (GOLD analysis project Ga0066376, IMG submission 77009) | Marine microbial communities from Southern Atlantic Ocean transect - Knorr_S15_td_Bottom_ad_5009_LV_A | ecosystem: Environmental > Aquatic > Marine > Oceanic | place: Southern Atlantic... | reverse complement strand
TCAGGTTTTGAAAACAAAGTCGCCGAGCAGATCAAGGAAAAGGCTGCAAAGTTAGGTCTTGAAGAAGATGTTGGCGAAATCATGGTGCCGACTGAGGAGGTCGTTGAAATGCGCCGTGGACAAAAGGTAAATGCAGAGCGCAAATTCTACCCCGGTTATGTTCTTGCAAAGTTGAACATGCATGATGAAATCTGGCACTTGGTTAAAGATACGCCAAAAGTTACTGGTTTCCTAGGCGCGGGCAACAAACCTTCACCTATTTCCCAAAAAGAGGCAGAGCGTATAATTCAGCAGGTTCAGGAAGGCATTGAGCGTCCGCGTCCTTCTGTGACATTCGATATAGGTGAAGAAGTCAAGGTTACAGACGGGCCTTTTGCCTCTTTCAACGGGTCTGTAGAGCAGATAGATGAAGAAAAACAAAAGCTGAAAGTTTCTGTGTCTATTTTTGGCCGCGCAACCCCTGTCGAGCTTGACTACACCCAGGTCGAAAAAGCGTAAGCCTTGTAATTTTCATAAAGTCTGTTAATATGTCTCCACAATAATATTACTTTGTGGAGGTTGTAATGGATAATAATCAAAAAAATAACAAAACAGATAAATGCGGTTGTTCTAAATCTTGGAGCTGTGCAGGGCACACTTCTATGGAAGATATGGGTAAGCGCGTTGGCGGAAAGCAGGTCTATTCCGATCCAGCGCCTGCCCAGCCGTAAAATAAAAAGCTTTTTTTCTTGCATTTCCGCGCCAGCTCGCATAAGTTGGCGCGGTTTTCGTGGGAGGTCTTCCGGTAAATAGCTGCCTTTTTGGTGGTTGCCATCCGTGAGCCGTTACCACGACACTCTTTAAGTTAAGCCAAAAAGCAAAACAAGGAGTTTATAATGGCTAAGAAGAAAAAAGTATCAGGCTATATCAGCCTGCAAATACCGGCGGGTGCTGCTAACCCGTCACCACCAGTAGGGCCGGCACTTGGTCAACACGGTGTTAATATCATGGATTTCTGTAAGGCATTTAATGCTGAAACAGAAAGCATGGAAAAGGGCATGCCTGTACCGGTTAAAATTACCGTGTATGAGGATCGCTCTTTTGATTTTATTACAAAAACACCTCCTGCCAGTTACCTGATTTTGAAATCAATCGGTCAGAAAAAAGGCGCGAGCAATCCTTCCAAGGAAGTTGTTGGAACAATCACCAGAAAACAACTCAAGGAGATTGCCGAAACAAAAGCAAAAGATTTGAATGCCAATGATACGGACGCCGCGATCAAAATTATCGCCGGTACAGCACGTTCAATGGGCGTAGAAGTAGCGGAGGGTTAATACAATGGCAAAAACTTCAAAAAATATGAAAAAAGCTTATGAAGGTCGTGAGCCGGGACAGCTTTACACATTGGCTGATGCTATCAAGGATTTGCAAGGCTTGGCAAAAACACGCAAATTTGATGAGACTTTGGAAGTCGCTATGAATTTGGGTGTTGACCCCCGTCATGCTGACCAGACAGTTCGCGGTGTAGTTCTTCTTCCGCATGGAACAGGTCAAAAACTACGCGTTGCTGTTATGGCGAAAGACGCCAAGGCAGATGAAGCTAAAAAAGCAGGTGCCGATATCGTTGGTGCCGATGATCTTGCTGATCAGATCCGTGATGGTAACATGGATTTTGATAAGTTGATTGCGACCCCCGACATGATGCCTCTGGTTGGGCAGCTTGGTAAAGTGCTTGGTCCGAAAGGTCTTATGCCGAACCCTAAATTGGGTACGGTGACAATGGATGTTGCAAAAGCTGTTGAAGAGGCAAAAGGCGGCGCTGTTGAATATCGTGCTGAGAAAAACGGTATCATTCATGGTGGCGTTGGAAAATGCAGCTTTGACCACAAGAAACTGCTTGAAAACACTCAAGCCTTTATTGATGCAGTTGTAAGAGCCAAGCCATCAGGCGCAAAGGGAACGTATGTGAAGAAGATCACAATGACATCTTCCATGGGCCCCGGCCTTGAAATTGATGTTGCAACAGCAATTGAGCGCATTAACACAAAAAGAGCGGCTTAAGTTTAAGTCTGATCTTTAGATATTTTTTAAGACCCCGCCTTATTCAGGTGGGGTTTTATTTTATTGACATAATTACAGCCATTATATATTATTTTTCCTCTAGTCTACATTTATTGAGGAGTTTCGATGGCAAGTTTACCGGTACAATCCCTTTCACCCATTTCTGTTGCGGGTCTGGATGCATCGCGACAGGACCTATTTGGCTTGGCCAATGAGTTTATGAGAATTGCGCCCGATAGCAGGGTTGGTTTTGAGTGTAGCTCTCTTCGGGCAAAGCTTGGGGAGGTTATTGAGGAGCTGGATTGTATGGAAATGGCCTCTATGCGGTTTTCGGATCTAAGCGAAGATCAGCAAATGAAATTTGATAATCTCGAAAATGCGATGAGGTTTATCGATGATGAACTGAAGAAAACACCGGGGCTTTCCCAATTGCCCCATCATGTTAGGAAGGTGTCTCTGAACCATGGCCTTCCGGAAAAAATAAGATCTTTCACTTGTTCGATGGGGTAGCCGCATGATTGAGATTACCCATAATATTTTTGATGAAACGAGGCCGGCCATGCTTAATCTGGCGCGCCAGATAGCTTCACCTACTGAGGCGTTCCGTGATGCTGGCGAAGTGGATCAATTCATGCAGAAACTGGGGGCTGTTCTGGAGGAGGCGGCTTCTCTGGAAAGTAAAGGATTGAGACACCAGATTTCAGACCCTGATATCAGCCGGGATTATGAGGTGCTGGAAGTGTCACTGATGAATATATGGATGGATATGGCGGCAGAAACAGAGGCGGCGCAATCTCATGGTGTGGTTACTGCATATCCGTTTGTGCTGGCAGATGAACATAAATTGTCCGATACGGTCAAAAGCCTCACTTTTGAAAATTTTTAGTTGACATCTCTAGTTTAAACCCGTTATATGCCCCTGACTTTGTCCGGGACTATGGGTTTCCTATTGGAGTAATTGCCTGTACAGATAAAGAGAAATATAAAGAATAGCGGCTTATGGCGCGCTTTACATTATTTTCTTTTAATCTTTACGTTTTGGACAGGGCTTGGTTTCAAGCCCTTTTATTTTGACTTTATTTATTTAGGAGATACGCCATGGCAATGAACCGTGAGCAAAAACAGGAACAAATCGAGTGGTTAAAAGACAAATTTGCCAATAGCCGCATTGTTGTCGTCACACACAATACCGGTTTGACTGTTTCGCAAATGACTACACTCAGAAACGAGCTTCGTGAAAATGGCGCTGGTTTTAAAGTTGTAAAAAATACTTTGGCTAAAATAGCATCTAAGGATACTGACTATGAAGGATTGAACGATTTGTTCTCTGGCCCTGTCGGCATTGCCTATTCAGAAGATGCGGTTGCTGCAGCCAAAATAACACAGAATTTCGCCAAGGATAACAAGGCCCTTGTTATCCTAGGTGGTTCACTCGGCGCCAAGAAGCTTGCAGCTTCTGACGTTGAGACATTGTCCAAACTACCAAGTCTGGACGAACTGCGTGGCAAGCTTGTCGGTCTTATACAGGCACCTGCCACAAAAGTTGCCGGTGTTCTACAAGCTCCGGCAGGTCAACTGGCACGCGTAACTGGTGCTTATGCCGCCAAGGGCGAATAAAATTAACACTGACGTTTAAAAAATTTAGAAGCTTAAAAGGAGAAATATTATGGCTGCTAACTTGGAAAAAATTGCTGATCAACTATCAGAACTAACAGTGATGGAAGCTGCTGAGCTTGCAACAATGTTGGAAGAAAAATGGGGCGTTTCTGCTGCTGCACCTGTTGCTGTTGCTGCTGGTCCAGCTGCTGGTGGCGCTGAAGCTGCTGAAGAAAAAGATGAATTCGATGTTGTTCTGGCTGAAGCTGGCGGAAACAAAATCGCGGTCATCAAAGAAGTTCGCGCAATCACAGGTCTTGGTCTGAAAGAAGCCAAAGACATTGTTGACAACGCACCTAAGCCACTAAAAGAAGCTGTTAAGAAAGAAGAAGCTGAAGAAATGAAAGCTAAAATCGAAGCAGCCGGCGGTAAAGTCGAACTTAAATAATTTTTTTGTGGACAAAGTTTATTTGATCCGCTAAATATCCAGCCAAGATGGCGAAGGGCATATACTGCCCCTCGCCCCTTTGCATTTTTAAATCGGGGCTGTCTGTAAAGATATCTTCGACCAACATATCGGCACTAATACTTGCAATTATTAGAGTGCCGGCACCTTTGAAGGTTAGGGTTTGCGGGTCTGTCATGGGATCATGTTAACCGATACGCCTCTCTTTACAGGTCATGTTAAACGCGAGTATGGGAATCGTTTTTAGCTAAATTCTGCTTCCCCATATGGAGCAGAGATTTAACAAGTATAAGGGAAGAGCCATGAGTGCAAAAAAAGACGCCAATCAACACGCAATAGAACAAGCGACCGGATTTACCGGACGCAAGCGCATAAGACGGTCTTTCGGGAAAATCCGTGAAGTCGTTCAAATGCCGAACCTGATTGAGGTTCAGAAGAATTCTTACGAGTCATTTCTACAGTCCAATATCACATCTGATGACCGCATGATGCAGGGTCTGCAGGAAGTACTTTCTACTGTATTTCCTATTAATGACTTCAATGGCAATGCCGAAATTGACTTTGTGGCTTATGAGCTTGAGGAGCCAAAATATGATGTTGAGGAATGCCGTACACGCGGCATGACATATGCAGCACCTCTGCGTGTGACACTGCGTCTGTCAGTATTTGACGTTGATGAGGAAACAGGTCTGAAGTCTATCCGCGATATCAAGGAACAGGACGTTTACCTGGTTGATATGCCTTTGATGACTGAAAACGGAACATTTATTGTAAATGGTACCGAGCGTGTCATCGTGTCCCAAATGCACAGATCACCTGGTGTGTTCTTTGATCATGATGGTGGTAAAACGCACGTATCCGGTAAGTATTTGTTCTCATCACGCGTTATACCTTACCGCGGTTCATGGTTGGACTTTGAATTTGATGCAAAAGACATATTAAATGTTCGTATCGACCGCCGCCGTAAGTTGCCTGTAACAACATTCCTTCGCGCGCTGGACTCAGAAGAGACAGTCAAATACCGCAAGGAAATGGAAGACAAGGGCGGGGAAATCGATCCACTGATGATTCAGGGGATGAGCAATGAAGAAATTCTTGCAACTTTCTATGATGTTTTGACTTACAAGTCAGGCAAAAAAGGCTGGACAACGGCTTTTGATCCTGAGCGTATGCGCGGTGTTAAGCTTACAAGCGATCTAGTTGATGCGAAAACAGGTGATGTTGTAGCTGAAGCAGGCGCAAAAATCACACCTCGCAAAGCCAAGAAAATGGCCGAAGATGGTTTGAAAGATGTTCTTGTTCAAGATGATGATCTTGTTGGTCTTTATCTTGCCCGTGACCTTTTGGATGAAAAGACGGGTTCTGTTCTTTTTGAAGCAGGACATGAGATTGAGGAAGACGATCTGGAGAAGCTTGAAAATCTTGGTGTTTCCGAGCTTCCAATCTTGTCTATTGACCACGTAAACAAAGGCGCATGGGTGCGTAATACGCTGGCGGCTGATAAATGTGATACACGCGAAGAAGCGCTTATCGATATCTATCGTGTGATGCGCCCGGGTGAGCCACCGACCGTTGATAGTGCTGAAGCACTTTTCAATTCACTTTTCTTTGATGCTGAGCGTTATGATCTTTCTGCTGTTGGTCGCGTGAAAATGAATGCACGTCTTGACCTTGATGCGGAAGACAGCATGCGTATCCTGCGCAAAGATGACATTCTTGCAATCCTGAAATACATGCATGATCTGAAAGATGGTCAGGGTGAAGTTGATGATATCGACAACCTTGGTAATCGTCGTGTCCGTTCCGTTGGTGAGCTGATGGAGAACCAGGTGCGTGTTGGTTTGCTTCGTATGGAACGCGCCATTCGCGAGCGCATGTCTTCTGTTGAGATCGACACTTACATGCCGCATGATCTGATTAACTCCAAGCCTGCGCAAGCGGCGATCCGTGAGTTCTTCTCATCATCACAGTTGTCACAGTTTATGGACCAGACAAACCCTCTGTCAGAAATTACGCATAAGCGTCGTTTGTCGGCATTGGGCCCTGGTGGTTTGACACGTGAGCGTGCCGGATTTGAGGTGCGTGACGTTCACCCAACTCACTATGGTCGTATCTGTCCTATTGAAACACCGGAAGGACCGAATATTGGTCTGATTAACTCTCTGGCGACTTTTGCACGTGTCAATCCTTATGGCTTCATTGAAAGTCCGTACAGAAAAGTAACTGACGGCAAGGTAACCGATGAGGTTATTTATATGTCTGCGATGGAAGAGGCGCGTTATACAATTGCGCAGGCCAACGCCGAAATAGATGATAAGGGTAAGTTCACAGCTGATCTTGTTTCCTGCCGTAAAGGTGGTGAGAACTTGATGGCAACTGCCGACATGATTGAATATGCTGACGTTTCACCGAAGCAGATTGTGTCTGTGGCTGCATCTCTTATTCCTTTCCTTGAAAACGATGATGCGAACCGTGCTTTGATGGGATCAAACATGATGCGTCAGGCTGTGCCTCTATTGCGTACAGATGCGCCATTGGTAGGTACAGGTATGGAATCAACCGTTGCCCGTGATTCAGGTGCGGCAATTACTGCCCGCCGTTCAGGTGAGGTATTGCAGGTTGACTCAAACCGTATCGTTATTCGTGCAACCGAACAGCTTCGCGCTGATGAGCCTGTCGTTGATATCTACAAGCTGATGAAATTCCAGCGTTCAAACCAGTCGACCTGTGTAAACCAGCGTCCATTGGTAAGAGTTGGTGATAAAATCAATGCTGGTGATATTGTGGCTGACGGTCCTTCAACACAGCTGGGTGAGCTGGCTCTTGGACGTAACGTCCTTGTGGCGTTTATGCCTTGGAATGGTTACAACTTTGAGGATTCAATCCTTCTTTCCGAGCGTATCGTACATGATGATGTCTATACCTCTATCCACCTGGAAGAGTTCGAGGTCATGGCGCGTGATACAAAGCTTGGCCCAGAAGACATCACCCGTGACATTCCAAATGTCGGGGAAGAGGCTCTGAAACACCTTGATGAGGCAGGAATTGTCCATATCGGTGCGGAAGTTAATCCTGGTGATATTCTTATCGGTAAAGTTACACCAAAAGGTGAAACACCAATGACACCGGAGGAAAAACTTCTTCGTGCGATCTTTGGTGAGAAGGCGGCTGATGTGAAGGATACTTCACTTCGCTTGCCACCTGGCACAACTGGTACAGTTGTTGAGGTGCGTGTATTTAACCGCCGCGGTGTCGATAAAGATGCCAGAGCATTGACTATCGAGCGTGAGGAAATCGAGCGTCTTGCAAAAGACCGTGATGACGAGCGTAAAATTCTGGAAGACGGGTTCTATTCACGTCTTGAAGAATTGCTGGTTGGTCAAACTGTTGCGACAGCGCCCAAAGGCGTTTCATTGAAGAAAGGCGATAAAATCAAAGCCGCTGATCTTCACGGAATTGAAAAGCGTGGTCAGTGGAGACAGATTGGTGTATCTGACGAGGCTATCATGAGCGAAATCGAAGCCATGGGTAGAGGCTTTGATGATGCTGTTGATAACCTGAAAGCGCGTTTTGAATCCAAGGTTGAAAAACTTCAGCGCGGAGACGAGCTTCCACCAGGTGTGATGAAGATGGTTAAGGTCTTTGTTGCGATCAAGCGTAAGATGGCACCGGGCGATAAAATGGCCGGACGTCATGGTAACAAAGGGGTTGTATCAAAAATTATGCCTCTTGAAGACATGCCTTACCTTGATGATGGTACACCTGTTGACATCGTGTTGAACCCGCTTGGGGTGCCATCACGTATGAATGTCGGACAAATCCTTGAAACGCATCTTGGCTGGGCTTCGGCATCGCTGGGACGCCAGATTGGTGAGATGATTGACGGTTTTGATAACCCGAAAGAATTGAAATCCGGTGAGGTCACAACTCTGAAGACCAAGCTTAAGGATGTTTATGGTGACAAGGAATACGACACCAAGGTAACAAGGCTTGATGATAATCAGGTGATCGAAATGGCCAATAACCTTCGTGGTGGAGTTCCAATGGCAACACCAGTCTTTGATGGTGCCATAGAGAGCAGTATTACTGATCTTCTGGAGCAGTCGGGCTTGAGCGGTTCCGGTCAGGTGCAACTGATCGATGGCCGTACGGGTGAGCAATTCCATAGACCTGTGACAGTTGGTTACATGTATATGCTTAAACTGCACCACTTGGTTGATGACAAGATCCACGCTCGTTCTATCGGTCCGTACTCTCTAGTTACGCAACAGCCTCTTGGCGGTAAGGCCCAGTTTGGTGGTCAGCGCTTCGGGGAGATGGAAGTTTGGGCACTGCAGGCATATGGTGCGGCCTACACCTTGCAGGAACTGTTGACAGTCAAGTCGGATGACGTGGCCGGTCGCTCGAAAGTTTATGAATCCATCGTTCGCGGTGAGGACAATTTCGAGGTCGGTATCCCTGAATCCTTCAACGTTCTGGTCAAGGAACTGAAGGCGCTGGGTCTGAACGTCGAAATGACAGACGAGGACTAGACAGTGGAAGGTCTTAACGCATTGCATAGGGCGCGAGCCCAAAGCCGTCTTCTTGCGAGGAGAATGTACGGTAACTCTGGAGGTGAATCTTTCATTTCCCAGCGGTCAAACCAGATTTTATGTGAATCTGCCGTTGGCGTGCTTGAACACCTTCAGAAAAACTGTGATGCAGACCATTTCGAAAATTATGCAGGTGTAACTCTTGATAAATTGCTTTCTGGTAATGAATGTGTTCGGAACCAAGGATTGAAAGAGTTATTTAGAGATGAAGTTGTGAAAACCCATCTTGCATACTCGCAAGAGCGGGCCGCGGGAGAGGAACTGCCGGTTTCTCGGCCTGCTCCTAAGCTGGGTCTTCATTTTCTGGTCTGCGATGATGAAGCTATTGGCGGTGAAGGCGTTATTACATTTGAGCATGATAACAGGCCACAGCTATATTGGTCTTATGATGCGGCCTAAAGGATTAGTAAGGAAGGGTAAATATGAGTAAATTACCGGAAAGATTAAAACAACATTTCGCAGATATGAGTAATGATGCGAGAGAAAACAGCCTTGCGATTTTATGGGTCTATTTTTCTGAGGCCGCCGCAGGTGAAACGCTCTCTGAAAAAAGAGCATCGTTGCATGAAAAGCTTGTTCCCTTGTATGGGAGAGTGACTGGAAAAGCCGGCTATAATCACGCTGATGCGGAAATTATGATACCTGAATTTTCCTTTGAAGCTTTTGAAGATATTGATGGTATCAAAGCCGTTGATTTTCAGGGAAGTATATATATTGACGATTTAAAATCACGAAACGCACAAACAGAATTAGCGCTATAAAGCAGGAGAAAAAAATGAACGAACTAATGAATCTTTTTGGACAGCCACAAGGCCCACAAAGTTTTGACTCCATTCGCATCGCGATTGCAAGCCCCGAGCAAATCCGCTCTTGGTCTTTTGGCGAGGTGAAAAAGCCCGAAACAATCAACTACAGAACATTCAAGCCTGAGCGTGACGGTTTGTTCTGTGCACGTATTTTTGGCCCGGTAAAAGATTACGAGTGCTTATGCGGTAAATATAAGCGCATGAAATACAAAGGTATTATCTGTGAAAAATGTGGTGTTGAAGTTACATTGACGAAAGTGCGTCGTGAGCGCATGGGTCACATTGACCTGGCGGCTCCTGTTGCGCATATCTGGTTCACGAAGTCATTGCCTTCACGTATTGGCCTGATGCTCGATATCACTTTGAAGGATCTTGAACGCGTTCTTTATTTTGAAAACTATATCGTCATCGAGCCTGGTATGACTCCACTTGAGCCTTACCAGATGCTGACAGAAGAAGAATATATTGATGCTCAGGAAGAATACGGCGAAGAAAATTTCGAAGCTGGTATCGGTGCGGAAGCATTGAAAGTTATTCTGTCCAATATCGATATCGAAGCTGAGCTTGTTAACGTTGAAGAAGGTCTGGCTGCAACAAAATCAGAAGCCAAACGTAAAAAGCTTGTTAAGCGTTTGAAGCTTTTGCAGGCCTTTATCGAGTCTGGTACACGCCCTGAGTGGATGATCATGGATGTGCTTCCTGTTCTTCCGCCAGAATTGCGTCCTCTTGTTCCTTTGGATGGTGGTCGTTTTGCGACATCGGATCTGAACGATCTTTACCGCCGTGTTATCAACCGTAACAACCGTTTGAAGCGTTTGATGGAACTTCGTGCGCCTGACATCATTGTGCGTAACGAAAAGCGTATGTTGCAAGAATCTGTCGATGCCTTGTTTGACAATGGTCGCCGCGGCAGAACAATTACAGGAACGAATAAGCGTCCTCTTAAATCCCTTTCAGACATGCTTAAAGGGAAACAGGGGCGTTTCCGTCAAAACCTTCTTGGGAAGCGTGTTGACTATTCAGGTCGTTCCGTCATCGTGGTTGGCCCGGAATTAAAACTCCACCAATGTGGTCTGCCGAAGAAAATGGCTTTGGAGCTGTTTAAACCGTTTATTTATCACAAGCTTGAACTTTACGGCATGGCCTCAACAGTCAAAGCCGCAAAGAAAATGGTCGAAAAAGAGCGCCCGGAAGTCTGGGATATTCTGGAAGAAGTTATCCGTGAACACCCGGTTCTTCTAAACCGTGCGCCGACATTGCACAGACTTGGTATCCAGGCGTTTGAGCCGACCTTGATCGAAGGGAAAGCAATCCAGCTTCACCCTCTTGTCTGTACAGCATTTAACGCTGACTTTGATGGTGACCAAATGGCTGTTCACGTGCCGCTTTCGATCGAAGCGCAACTTGAGTCACGTTGCCTGATGCTTGCAACAAACAATATTCTGTCACCTGCAAACGGCAAGCCGATTATCGTGCCAACACACGATATCGTGCTTGGTCTTTACTATCTTTCCATCGCCCGTGATGGTGAGCCAGGTGAAGGTATGATCTTCCGTGGTGTAGGTGAGATTAACCATGCCCTTAATGCAGGTCATGTTTCAATGCACGCAAAAATCAAATGCCGCTATGAGACTGTTGACCGTGAAGGTAACAAGATCATCAATATCATTGAGTCCACACCGGGCCGTATGTTGATTTCAGAGTTGCTACCACGCCACCCTGATGTTCCTTTGGAACTTTTGAACCGTGTTTTGACGAAGAAAGATGTGTCCAATTTGATTGATGTCGTCTACCGCTTCTGCGGTCAGAAAGACACAGTTATCTTCTGTGACCGTCTGATGAAACTTGGTTTTAAACATGCGTGTATTGCAGGTATCTCCTTCGGTAAGGATGACATGGTTATCCCACCGGCAAAGGAAAAACTGGTCAATGCTGCCAAGGAAAAGGTCAAGGAATTTGAACAGCAATACATGGATGGTCTGATTACACGTGGTGAGAAATACAACAAGGTTGTTGATATCTGGTCACAATGTACAGATGATGTTGCCGATGCGATGATGAAAGAAATTTCAAATATCGAGACAGGCTCTCTTAACTCTGTTTACATGATGGCGCATTCAGGAGCTCGTGGTTCTGCCGCGCAGATTCGTCAGTTGGCCGGTATGCGTGGTCTGATGGCCAAGCCTTCAGGTGAAATTATCGAAACACCGATTATTTCAAACTTTAAAGAAGGTCTGACCGTTCTTGAATACTTTAACTCAACCCACGGTGCGCGTAAGGGTCTTGCCGATACAGCGTTGAAAACAGCGAACTCAGGTTACCTGACACGTCGTTTGGTTGATGTATCGCAGGACGTTGTTATCATCGAGAAAGATTGTGGTACTGAGAAAGGTGTTACAACAGCAGCTGTCATGAATGGCCCTGATGTAGTCGTTGCACTGTCCGAACGTATCCTTGGACGTACAGCTCTTATTGACATCACAAACCCTCTGACAGGTGATGTGATTGTCAAAGCTGGCGAGATTATCACGGAAGAAACGTCTGAAGAAATCGAAACAGCAGGCGTTGAATCCGTACAGGTACGTTCACCTCTGACATGTGAGACGCGCGGCGGAATCTGTGCTTCATGTTATGGTCGTGACCTTGCCCGCGGAACACCTGTGAATATGGGTGAGGCTGTTGGTGTTATGGCTGCCCAGTCTATCGGGGAGCCTGGTACACAGCTAACAATGCGTACATTCCACATTGGTGGAGCGGCGCAGCGTGGTGCGGAACAGTCCTCTGTTGAAGCAGCTTCCGAAGGTAAGATCGAGGTTCGCCACGAAAATACCGTTCAAAACTCAGAAGGTGCAACCATTGTTATGGGGCGTAACACTGAAATTGCCGTACTTGACAGTAATGGTAAGGAAAAGGCCGTCTACCGTATTCCATACGGTGCCAGATTGCTGGTGAAAGATAAGGCGAAGGTCAAGCCGGGCGACCGCATGGCCGAGTGGGATCCGTTCACTATTCCGATCGTAACTGAAAAAGACGGTGTGGCGCATTTCTTTGACCTTGTTCAAGGTGTGTCGATTTCCGAACAAACTGACGAAGCAACAGGTATTGCATCGAAAGTGGTTATTGACTGGAGAGCCCAGCCAAAAGGACAGGATTTGAAACCTCGTATCTCCTTGCTTGATAAGAAAGGCGAAGTGATCAACCTGGCTAACGGACTTCCTGCGAATTATTACCTTTCAGCCCAAGCTGTTCTGTCCGTTGAAAACGGTCAGGAAGTAAAGGCCGGGGACGTGATTGCACGTATTCCGCGAGAGACATCAAAAACACGCGATATTACAGGGGGTCTGCCTCGTGTGGCCGAGCTTTTCGAAGCCCGCCGTCCGAAAGATGCTGCTGTTATTGCCGAGGTTGATGGTCAGATCGAATTTGGTAAGGACTACAAGACCAAGCGTCGTATCATCCTGAACCCAACAGATAAATCAATTGAGACTGTTGAGTACATGGTACCTAAAGGCCGTCACTTAGCGGTTGCCGAGGGCGATTTCATCCGTAAAGGGGAAGCCATCATTGACGGCGCGATCGTGCCACATGATCTTCTTGATGTTATGGGTGTTGAAGCTTTGGCTGACTATCTTATCAACGAGATCCAGGATGTTTACCGTCTACAGGGTGTGAAAATCAACGATAAGCACATTGAAGTCATTGCGCGTCAGATGTTGCAGAAAGTTGAAATCCAAAGTGTTGGCGATACAACATATCTTGTTGGTGAAGTCGTTGATCGTGAGGAGTTTGAAGCTGAGAACCAGAAATTCATGGATGATGGTAAGCGTCCGGCGGAAGCCAAGCCTATCCTCCAAGGGATTACAAAGGCGTCTCTACAGACACGCTCCTTTATCTCTGCGGCATCCTTCCAGGAAACAACACGCGTACTTACAGAGGCCGCTACACAAGGGAAAGCAGATTCTCTTATCGGCCTGAAAGAAAACGTGATTGTCGGACGTTTGATCCCAGCTGGTACAGGGGCCTACATTAAAGGCATCAAGAAGATTGCCCATAAGCGTGACCGTGAAGCAATTGCCTCACAACAGGTTGATACACCTGACGCGTTGGAAGGCATGGGCGACCAGACCACAGCTGAAGACCAGACAGACGGTTCAGATGATGTGGAAACAAAAGAAGCCGCCAACGGTTAGGAAATGTTAAGTTTAAGGAAAAGCCCGCTTTCACAGCGGGCTTTTTTATTGACTGGTTAAACACATCCGGATACCATTATACATAAGTGATGCGATAAGTTATGGAGATGTTGTAATGTCTAACAAAATAAAAACTGATGTAAACGCGAATGAATCTTGGGAAAATAGCGTGTCAGCGAGTAAGCGGGGCATATCTCCGGCACAGATGGCGGCTTTGCATCAACCTGAAAAACCCAACCCATCTGCACAACAGTCACCTCAAAAACCGTTACGATTTCCAGCTCGCGGACATTAAATGCGTATCTTATTTACCAAAGTAAAACCGCGATACCTTACTTCTGAGCAAGGTGCAACAGCACTTGAATATGCAATTATCGCCGCGGGAATCGCTCTCGTTATTTCAAGCGCTGTTTATGCTTTTGGCGGTACATTATATGAATTCTTTTATGCGGGTCTCGAAGATTTGATAAATTAAAACTAACTCTGGATATGAAGTCATTTATTAGGTAAAACAAACACTAACTGGATGTTTGCGGAGGGCTTTAGAGGTTGGTTTTATTCAACTTTGCTGGAAGTCTTTAAAAAAATTAAAAAAAAGTGAATTTCGTGCTTGACCTTTCCACAGGTTTTCCCTTAGTATCCAGCCGAATTTGAAGAATCGGATCGGCTGGTCGTAGCCCCTAATTTAAGGCTAAACACAGAGCGAACGAAATTTTAAAGGCCAAAATTGGTAGTATTTGAGGAGTCACATTTTGACTTGTTGCAAATTCCCTACCATGGCCCTTATAGTGTTCGACCAATCATCCACTAGCAAATGACTAAATAAGTAGAAGAGGAACGGCCTACGATGCCTACAATACAACAGCTTATTCGTAATCCCCGCGCCAAAGGCGGTAAGAAAGCGATGAAAACCAAGAAAAACCGTGCCCTGAAGTCTAACCCTCAGGTACGTGGCGTGTGCACACGTGTTTATACAACGACTCCGAAGAAGCCGAACTCTGCTCTTCGTAAGGTTGCTAAGGTGCGTTTGACAACGGGTTTTGAGGTTATTTGTTACATCCCGGGTGAAGGTCACAACCTGCAAGAGCACTCAGTCGTGCTTGTACAGGGTGGTCGTGTTAAGGATTTGCCTGGTGTTCGTTACCGCATTATCCGTGGTGCATTGGATACACAAGGTGTTAAGGATAGAAAACAATCACGTTCCGCATACGGCGCGAAACGTCCGAAATAAGGTTGATGGAGAGAAAATATGTCACGTCGTCATAAGGCAGAAAAAAGAGAAATTTTACCGGATCCTGTTTTCGGTGATGTCACACTGAACAAATTCATGAATAACATCATGATCGGTGGTAAAAAAGCGATTGCAGAGCGCATTGTTTATGGTGCTTTGGAAAAGCTTTCGGACAAGAAGGTTGCAAATGATATTGAGGTTGATGCCGACACTGCACAGAAAAACCTTGGTTTGGCCGTCTTCTACCGTGCGTTACAAAATGTTAAGCCGCGCGTTGAGGTGCGTTCTCGCCGTGTTGGTGGTGCAACATACCAGGTACCTGTTGAGGTGCGTGCTGACCGTGGTCAGGCTGTTGCGATCCGCTGGATCATTAATGCTGCTCGTAAGCGTAGCGAGAAAACAATGACTGAGCGCCTTTACGGTGAATTGCTAGATGCTGCAAATGAGCGTGGTTCTGCGATCAAGAAGCGCGATGAGACCCATAAAATGGCAGAGGCCAACAAAGCCTTCGCTCATTACAGATGGTAAGACATAAACGAATTTAGATAATTTAGAAAAAGTAGAGCTGATATCATGACTGACGAATACGACATTGCCAATTACCGTAACTTTGGAATTATGGCGCATATTGATGCGGGTAAAACCACAACAACTGAGCGTGTTTTGTTCTATTCCGGTAAGTCTCACAAAATCGGTGAGGTGCATGATGGTGCTGCGACTATGGACTGGATGGAGCAGGAGCAGGAGCGTGGTATCACAATTACGTCTGCTGCAACGACAACATTCTGGAAAGGTCCTAAAGATGGTCAGTTCGAGGATGAGGGCTTCCGCCTGAACATTATTGATACTCCAGGTCACGTTGACTTTACAATTGAGGTTGAGCGTTCACTTCGCGTACTTGATGGTGCGATTTGTGTGCTTGACGGTAATGCGGGTGTTGAGCCTCAGACCGAAACAGTTTGGAGGCAGGGTGATAAGTACAAAGTGCCTCGCGTTATCTTCATTAACAAAATGGATAAAATCGGTGCGGACTTTTATGCATCTGTTGAGTCAATTAAGGAAAGACTTGGTGCAACACCTGTGTGCTTGCAGCTTCCTATCGGAGCAGAGGCTGACTTTGCTGGTGTTATTGACCTTGTGAAAATGAAGGCGATTGTCTGGAACTCAGAAAATCTTGGTGCAACATTCCAGGAAGAAGAAATCCCTGATGATTTGAAAGCAAAGGCCGAGGAATTCCGTGAGAAAATGGTTGAAACAGCTGTTGAGCAGGATGATGAAGCCATGGAAAAATACCTGGAAACTGGCGATGTTGATATCATGACATTGAAAAAATGTATCCGTAAGGGAACAGTCAACAATGCATTTTATCCTGTTATTTGTGGGTCAGCTTTCAAAAACAAAGGTGTTCAGCCAATGCTTGACTGTGTTGTTGATTATCTTCCATCTCCTTTGGATGTTGGTTCTGTTAAGGGTAAGGAAGTTGATGGCGAGACTGATATGGCACGTAAGCCTTCTAAGGATGAGCCGTTTTCAGCACTTGCGTTTAAAATCATGAACGATCCTTTTGTTGGTTCATTAACATTCGTGCGTATCTACTCAGGAAAGCTTGAGTCTGGTACATACGTTCAAAACTCTGTGAAAGATTCACGTGAGAGAATTGGGCGTATGCTTCTTATGCACTCAAACAACCGTGAAGAGATCAAATACGCAGAAGCAGGTGATATTGTTGCGCTAGTTGGGCTTAAGGCTACAACAACAGGTGATACGCTTTGTGACGCAAATAATATGATCGTACTTGAGCGTATGGAATTCCCTGAGCCTGTTATCGAGATTGCGGTTGAGCCTAAGTCTAAGGCTGACCAGGAGAAAATGTCTACAGCACTTCAGAGATTGGCAGCGGAAGATCCTTCTTTCCGTGTGTCTGTTGATCACGAATCTGGTCAGACAATCATTAAGGGTATGGGTGAACTTCACCTTGATATCCTGGTTGACCGAATGAAGCGTGAATTTAAGGTTGAAGCGAATATCGGTGCGCCTCAGGTGGCTTACCGTGAGACAATTACTAAAGAAGTTGATATTGACTACACACACAAGAAACAGTCAGGTGGTTCAGGACAATTTGCTCGCGTCGTATGTACATTCAAGCCTAATGATGCTGGTGAAGGGTTTGAATTCACCAACTCTATCGTTGGTGGTAATATTCCAAAAGAATATATCCCTGGTGTTCAAAAAGGTATTGAGCAGCAAAAGGAAACAGGCATTATTGCTGGCTTCCCGGTAGTTGACTTCGCTGTTGACCTGAAAGACGGAGCATATCACGATGTTGACTCAAGCGTAATGGCGTTTGAAATTGCAGGTCGCGCAGCAATGCGTGAAGCTATGCAAAAAGCGGGTCCGCAACTTCTTGAGCCTGTTATGAAGGTTGAGGTTGTTACGCCTGAAGAATATATGGGTGACATCATAGGGGACCTGAACTCACGTCGTGGTTTGGTCCAAGGTATGACTGATCGCGGTAACGCGAAAGTTATTACAGCGATGGTTCCTCTTGCCAATATGTTTGGTTACATCAATAACTTGCGCTCTATGTCGCAGGGCCGTGCGCAATACACAATGTTGTTCGATCACTATGATCCTGCACCAAACAGTGTTGCCGAAGAAGTTAAAGCCAAAATGGCCGGTTAATAAATATAAGTTTTAAAGAATATCTATAAGGAGAAGAAAAGATG
>Ga0066376_10002345_pt1 | contig 17649 bp, 18 predicted proteins | sample Knorr_S15_td_Bot_FD_77009 | JGI IMG/M metagenome (GOLD analysis project Ga0066376, IMG submission 77009) | Marine microbial communities from Southern Atlantic Ocean transect - Knorr_S15_td_Bottom_ad_5009_LV_A | ecosystem: Environmental > Aquatic > Marine > Oceanic | place: Southern Atlantic... | reverse complement strand
TTCCTATTTCGTTTTCAAGGCTATCTAAATGTGGTTTTAACGGAATACCTGGTGGTGTTCTTAAAATTGTTACGCGGCCGCGTGGTTCCATCCAAGGCCATATTGTATCTTCACATAATGTAATAAGTGTTTTGCATTTTTCATATATTGATTCTGTATAAAGAAAAGACAAATCATGTTGGGCAATGCGGCCTGTACCTAATTGGCCGCCGCCATTATAAACTGGTAACATGTAACAACCTCTAAATTTATTGTAATGCCAATCTGAGTTGTCTATTGTTAATAATTCACTATAAATTTTATCAATAGTGACATCATCATAATCTAAATTAAACGGGCAATATGTAAAATCCATTATATTTTCCAATTCTTTTTAAACATTTAATGTTTGCCTCTTTTAGTAAGGTTAAATGTTGATAAAACAAAAGCGGCTGGATCCCATTCCCACCATGTTTCTCCTATTTTCCAACTTCCAGGTGTATTATGATGATTGTTGTGCCAACCCTCTCCCATTGTAAGTATATTTACAACAGGATTATTATAACTATGATCATCTGTATTATATCTTCGATATCCCCACATATGTCCCCATGCATTTATTTGACCATATGCATGAAATGCCATTATAGCAGGAATACAGTATCCAAAAATACCTAATAATGGATGTATTAATACTAAACCCATTGCCCAAACAATAAGAATTTTAAAATAATGATTGTGTAACCACATAACTGTTTTATTACGAAGTAAATCTTTAATAAATTTTCTTTGAATTTTAACATGCCCCCAATCATGCACATAAATTCTCCACCATGCTCGTTTAATTGGAGAATGGGGATCTAATTCTGTATCTGCATATGCATGATGCATACGGTGTGCGCCTGCCCAACCTAATGGTGTGCCACCTGTTGCTAAACAACCTATTGCAAGACTAACTTTTTCAAACCATCCATATGTTCTATATGCCTTATGTGATAGATATCTATGAAAGCCTGCGGATATACCAATTGTACCAATAACAGCCCACCAGACATATGATGCTATCCACATCCACCATTCGCCATACACAAATGCAGGAATAAGCATTAAATGATTAAAAAAGTGTATTGCTCTTAATTTTATCTCAAAACTCATATACTATTTCCTGATCATAATAACAAATGCTTCTTATTTGGTAAGTTTTCATAATCAACACCCGCAATTAAAACTACTCTTGGTGCATTGCCACTATTTGTAACTCTATGGGTCCAACCAGTATTAATAAAATACGCTTGATCATTTTTCATTTCATATAAAAATTCTTCTCTTTTTGTTCTAAATTCAAATACACTGCCATTGACATCTACAGATATTTGTATACGACACAGTACTGATGTGTCTGTATCTATATGCCATGCTAATTCATGCCCTGGTGGCATTATTGAAATACGTGCTCTGTAAGTTTTTTTAAATTTAGATTCTAAATATTTCTTAATATTTTCATGTGGTAGAGAATCTGCCCAATTGGAATAATTATGTTCGTTAACTATATCCGCATCTGGGTCTGTGCAACGTTGTAATAAAATTTGTCTATATTCGCCGCCGGCCTGAAATATTTTCGTAAGATCACAATGTTGTGATATCTGATAATTATCGCCGCCAAGGTCATTCTTTGTATATGTTTTAGTAATGTACTTGATTTCATCAATTACAGACTGTGGAACTTTGTCGTCTAGTAAATTAAAACATTTTAATTGATGTCTGCGTGGACCGTTATTACCTCTGGTACGCATCTTGCGTGATGCTTTGATAGGGCAATAATCATCTGGTTGTACGTACATAGCATTTTCTCCATTCCTTCACAGTTATGTAAGGTAAGGGGAATTCTCTATTCTCTAGACTTAATACACAGCAATTTTGCCAACAACTGCCGTTGTCTTGGTCAGGACATGTCTGATACATATCCTCGAGCACCTCCCACTGGTGACCGTATAATTTATTTATCTTCTTTGCCAACCGACGCATAGTTCCACGTCGATTTGGGAACTCTAAACTAAAAAATAAATGTTTAACATCTAAATTTTCTACGGCCCAGTTATATTGTGCTTCTAACATATATACTGCTGGAGTTTTTACATTGTCCTCATATTTCATATTAGTTCGACGATATTGAGGATTATAATAAGTTCGTGTTAGTATCCTTGCACATTCTGGTTCAAAAAAATGTGTTTGTATACAACTAAAGGCTATAAAATTTTCATTATCGTCAACAAGAAAACTCCAATAAGGATATTCTTTATATCTATTTGGAATACTCCAAGGCAAACTTGGATCAAACCAATCACGATTACGATCAGTACTTGTTTTCCATGCATACCTACAATAGTTCAAAAATTGATTTTCGTAATTATTAAGAGTTTTGATTTGCAAGTTGTTTTTCCATTGCTTCTGAATAGGCCAGCCAGGCTTCATCTAATGTTTTATTTACTTCTGTAACTCGTGCAAGCATACCATCAGCATCACGTAAAATAACATTTTTATTAGGATTTTTATAATGTTCTTTTGTTGTACCAAAATTTCCATGGTGTAATAAATTAATTGTTTCGGAATCCGCTACTAATTTATGTCCTTCACAACTAGTAAATTCAAACGGTTCAATAGACTCATATGAGTCTATGGCCATTAGTACTTCATACATTTCTTTCTTTGACATATTAACTCCTATTATACAATTATATATCATTTGTGTCAAGTCTAAACATATAAATCCGGTAAATATATACATGCGAGCATTAGAATTTTTAGTCGAAGCAAAAGTGAGCAAGGGATTATGAATCGGGATCGCTTTTGCTTAATACCGTTTAGTACTTTTGTTTATCGCCCAGATGGAAAAACAATAACTTGTAGTCAAGGAAAATCACCGATTGGGCCTGACGAACGATTAGAGAATAATAGTATAAACGAAGTATGGAATAGTTCGTTTATGAAAGACTTCCGTCTTAAAAAAATAAACAACGAGTATGTTGAAAATTGTTCTACATGTTATTACGATGACGACCATGGATGGGAGAGTAAACGTAAATGGTATCTAGAGAAACATTCTCCTAAAAATTTAGAATCATTTATTGCAGAAGTTGAAGAGAACAACGGAGAAGTTAATACCATCCCGTGGCATTGGGAGATGAGGTTAAGTAATACATGCAATGCCCAGTGTGTTATGTGCGGGCCTGCGAATAGTAGTAAAATTGCAAGCGAGCTCTCATATAATATTAAGAACCCATTGTTGCCTGTTGATTATAAAATAACTTATGAAAAGTATATACGAAATCAAAAAGCACATGTATCAAATGATGCATTTATTAAAAGTTTTAAAGACAATTTAGAACACATACGTTTGTTAGAATTACACGGAGGAGAGCCGTGGGCAGATCCAAATGTAATTAAACTTCTTAATGAAGTCTCTCAAACACCATATGCAAAAAATATTAAAATTAAAACTTATAGCAACTGTACGTTATTAACTAAAGAAAAAATTAAAGTACTTAATAAATTTAAAGGCGGAGATTTTCATTGTAGTATCGATGCTTATGGAAAGGAAAGTGAATACGTTCGGTATCCTTTAACTTGGGAAGATACTGAGAGAGGATTAAATCTTGTTCTACAAACATTAAAACCAGAATGGAACATCCGGTCTATAAGCACCACACATCTTTTTAATATATGGAATATCGATCAGCTCTTTACAGTATTAACTAAATACGAACGTTTAGATATTTTCTCGGCACCTGTAAGTAGACCAAGATTTCTTATTACTGATATACTACCACTTGACCTAAGAGAAGAAATCCTTAACAAGTTTGAAGCATTTAAAGATATAAAAAGTATGGAAGAAATTTATAACGCAATGCAAACGCATTTACGAGTGCCACAACCAAAGAATAATAACTATCTAATTACTCAATTTAAAAAGTATTATCATTATCTAGATAACGTTCGTAACACAAATACATTAGAAATATTTCCACATCTAAAATCTTTATAGTATATATCACTAGGTAAATATACATATGCGAGCATTAGAATTCCTAATAGAAGAACAAGAGAAACTAGATAGTGATGAATTTAAACAAATTCTTACTGCTGGTGTAGTTTCACTTAGTAACCTTTTTCATAAAAACGGATTTGAACTACGTATTGTTGGTGGTGCAGTCCGCGACTTAATGCTTGGCAAATTGCCCAAAGATACAGACTTAGCATCAGATGCTACACCAGACGAAATGGTTGAAATGTTTGAAAAGGGCAATATTAAATATATTCCGACAGGATTACAACACGGAACAATAACTGCTGTAATTAATAAAGAACAATTAGAAATTACAACATTACGTGCTGATACTGAACATACTGGTAGACACGCCACTGTTGAGTTTATACGTAGTTGGGAAGAAGATGCTAAACGTAGAGATTTAACATATAATGCTATGTCATTAGATTTAGACGGTACAGTATATGATTATTTTAATGGAGCAAATGACTTACAAGACAAAGTAAGTAAATTTGTAGGCGATCCAGTACAACGTATACAAGAAGATTATTTAAGAATTTTACGCTACTTTAGATTTCAAGGGCGTATTGGTAATCCTACTTGGGAGAAAGATACACTAGATGCTATAAAAAATAATGCTAAAGGTTTAACACAAATTTCCGGCGAACGCATATGGATGGAAATACAGAAAATACTAGTAGGCAAAAATGTAAAAGACATATTAGTACATTTAGAAAAAACAGGCGTTACAAAAAATATTAATTTACCATTAGATAACATTGAACTGGCAGAAAAAGTTAGTATAATGCAAAGTCCTATTGTACCTTTAGCAAGTCTTATGCGTAATACAAAAGACGTAGACGCAATAGGTAATGCATGGAAACTATCAAATGCAGAAATGCAACTTTTGGCTTTTTTAACTGAATTTAAAAATACACCTCTAACACAACAAAGTGCAGAAGAATTTTTAATTGATGGAACTCATCAATATTTTGTTTATGCCCTTGCTAAAATGCAAGGCAAAGATGCTATTGGAAATCATATTAGAAAATGGCAAGTACCAGAATTTCCTGTTACAGGAAAAGATTTAATTAGTGCAGGTGTAAAACCCGGTCCTAACATGGGTGCTTTATTAACAAAATTAAGAGATGAATGGAAAACAAAGAATTACAAACCAAGTAAAGAAGACTTATTAAAAGATTTGGCTCCGGAGAAGAGAGTGTCCCAGCGCCAGAAGCACCAATTTAATGAATATTATCGCAGTGGAAGAGAAGATAAAAAAGCAGCGCAATTTCGTGTATCGCGACGGCAAATGTTGCTTAATTTACTTGGTATAAGTGCTGCGGAAGCAAGAGGTAAAACAAACGAGGATCTTAAAGCTATGTTAGATGCCAGAGAATTAAGCTATGCTATGGAAGCCGAGTAAACCACCCAGCATGTCTACCGATTCCATCACTCCGGAACAAATTCTTTAAAACAAGTTACACATTTCCATTGCGCGAATAAATCTTGTCATTCCAATACCTCCACCTACACGTGGTATCATATCAAAGTTTAAAAACTCTTCAAGTTCGTTCTCAACTCTGTCTCTACCAAACTGCCCAAATAACAAATCCGCATACATTCCGTTGCTAATTGTGTGAAACTGCTCTCGCATTTCGTTTGCATCAGAACTGCGTTCTGCACTACCTATTGTTTCTTGTCCTGCTATAATAACATCTATTTTTGCGGCTGTTCCATCACCATTTTGTTTCATATTCCAAAACGGTGATGTGTGATTTGGAAAGTTCTTTATCATGCAAACTTTATTACTGTAGTCGCGCCACATCATTTCTTCTTCATTATGAGTTAATTCGTCGACGTTATACTCTTTACACCAGTTTTCATAGTCCTTTCCAACTATGCTATCTTGAGATCCAAAGCCCAAATATTCACATAACTCTTTTTCCATTTGTTCTAAATCTTTTATGGTGCCGGGCATTTCAAATTCAAACATTGGAAATATAAGATCGTGGCGGCCTTTAATAGGATTAGGCTCTTGTCTGTATGAGGTTGAGATACAAAAAAAGCCCGGTGTTTCAGGCTTAGTAAGCAATTCGTGCTCCAACCACATTTGGCCAGTTTGTGGCAACGGCCAGACTTCTCCAGCATAATTATAAGTTGAAACTGTTGTTGGATCTTCGCATGCCGCTAATATGCTTAACCTATTTTGTGTGTGTACTTCTAAAAAGCCGCGGTCTAAAAAAAAGGACCTTAATAGGCCCACAGCATCTGTGAATTTCTTAGGATTAATAAGTTGTGTCATATGTTTTCTCCAGTCAAAAAAATTTTGCTCGACGATACAAAATTTCCTTTTCTTTTATTTATACAATTGATCAATAACCGTAAGGTATAATTACATAATGTATTGCCAATACTATTCCAACCGAAACTATTAATCCTAACATCATTTTAAGAAAGTCTCTTCCTACAATTGGAAATACATGCTTGAATTTATAATTTTCCATAACAGTTGATATAGCAAGTTCTCGTCCGCATAACAATCCAACAAACACCCAGGTTGTACTCATAGGAATGTCATTTAATTCTTTAAAAAATAACAATATAAATGCATAAACTAAATTAATTATTGTTGCTGATCGAACATATCTAGTGCCTGTCTTTTCTAAAACAATTTCTTGAATTTTGCCGCCTTTTTCTCGAAATGTATATCCTAAGAACACTACAAACACAGCAGATATAAAAAGCATCCATTCTATAGACAATGCTCGTGGAAGGAATACAGCAATATTTGCCATATCGTGTGATAACCAAGTATACCATAAAAAGCCAGTTGTAGCCCATTGGGCAACGCGCCAATATCTTTTATGTTGTTCTTTTACTTTATCATGTTTTTCATCAATTAATCGTTCTAAAACAATCCATACACAATACGCAACAACTGCGGCTAATGCATAACCCATAACAGATTTTACAAGCATTTTTTCTAGTATAAACGTACTAGCAAACGCCGATAAAACTAAGAATGAAGTTGAAACAGGAATGCCAATTCGCGTTAACAATAAAAGTATTGCCGGTGCTGTAGCATGATACCACTGCACTTCTTGGAATGGTATTTTATTTAATCTACCAAATGATATATCACCTGCATTAATATACCACCCATACCACATAGTTATTAATAGACCAACCGAGGCGGCGCCCCATAAAGTATACCATTTAAATTTTTCTGAATTTGATGCTAGCCACGGACCTAAGGTTTGGACACTATCATTAGCAACAACAGAATATGCCGCTAACATAAAACCTAATATCATCCATAAAAGGGTTAAATCCATATATAAAAAGGCTCCAAAAAAAAAGCGAGTGACTATTTCTAGCCACTCGCCCAAAAGTTAACTAAACACTTGCTCGTTATTGTTACGTCTGTGACAATTAACAATCATACTGTGTTATCTTTTACTTAATACTTCTAATTTCATCATTATAGTGTTTAGCGTATCGCGATTGATGCCTAGGCATCAATACTATTTATATTAAAGTATATTCTCTCTTGCAAGAATTTGTTCATCTTCATCTGTTAATTCAACAGATGAACCAACGTTTAATTCTAAAATCTTTTCGCTAATTGCAACACGTTCTTTTCTTAAATCTGATAACTTATTTTGGAAGGTGTCATCGCCTGTACGTACAAGTTTTTCATACCGTCCAATTAAATTATTAAGTTGAACTCGTTTTGTTAATAGAGTACTAACACCGGTCTCAACATTTGCTTTACCAACCTTGTCACGCAAACTATACAATACAGATTCAACCTCTTCTAACTGATTTAACTTCTGCTCTAAATCTCCACTTGTGGAGTCAATACTAACATCCGATACCGCTTGACGAATTTGCTCCTGCAAAGTGGCGGCTCTACGTAAATTGATTTTCATTTATACACTCCTTTTAATTACAATGTGTCAAAACTATTATATACTATGTTTATTAACTTGTCAATAGTTATTTATTTGGATTCCCATAAAATATATTAATTTCAGAATCTTCCAAACCAGCAACTCTCAATTTAACAATATTATTAATTTGGAATTGCTTTGCTTCCAGTGCTTTTAATACGCCAAGAAATTGATTCCGTAAAAGTCCAAACTGATTAATTAATTCTGTTTGACCAACTACTTCGGATTCCCCATCAACATACACTCCAGCATCTCTACTAGTTAATGCCCGTTCGTATTTCTCTAAAAATTTTCTAAATGTTTGTGCTCTAATTCTTCGTAACTGAATATTAAGATGCTCAAGTATTGCTTCAATTTCTTGTAACTGAGCAAAACGTGTTTCAACAATAGCAGGAAGCATACTTGAAGATTTTTCAATTGACCCATGCATGGGTATCTCCTTACGTGCTTCTATTAATTGTTCTTCGTAATACTCTATACAATCAGGAAGATTACTAATATTACTTGAAACTTTTTCGTACCAATTAGCCATTAATACTCATCGTCGGTTTCGGCATCCGAATCTTCAAATTCTTCTACTTCATTAAAATAATTACTTAATGCATTATCTAAATAATCATCTTGTCCTGTATAGTCTCTTAACTCTTCAACATCGCCGATGCCATCATAAACATCAACGAGTCTTCTTGCGGCATCATATCTATCCTTTTGGGGGATATAATTTTTAATTGCCGTCCACATTTCTGTAAAGAAATCAGGTAATTCACTCATACTTTTTCTCCGCAATAATATATGCAACCGTGGCATCAACACATACCACCGCGTATAGTCTTTTAACTCTTCATCGTTGCCGATGCTATCATAAACATCAACGAGTTTTCTTGCAGCAGTATATCTATCCTTTTGGGGGATATAATTTTTAATTGCTGTCCATATTTCTGTAAAGAAATCAGGTTGATTTAAATCAGATAATTCACTCATACTTTTTCTCCACAATAATATATGCAATCGTGGATATTTACCTATTCTTCATTTATTTCTTCAGAAACAGGCTCTTCCTCAACTTCAACTATCGGTTCTAATACCGATCCATTTGCTTTTTCTTGTAAAATAATCGGTAATGTCTCTGCATTCCATCCCTTTCTAAAGTATATATGTTCCTTTCCAGTACTGTCTTTATATAATAACCTATTACCTTGCTTAACAAGATCGCCAGATTTTTCAAATAGATCAATTAATCCACTGTATGGACTCATTCCGGTCTCATATGGAATCTCAACTTGCACTGACTCAAATGGTTTTGAAAATCTTGTTTTCATAACTTTCATTGCGGCTCGAATTCCTAAAACTTCAGAAACCTTGTTACCATCTGCATCAACCTTAAGTTTTAATTTCCGCATAGCAACAACAATAGAACTTGCATACACAAATCCTTGTCCGCCCGATATCTTGTCATCTGGGTTAAACATATCCTGTGAAGCATATGTATGGTTTGTAACTATAAATCCAATTGGATATGGAGCAATATTATTAACTGTATTACGAATTAATGCTGTAAGCGCCTTAGGCTTGCGTCCTAAATCACCTTTTAGATCGCCGGCTTCAAATTGTTTAATATCTGTTGGCGATAACAACATACCTAAACTATCAATAATAATTACTACTTTTGGGCATTCGTCGTATTCCTTGCCCGCATTTTCTGCTTTGTATCCTTTAAGAAATTCTGATAATGTTTTAGCAACACTATCAATCATAGATACATTAATTTTTAGAAGTTTATCTTCGCTTGTATCTACACCAAGTGCTTGTAGCCAAGTATTGTCAAGTGCATTTTCACTGTCCATCATAACAACATAGCAACCGGACGCCTGTGCATTACGAGCTAAGTTACCGCTTACAACTAAACTTTTACCGGATCCGGATTCACCAGCAAACATTGTTACCTTACCAAGAGGAACACCTTTATAAAAGTCTCCGCTAATAAGATAATTTAATGCATAACTGCCAGTATCAATCCAGTCTTTAGGATCATTGAAGCCGAGACTTAGGCCCTCAATATTTTTTGTTAAACTTTTTCTAAATTTAGAAAAATCGTACGGTCTTCTTACCATTTGCAGCCTCCATATAAATGATCAGGAGGGGTTCCCCCCTCCTGATAACTACTATTAAGATGCATTCTTACGTTCACGAATCATAGCAAGAATATCTTCTGCGGTTGATTTCTGAGGTTCACCAGTAACAGTGTCGGTAACCTCTTCCTTAGCAGGTACCGGTGTATCAACCTCTTCAACAGACTTTGATGTTTCTGCTGACACAGTTACAGTAGGTTTTGAAGTTGTTCTATTCGGATTATCAACCCCATATGGACGATAATACTCTCCCCACTTATTAACATCATAAAGTTCGCCATCAACTGATGCTTCAAACATTTCATAGATTACCTCTACTCCTCTTGCGTCAGGACGCTTTGGTAGATAATCATTAAGTGTGAACAGACCATGTGTATCAATTGCCTCAAGTTCCTCTTCTCCCAAAGTACGCTCACGACGAGCCCAATTAGAAGTTGAATAATCAGCATACTGACCTTTTTGTGTTTTAGTAAGTCGGAAATCTGTACCGCTTGTATAATCGGTTGGTAAGTTTTCCATTTCAGGATCCATTAGTGCCGCTTTAATAATCTTAAAAATAGATGGATTAATAACAAAGCGTCTAACCGGATTCTCTGGTTTTACATCGCCTTCCAATGGATTATTTACAACAAACCCTTGAAAGATGTATGAACGCTTTTTCCAATACTTGCGACCAATATCTTCAAGTGTCGGGTCCTTAAACCATGGACGGATTTTTGCGTGTACTGGACAGGTTTCTCCCCACATTTCAATGCACGGTACGTTAACCGTAACCGGTCTTGCTTCGTCTTGCCCTTTTACTCCAGGGAAAGTAATACGAATCATTTGACGCTCTTGCCAAAAGAATGTATTGCTTTCGTCCCCGTCGGGAAGAAAACGCATAGTTGCTGTAGTATCGTTGGGGATATTCCAAAACGCATAAATTGCGTTATCTGATTCGCGAGATCCAGACTGACGCTGATCCTGTTCCGCGAGTTTTGCCCTTAGTTCTGCCAATGTAGCCATATTAGTTCTCCTTTATTAGCCTAATGTTAGTTTTAAATTAAGTAATGTACTTAATAGATACAGTATAGTATCTAATTCAACAAATGTCAACCATTTTCATTAAAAATGGGTGAATAGTATTAGAGGATTTAACATTCCTCATATCAACAAGTTATTATTTAATAAGTAGATTCATCATCTACTATTTCCATATCTACTTTAACTTTTGGAAATGCTGAATGATCTGGCAAATCATCTTTTACACTAAACATTAATTCTTTTACTCTTTTCAATGATTTATCTTTTGGGGTAATAGTGCCTGAGTAAATTGTATCATGGTAATAATCGGCAATAATTTCATCATCGCCGGCTTCAAGTACTTGCCACTGCTTAATAGCATTAGTTAAAATTGCATCAACAACATCTTTCTTGCTATCTGCAATCCAGGAACGACCAGGGCGGGCAACATCTAATACAATGTATTGTGTTCCCTCTTCCTCTTGTATAGTCTCGTTTAATAAATCATTAAATTTCATAATAATATTTATATCCCTGCTAAATGTTTAAGATGATTTATTGCTTCACTCTTTTTTGTTTTGCCACCAAAGTCTTCTGGGTGTTCTTTCCAATGTTTATTTAAGGCATCAACATACTTCATATATTTCTTACTAACATCTTTATTTTGCTTGCCTTTTAATTCTAATTGCTCTGGGCTGTCTTGATATACCTTATATTCAATTGCGGCATGTGATTCACCTTGCTTGTCTCGCAAACTATAAACCAAATGGCCTTCTAGTTGATCAGGAATCTCTTGAAAATCCCAATTATCTGGCTCATGATCTGGATCGTCTGGGCCTCGCGCAAAGTATTCATAATCTACAATAAATGCCGCATAATAATGATCAGTGCTTTCATACTTTTCAAATGTTGCGCCTTCCATATCTATGCCATGCGCCCAACCATGGGGTAGATCGTCTTCAAACCAATCAGGTTCCGCTTCTGGATATAATTTTTCTTTTGTTTTCTCAACCCACTTCATTAAACTACGAAGATTTGGAGTTATAGGTTCCGAAATAGCATTTTCTTCTCTTTTATCATGATACCAATAATCCGCTGGGCGTTCGGTTGCTTCGTTGTCACCTGGTTTACCTGCATCTTTCCATGCTTGATAAATTGCTTTGGCGCTGGCGCCAGTTCCTTTACCTGTTGGAGTCTCTTGTGGTGGACAATAATCATGCAAACAATTTCCTAACATTTCAGATTCATGTGCAAACTCTTGTTTTGAATCTAACCTTACCCACATAAAGCCATCATCAAATTTCATTATAATTGGTGCTTCTTTTTCTAATCGTTCTCTTTCTTTTGGATCGCGTTGCCACAATGGTCCTTGAGAAAGAATTTTCTGAGTTGCTGTTATTACACCTTCAAGACTATACTTTCCGGCTTCATACTTTCTGATAAATGGTTCAATCGCATTATACTCTTTATCATCCGGGCGGCTCGAACCGTATGCTTTTTTAAATACTTTATAAAGTGAGCCGGGAGCATCAGTGCCGGTGATGCCGAAATAGCGTCTTCGGCCGCCAGGAGTATCTTTGTCTGGAGATAACAGTTCTTTATATATAAACTTTTTAAGTTCTTCTGTTGTAGTTGTGTGGGCGGAATCTCTTTTTACAATATCTTTAGGAATATCGGCTTTTCTGTTATAAATTGTATAAACTTCGCCAGTTTTAAGATACGAAGGGTCACTATCCTTTGGCTCGTACAACGCCATATAATCAAAATCTAGGCCTAGATTTTGATTAATAATATCTTTTCTTAACCTTTTTAAGAAAGCCTCGGGATCCATATGTTGCATAATCCGACGAAATTCGTAATAAAGATTATCGATAAATTGATCTAATCTTTTCTGGCCCAGTGGCTCTACGTTAGCCTCTTCAAGTATTTCTTCGACTAACATAATAGATCAATCCTTTAAACGCCTGCTAAATGCTTAACTAAATGCTTAACACGATCTAATGCTTCTGAGACTTCGTCATCTTCATCGTCGTCGTTATTATCATCGTCAGTTTCTTCCTTTTTGCCATTTTTAGCATCAAGCATTTTCTGGAAGGCCGCTTTTTGTGCCTCGCTTTGTGCTTCGTCTATTTGTTCTTCATCATCTGTTTCGTTATCTTCAATAACTGGATCTACGCCTGCTAAGTGCTTAACCCTATTAATGCTTTCTTCTTTATTAAACGGATCGCCTGCACTACCAACGTCTTGGTCCATACCACCTGCGTTGTCAACACGATCGCCTTCTAAGTGTGCTAGGCCATTATCTTGCATGCCTTGCTCACTCCATTTAACGTTATTTCCAATAATATCACTAATTGCTTTTTCAAAGCCCGTGTCAGTATAAATTTCATATGGGCCGTCATGATTAACATAAACATTTAAAGCATCTGGGTATTCATCATCGTCGTCCCAGTCAAATCCACGTGTAATCTCAACTGTGGTAACATGTACCGAGTCAACTGGTTTATCAACATCGTCCATCCAAATACTATCGCCTGCTAATGGAATATCTGTATTAACAGTAATCACTTCTGGCTCGTCATTTCCAGCGGCCTGGTTATCGTCATCATCTTCATTAAAAACATCTTCCGCTAATATCCAACCATCTGCAAGATAGTCTTCTACTTCCTCTGCATCAATAACTATTACTTTGTTATCTTTTGAAACCATAGCATCACTGCCATCACCTTTATATTGGCGTGGCTCGCCTTCGTTAATAACTTCCTCACCACTTAATGCAGAATAAACATCTTCTGCTTTAAGATCGTATTCAGTTGCAACCTCTTCACACATACCTTTAATCTTACGGATTAATGGTGAACCGTCACTCATACGTGGCAAGTTTGCCATACGTTGTTTTGCATCAGCAACTGCGCGACTAAAGTCTACAAAATCATCTTCTGAAATTTTAACTGTTTCAAACAATGCTTTATCACTAGCAACATCTTCTAACCAACTTTCAAATTGCTTGCCCTCTGGTGCATACATATCATCCGGCATCTCTTCGGGATTCTCATCATCAATACTTGACCCGGCGGCCGCATCAGCAGAGGCTTTTTTAGAAAACAACCCTTCATTTCCGGCCTGTTTCATAACAGTTTTAATTATATCAACTTCTTCACTTGAAATGCTTACATCCTCGTCTTGCATTTTCTCACCTGTGCGGGCCAAAAATGCTGATAACAAATCATCTTTAATAAGTGCTGATAACTCTCTAATTTTGTAAGAGATCTCATCTCTTATACTTGCAAATTTCATAATATTTGCACTTGAATATTCATCCTGGCCTGCTGACGGTGTATAAAACTCTGCTTCTTCTGCTTTGCTTCTAAGTAAATCAATGTCTTTTAACTGATCGCCAACTGATGGCTGTGGTTTAACACGGTATTCAATAATTTTGGAAATTAGCGGTAATGATTCTTCAAGAGACTCAGGAAACTCTCTTGTAGTAAACATATCTTTAAGTTCTGTAACTTTTTCATCAGTAGTTTCTCGTACTGTATTATCAATCGATTCTACTGCTTGACCATAATTCTTAACACTTGTAAGTGCAACTAATTGTTCTTTAATATTTACATAACGTTCTTTAACTGCTTCAACAGCATTACCTGTTTCCTCACTAACAAACTTAGGTGATCTTGCATAACGCAAAAACTTTTGTACTTGAGCATATTCCTCTGACAATCCTGCGATGTGGCTTCCGACATCATCGTGTGGCACGCCTCCCATACTTACATGTCTTGCCATTGCTCTCGCACCTGCTAAATGCTTGTGCGGATATTGAAATCTTTCGCCGGCGCCATTTTCAATAAACAGTGCCTTAATATGACGGCTTCGTGAACCGCGTACTTCTTCGTCAATTGATTTTGTATGTCTCACGATTAGTTTTACTTTGTTATCATGTAATTGATAACTAGATTTACTACTTCCTGACATTGGAGACATACCCTCTGCCATATTTTTCATTGCTAATTCCTCATCATTCATTGATTTAACTGCTTGATGCACATAATCTTTTGGTTTTAATGTATGTCCAAACGTTCGTAGATCAAAATTCCATCTATTTTTAGTTGCAATACTTTGCAACGTTTTACGTAAATTCTCAATTTCATCTAATTCTACTGAATCTGGTTTGTGCAATTTTATAGTTTTTAAAATTTCATCAAGGGTAATCATAACATTAAAAGGCTTTAAAAAGAACCTTCTAGCCTCACGATCGTCAAGAGTTTTATTTCCGTTTGCAGAAAACATTTCTAAACGAAAGCCTGTACCTTTGACAACCTTGCGAACTTCTGTGGCTATATTTTCCATACTTGAATTCATATATGTATTTATTAAATTAGACCTAATGGAAGGGGAAGTTCGAAACCAGGATCATCATCAGCGGCGTTTTGAGCCATTCTTTCGTGGATTCTATCGTCATATTTTGCTAAATGATGACTAATTCGAAGTACTAATAACGTTGCCGCTACTAAATCATCAGACTCTCCCAATTTTGCCTGAAATTTTAATCCGTGTGCTACAAAATTCTTTAATTCTCTTACTAAATTATTACTATATATTTTTATTTTATCAGACTCTACTAAATTTTTAAGCATTGAACACATTGCTATTTTTGTCTTTGCTGTAGTAGTAAAGCCTTTTCTAAATCGTCGGGCGGCGCTTCCTGCTTTTGGTTGATTTATCATTTGTCCAGGAAAATTTTCCTCCCCGGTATATTCAATAACAGTTAATGCCGCTTCACCAAGTGTGTTGTTTTCTACACTCCAATAAATTTCTGTTTCTAAATGTGTACCTTCTTTATAATCTGTTTCTTTTGCAATATACAACAATATATCTTGCATAATTTTTAATTGGCGTTTTACTGGAGACTTATTATGTTGCCATTCTGCAACCTGCTCCATTGTTGCACCATCATAAACTTCAATGGCCGCGTTATTTCCGCCTGTACCCAAACTTGGATCCAAGCCAACAAGATAAATGCCGCCTTTTGTTGGTTTCTTAAACCAACGCACTTCTCCAGTTCTCAATACTGGTTCTCTTCCTTTTAAACCAACTAACTTTAATGGATCAATTAACGTTTCATCGTAAATAATAAACTCGCACAAATGCTCTCGTCTAAAACGTTCTTCGCCAACACGGGATCTTTCTCCCTTTGCCCATTCGTCATCGCGATCTGGGTGCTCTTGCCAAGTAACTTTATAACCCGAAAATCCATTGCGTCCTAATTTCTGATGATCGCCGTGCTCATCGATTGTATTGTTTGCTTCTCGCCAAATTGATGCAAATTGATCATCATCACTATTAGGTGTAGATGTAATAATACATTTACCACCTGTTGCTAATGTTGGAGATAAGGAAGTCCAGAATTCTTGTGCCACTCTTGGTTGCACAAATGCAAACTCGTCACAGTAAATAAGTGACAAGGACATACCACGTCCAGTATTGTCTGTAGTTGTTGCTGATTGTATTCTTGACCCGTTGTCAAAATCCATACTATTTCTATTATAGTTTATAACACCAGGACGAATAAAATCTGGTACGCTCTCATAAGCATAACGTACACGTTGCATAATTTCAGCAGCACCTTGGTATTTGTGTGCGGCAATTAATATTGCACTGTCTGGTATAAACATTGCATACCATAGCAAGTAGCCTGCGGCAACAGTAGTTTTACCCATCTGTCGTCCACACATATTAATACTAAATCTGTTCTCATGATAATTTTCTACTAATTCTACCTGATAATCATATGGATCAAATAACAACCTTCCGCGAACCGGATGCTGTATATACATAAATCTGCTCATAAAGTATAAAGGACCCGTTGACCTGTCCATACATTCTTTTAAATGTAGTATTTCTTCTTTAGTATACTTTATCGACTTATGAGCAGATTTAATTAGTTTGTTGTCTGTACCTTGGGGCATGTTATCCTTTAAAATTTCTTCTCAAAATCTACAACACGATAATCATTAGTAATCTGTAGATCGCATGGATTGTGATCGCCATGTGCGATTGTTACTTCTTCAATTACTGCTTCTATATTTTCTTTCCAATAATTTAAAAAACGATGCGACCTAACAAAAGTAGGCGGAACATCCATATACTGCCATACAAATTGTTGCAGTATATGATTATAGTCAGGCATCCAATAATACACTGACATTGTGGTTAGACGATACTCTTTTAAAAGCATAAGAACCCTCCTTGACAAATACAACTGTAATTTATTTATACGATTAGAGATTTAAGGTTTAGTTGGGTTTATTTGAGGTTCGTCTGATTTCTGTTTAATCTCATATGTAACATCCGCAATATGTTTTAATAGATCGCCCATCTCAACGAGATTTCGTATATATCCTTTTGAACCCTCGCCTTTAAAATTTGATCTAATTTGAACAAGTAATTTTTTAACCGTGAATTCTTTTTTTTCATCGGTTTCAAACGGAACACCCTAAATCTGAATTCTTGGTGGGGGTGGTTTATGTATTTTCTT
>Ga0066376_10002343_pt1 | contig 17651 bp, 13 predicted proteins | sample Knorr_S15_td_Bot_FD_77009 | JGI IMG/M metagenome (GOLD analysis project Ga0066376, IMG submission 77009) | Marine microbial communities from Southern Atlantic Ocean transect - Knorr_S15_td_Bottom_ad_5009_LV_A | ecosystem: Environmental > Aquatic > Marine > Oceanic | place: Southern Atlantic... | reverse complement strand
GAGGTACTTTCGGGGGTAGAAGGCTTACAGACAGTTGCTGCTCTCGCAGAAGTAGATTATGTCATGGCCGCCATTGTCGGCGCAGCGGGGCTATTACCAACGCTTGCTGCTGCAGAGGCTGGTAAGCGAGTCTTATTGGCCAACAAAGAATCATTAGTCATGTCTGGCAAATTATTCATGGATACCATTCGTGAATCTGGCGCTGAACTATTGCCAATAGATAGCGAGCATAACGCTATTTTTCAGAGTATGCCGACAAATTATCAGGACGGTTTGTCAAGAACAGGTGTTGAAAAAATACTTTTGACTGCATCTGGAGGACCATTTAGAACAACCTCTCTTGATGAATTAAAAACAGTCACCCCCGAGCAAGCGTGTGCGCATCCAAACTGGGATATGGGCAGAAAAATTTCAGTGGATTCTGCAACCATGATGAATAAAGGTCTTGAGATTATTGAAGCATGTTGGTTGTTTGATACAGGCCCCGAAAAAATACAGGTTGTTTTACACCCACAAAGCGTTATTCATTCCCTGGTTCAATATGTCGATGGCTCTGTTTTGGCTCAATTAGGGAATCCCGATATGAGAACACCCATCGCACACGCCCTTGCATGGCCTGAGCGTATAGATTCAGGTGTTGAATCACTCAACTTATTCGATGTGGCGCATCTTGATTTTGAAATCCCCGATGTTAAGAGATTTCCCTGCTTGAGACTGGCACGTGAAGCGATGACAGCAGGGGGCACATCAACTGCAATACTAAATGCCGCAAATGAAATAGCAGTTGAAGCATTTTTAAACGAACAGATCAGATTTACTGGGATACCTGAACTGGTTGAAGCAACATTGGAAAATATTTCCAGGGTTGAAGCGGACTCGATTGAAACGGTGTTGGCTGCTGACGCTGAAGCGCGTCTGTTTGCCAATACGTACGCAAAAGATATACTTGTTTTATAATGGAATTTTTACAACATCTTTTCGCATTTATTTTCGCACTGGGAATTTTGGTGACCTTCCATGAGTTTGGTCATTTTTGGGTGGCACAAAAATGTGGCGTCAAAATATTAACATTTTCAGTTGGATTTGGTAAACCTCTATGGTCAAGGCGAATAGGTAAAGACCAGTTCGAATTCATTGTTGCAGCGTTGCCTCTAGGTGGTTATGTCAAGATGTTGGACGAACGAGAAGGCAAGGTTGCAGAGTCAGAACTGAATCGTGCGTTCAATAGAAAACCATTGGCACAACGAACGGCCATTGTTCTGGCAGGCCCCGTTTTTAATTTTATCTTTGCTATTGTTGCATTCTGGTTCATGTTTATGATTGGTTTGACTGGGCTGAAACCTATAGTTGGTGAAGTGGAACAGGATTCTATCGCATATCAGGCTGGACTCAACGAAGGTGTTGAGATTATTGCCGTTGATTCTAGAGAGACAAAAACATGGACAATGGTCGTTGATGGCTTTGTAAGCAAGATTATTGATGCTGGAAAGGTGGATATTAAAGTACGTGATGGTTCGGTTGTTAAGAATCTGACTATTAATTTTGAAGGTTTATCAATCGATGATCTGGCAGAACAGGGATTGTTAAATAAAATTGGTATTACACCTGAAAAATTTAAAGTGCCAGCCATCATCGGTGATCTGCATTCAGGGCTACCTGCAGATGAGGCAGGTCTAATGGCCGGAGATTTGATTGTTTCTGCAAATGGTGAAGAGATAGGGGACTGGGTGCAATGGGTTAAATACATACAGGCTCGTGCAAAGCAAACAATAAGCATGAAAGTAAAGAGAAGTGATGAATATATAATTATGGAAATCACCACGGATGAAAAAATAAGAGATGATGGTTCAGTGATAGGTTTTATTGGCGCAGAAAATCAGCTCGTTAAACCATTAAAAGAGATATTTGCAAAGGAATCCTATTCATTTATACCGGCTTTTGTTCGAGGTGTTGAAAAGACATGGGACATGTCATGGTTAACATTACGTATGCTTGGCAAGATGATTACAGGCCAGGCATCCGTTAAAAACCTGAGTGGCCCGATAAGTATTGCACAATACGCAGGCGATTCGGCCCAAAGTGGAATTGCGACATTTTTGTGGTTCCTCGGTATTGTCAGTGTTAGTTTGGGTGTCCTTAATCTGCTGCCCGTTCCTCTACTTGATGGCGGGCACTTGTTGTATTACGTAGTTGAATTCATTAAAGGCAGTGAAGTGTCAGAAGCGACACAGATCATTGGTCAACAAATTGGCTTCACAATATTGCTGGGTCTTATGATACTTGTATTTTATAATGACATCGCGCGGCTGATGGGATAAAGCCACTTTTATCTAATAAAAATATAAAAAACAAGTATATGCAAAAATTAGTTTATAAATTACTTTATATAGTGTTTTTTTACCTGTTCATGCAAATGAATGTTTATGCTGTTCAGGAATTTGTCATTGAGGATATTCGTGTCGAAGGCTTACAGAGAATCACGCCAGGAACTGTATTCAATTATTTGCCTATGAAGGTGGGTGACACCTTTAATGATTCAAAATCAAGTGAAGCCGTCAGGGCATTATTTAAAACCGGGTTCTTTAAGGATGTCAGGTTAGAACGTGATGGAGGAATACTGGTCTTTATTCTGGTAGAGCGTCCTGCGATTGCCAGTATTACCTTAATTGGTAATGAAGATATTCGTAGTGAGGATTTGATAGATAATTTAAGCCAGATTGGTTTTGCTGAAGGTCGTGCCTTTGATCGTTCACAGCTGGAGAAACTGGAGCAAGAGTTAACAAGACAATATAACTCTTTAGGAAAATATGCAGTTAAACTGGAATCGACAGTTACCGAACTGGAGAGCAACCGTGTCGCGGTGACAATTGAAATTTCTGAAGGCATCGCCGCCAAGATTCAGAAAATCAATATTGTGGGTAATACGGTTTATAAAGAAAAAAAATTAATCAAAAAATTCAAGTTAAGTACGCCATCATTATTTTCTTTTTATACTAAAAGTGATCAATATTCTCGTCAGAAATTAAGTGCAGATCTAGAATCTCTTCGTTCGTATTATCTGAATAATGGCTATATTAATTTCAATATTGATTCTACTCAGGTCTCTATCACACCGGATAAGAAGGGTATTTATATCACTATTAATATCACCGAAGGGGAATTATTCACCATTTCTGAAGTCAGGTTAACGGGTAATTTGATATTGCCTGAGGAAGAACTTTCTGATCTGATCAGTGTCAGGCAGGGAGATATATTTTCGCGCAGACAATTAACAAACAATAGTGATGCATTAAGCACACGGTTGGGCAATGATGGTTATGCCTTTGCTAATGTCAATTCAATTCCTGACATGAATGATGAAGAGCATACTGTCGCAGTGACATTCTTTGTTGATCCGGGTAAGCGTGCTTACGTGAGGAGGATTACTTTTAGTGGCAATACCAGGACACGAGATGAAATTCTCAGGCGTGAAATGCGACAACTGGAAGGTAGCTGGATTGATACAGAAAAAGTAGATCGCGGTAGAATCAGGTTGCAAAGATTGGGGTTTTTTGGTGATGTGAATGTTGAAACCCCGGCTGTGGCAGGGACTACGGATCAGGTTGATGTTCATTACACCGTGGAAGAAAGACCTTCAGGAAATTTTTCCTTGGGTCTGGGTTTTTCGCAGACAGGCGGATTAACATTTCAGACATCAATTACCCAGGACAACTTTCTTGGCAGCGGCAAGAGAGTGAGTCTGACATTCAACACTAGTGAAGTAAACAGACGCTTTGGATTTTCTTATTTAAACCCGTATTACACAATGGATGGTGTGAGTAGAAGTCTGGAAGGTTTTTATCAGGAAACCGATAGTATCGATGCCAACGTCACTGCATTTGAAAATACAGTCTGGGGTGGCAGTGTAGGATTCGGTATTCCAATCACTGAATATAACACCTTCTTTACATCACTGGGTTATGAAAATACCGACATTTCTACAGTGTTCGGTACTGCGCAGGAAGTGTTTGATTTTGTCGCTGAGAATGGCAATCAATACAATATACTGAAATGGAGTAATACCCTGTCATTCGATACACGTAACAGGACGATACTGCCTGATAATGGTGCATTGCATCTAATGTCCGTACACATAGCATTACCTTCACTGGGAAATTCTCTGGAATATTACAAGATTGGTTATAAGACTCAATGGTTTACTTTATTATTTGAAGATTATGTATTCTCTTTGAAGGGCGCATTTTCCTACGGCGACTCATATGGTGATACCGAGGGGGGATTACCTTTTTTCGAAAATTTCTACGCAGGTGGCCCAAAATCTGTTCGAGGCTATGAGGAAAATACATTGGGTCCTCTCGATTCGCTTGGCAGACCATTAGGTGGTAACCTCAAGACGACTGGTGGTGCTGAAATCATACTGCCGGTACCGTTCTTTAAAGATATTAAATCAATAAGAATCGCAGGCTTTTTTGACGTCGGTAACGTCTACGGAAATGATGAGTATTTTGATGCCGGTGAATTACGTTACTCAGCAGGGATCAGTGGTATTTGGCTATCACCATTTGGTCTGGTCAGCGCGAGTATTGCAAAACCATTTAACGACCAGGCAACAGATCAGATTCAAAATTTTCAATTTACCTTTGGAACTTCTTTCTAGTACAAATTATATGGAGTCGAAACATTGAGAAATATTAATGCAGTTTTACTGGTAACCTGTTTTCTATCAATCGCGGGAATGAACAGTGTTCTCGCAGAAGGACTTAAAATAGGCGCAGTAAACACAATACGCGTTCTTGAGAAATCACCTCAGGCAATTTCGGCCGATGCGCTAATCAAAAAAGAGTTTTCATCTCGTGATAGAGCATTGGTTGCCCAGCAAAAAAAGACCAAATCAATGGAAGATCGTTTAGCAAAAGATGGTGCCATCATGAGCGAACAGGAACGTAAGAAACTAGAAAGGGACATCATTACCGCGCGCAGAGATTTGAAAAGAGATCAGGATGAATTCAGGGAAGATGTTAATTTCAGGTTTAATGAAGAGAGAGCAAAGATACAGAAAGAAGTATTTGATGCAATTCAGACTGTCGCTAAAGCAAATGGTTATGATCTCGTGCTATTTGATGGGGTTGCCTATGCAAGTGACAAGGCGGATTTTAGTGATCTGGTTATCAACTATCTGAAAGAGAAGAAACAAGGGCAATAGTGCAGGCAAACAAAAAATCTAAGAATGATGACCATTACCCTTGGAAAAATAGCTAGGCATGTTGGTGCAGAATTACATGGTGATCCAAACAGTGTAGTTAATGGTCTTGCAACATTACAGTCGGCAAAATCAGGTCACATAAGCTTTTTATCTAATCGCAAGTATTGCCGTTTTCTGCGACAGACAGAGGCATCAGCAGTAATCATCAAGCGAGAAGATCTGGATGAATGTCCAGTATCTGCTCTGGTAGTGGATGATCCGTATTTAACCTATGCCAGTGTCGTCAGTTTATTCTATCCTGATAGTGAAAATATACCGGGAATACATCCCTCTGCAGTTGTCAGCCCATCAGCAAAGATTGATAGTTCAGCAACCATTGGGGCAAATGTTGTCATAGAAGATAATTCTGTGATTGGATCAGGAACCTTGATAGATTCAGGTTGTGTGATCAAGTCTGACGTTACCATTGGTTCGAATACACGTTTGTATCCTAATACAGTGGTGTGCCACTCCGTATCAATTGGCAATAGGGTGATTGTGCACCCTGGCGTGGTTATTGGAGCAGATGGTTTTGGTATTGCCAATAACAAAGGAATATGGACGAAAATTCCCCAGATAGGAACAGTCGTCATTGAAGACGATGTTGAAATTGGTGCCTGTACTTCTATTGATCGAGGCGCACTTGAAAATACGGTGATTGAACAGGGTGTAAAAATTGATAATCAGGTCCAAATCGGCCATAACGTTCATATTGGAGCACATACAGCGATTGCTGGATGTACTGGTGTTGCAGGCAGTACGACAATAGGAAAACATTGCATGATAGGCGGAATGACAGCTATTGGTGGGCATATTGAGATAGTAGATAATGTTATTATCACAGCTATGTCTGGTGTCGGTAACTCTATAAAATCGCCTGGCATGTACTCATCTGGATTACCCGCGACTGAAGCAAGGCTATGGAGAAGAATCGTTGCAAGAATAAGAAATCTGGATGATCTAGGCCGGAAAATTACAAAGCTTGAAGAAAAAATAACAAAAAAGAGATAGTATTTTTATATTATGAATACATTAGATATCCAGGAAATCAAAAAGATTTTACCTCACCGCTATCCATTTTTGCTGGTTGATAAAGTATTGGCATATGAGCCAAGAGATTTTTTAACCGCGATAAAAAATGTGACCTATAATGAACCCTGTTTCCAGGGACATTTCCCCGATACGCCTATTTTCCCTGGCGTTCTGATCATTGAGGCGATGGCACAGGCTACAGCAATTTTAGGTTGTCTCTCTATGGATGAAAAACCAGATGCCGGAACAATATACTATTTGGTCGGTGTGGATAAAGCGCGGTTTAAGAAAACGGTACACCCGGGTGATCAAATCATGCTTGATATTAAATTTCTTAAGCTAAGAAAAAATATATGGAAATTTTCAGCGATTGCAAGTGTAGATGGCAAACTCGTTGCTTCTGCTGAATTATTGAATACCGTAACGGATGAATAACATTGATTGATCAGCGAGCAGTTATCGACCCTGGCGCGGTCATTGGAACAAATGTTGAAATTGGACCCTATTCAGTCATTGGTCCAGATGTGGTTATTGGGAATGACAGTTGGATAGGTTCCCATGTTGCCATTAAAGGCCCAACAAAAATTGGTCGATTTAACAGAATTTATCCGTTTGCTTCAATCGGTGATGATCCACAAGATAAAAAATATACTGGTAATCAGCCATCAAGCCTTGAGATAGGCGACGGAAACCTTATTCGGGAATATTGTTCAATAAATAGAGGCACAGAAGGCGGGGGTGGTAAAACAGTTGTTGGAAATGATAACTGGATTATGGCATATGTTCATATTGCACATGACTGTTTTGTGGGTAATAGCACTATAATGTCAAATAACGCTACATTAGCAGGACATGTAACTATCGATGACTACGTGATACTTGGAGGATTTACTGCAATACACCAATTCTGTCATTTAGGGAAACATTGTTTTACGGCCGGTTTATCCATGGTAGGCAAGGATGTGCCACCTTTCCTGATGGTGGCGGGTGATAGGGCAAAGCCAACTGGCCTTAATCGTGAGGGCCTGAAACGTCATGGATTTACCAAGGAAACGATAGATATCTTACGTAAAGCATACAAGATCGTTTACCGCAATGGGCTTACGACAAAGCATGCGCTTGCAGCACTTGATGACCTTGCGTCACAATCGGAAGTCGTTAGAGAATTTTCCGATTTTATAGAAAAATCCAGCCGTGGGATTATACGCTAATCTAGTTTGGCTCAATCCCCAAACAGCTCTATTTCCCGATAGTATTCTGGAACATATATTGTGCTTCGAATAGGGATAGTCGTGGGTGAAGCATCAGGTGACCTTCTTGGTGCGAAATTGATACAGGAGTTGAAAGAGAAGTATACAAATATTGAAGTTGTGGGTATCGGAGGCAAACTTCTTATTGAAAATGGATGTCAAAGTCTTTTCGATATGGAAAGACTGTCAGTGATGGGTATTTTTGAAATCTTTAGAAGATTAATTGAACTACTTAGCATCCGTAGGAAATTAACAAATTATTTTATTGATAATCCTCCTGATGTGTTTATCGGCATCGATGCTCCCGAATTTAATTTAACATTAGAAGAAAACTTACGTAGTAAGGGCATCAAGACAGTACACTATGTCAGTCCTTCAGTTTGGGCGTGGAGAGAATATAGAATAAAAAAAATATCACGCGCAGTTGACCTCATGCTGGTACTGTTTCCGTTTGAACTGTCGTATTACGATAAAAATAATATTACAGCTCGATTTGTTGGTCACCCACTCGCGAGCCAATTAAATATAGCGTCTGATAAAAATGGTGCAAGGGAAGCGCTTGGCTTACCCAGAGATCAAACTATCATTGCATTGATGCCAGGAAGTCGCCAAACCGAGTTGAAACAACATGTATCAATATTTCTACAAACGGCAGTGTTGTGCCAGCAGCAACATAAGGACCTTCACTTTGTCACTAATCTAGTTGATGAACGTTCCAGGAAATATTTCATCAACTCACTCAACGAAATATGCCCAGAACTACCTGTTTCAATCTTCACGGGTGATTCAAGACGTGTCATGCTGGCCAGTGATCTTTTATTACTGGCCTCTGGAACCATCACGCTGGAGGCCATGCTGTTAAAAAAGCCTATGGTTGTTGCATATAGAACTTCGTGGTTAACTTATCAGATAATTAGAAGGCTCACACGTGTTCCTTATGTTGCACTGCCTAATTTATTGGCGGGCAGATTACTTGTGCCGGAATGTTTGCAATATGATTGTACGCCTGAAAAACTCAGCATTGAATTATCAACCTGGTTAAATGATAAGCCTGCTGTTGATAAATTAACATCCGAATTTGATGTGATACACCAAGGTATAATTCAACAAAAACAATACTCAGCCGTTGATGCAATTGCTTCATTAATATCAAACTGAAAGGTTGCTAGATTATATGGGAAAATATAATTCTATTGATGATGAGATAGTGGCTGGCGTCGATGAAGTAGGAAGAGGCCCTCTGGCTGGTCCAGTCATTGCGGCCGCTGTTATTCTGAATCCAGAAAGGCCCATACAAGGCTTAATGGATTCAAAGAAAATCAGCGAGAAAAAACGTCATATTTTGTCAATAGAGATACGTGAGAAGGCACTGGCCTGGGCGATTGGGCGGGCCGAGCACGATGAGATTGATGCAATCAACATACTCCAGGCGAGTTTGTTGGCAATGAAAAGAGCGGTTGAATCACTGTCAATTGAGCCAGAACTGGTTCTGGTTGATGGGGTGCATTGCCCGGATATTATTTATAAAGTGGAAGCTATCATCAAAGGTGATAGTAAAATCCCGGCAATATCAGCAGCATCAATCATTGCCAAAGTTGCCAGAGACAATGAGATGATAGCATTGGACAGTCAGTACCCGGGCTATGGCTTCTCTAGACATAAGGGCTACCCAACAAAAATGCATGTAACTGCACTAAAAGAACTGGGTGTATCATCGATACATAGAAAAAGTTTTGCTCCGGTAAAACAGTTGCTGGAATAATTAAAATCAAATTTGAGGCGTTTGGTGAAAGATAGTTTCATACATTTGCACGTTCATTCCGAGTATTCACTTGAAGATGGTCTGATAAGAATAAATGAGCTTGCCAATAAGATTGCAGCATGTGAGATGCCAGCTGCTGCACTTACTGAACAAGGTAACCTTTTTTCAGCTTTAAAATTCTACCGTGCTGCTCACAAGGCAGGTGTTAAGCCGATCATTGGTGTTGAGCTTCGAATAAATGCAAACAATAATTCTAAAGAATCCAGTAGACTGGTATTGTTGTGCCAAAACTATCAAGGCTATAAAAATTTAAATTCTTTAATTACACGTAGCTATCAGGAAGGTCAATATCAAGGCGTTGCATTTGTTCAGAAAGCATGGATGAAAGATCATACTGAAGGTTTGATTGCGCTTTCTGCTGCGCAACAGGGAGATATTGGTCAGGCATTACTTGCGGGGAATTATAATCATGCCAAAGACCTTCTAAGTAAGTGGCAAACGATTTTCCCGGACAGGTTTTATCTGGAGCTACAAAGAACGAATCATCCAGGGGAAAACGATTATATCTATTCTGCTGTTGAGTTAGCGACCGATCTGAATGCCCCTGTTGTTGCCACCAATAATATCAGGTTCCTGCAAGAAGAAGAGTTTGAGGCACATGAAGCTCGTGTCTGTATACATCAAGGTTATACCCTGGGGGATCCGAGACGACCAAACCTTTATAAAGTCGAGCAACACTTCCGTTCAAGTCACGAGATGATCGAATTGTTTTCTGATATACCGGAAGCCATTGAAAATACTATTGAGATCGCCAAACGCTGTAATCTTGAATTGACCCTGGGTAAAAACTATTTACCTGATTTCCCGGTTCCGGATGGATTCAATCAGGATGAATGGCTGGTTCATCAGGCTAAGGAAGGACTAGGACAGCGACTGGTGATTGAGGATGATGAAGATCTTCATGAAATTCAGGGGGTCTACCAGGAAAGGCTGGAGTTAGAACTTGATGTCATTATAGAGATGGGTTTTTCCGGCTACTTTCTGATCGTGGCAGATTTTATTCAATGGGCAAAAGATAATGCTATTCCAGTTGGCCCCGGTCGAGGTTCTGGCGCAGGATCGTTGGTTGCATATGTGCTTGGTATAACCGAGCTCGATCCTCTTCAGTATGACCTGCTGTTTGAACGTTTTCTCAACCCTGAACGTGTTTCTTTGCCTGATTTTGATATCGACTTCTGTATGGAAAGGCGGGATGAAGTCATCGATTATGTTGCGCGCAAATATGGTCGTGATCGTGTCTCGCAGATTATTACCTACGGTAGTATGGCTGCCAAGGCAGTGGTCAGAGATGTTGGGCGTGTATTAGGCTACCCATATGGTTTTGTCGATCAAATAGCAAAACTGATCCCTTTCGATCTCAACATGACTCTGGATCGTGCCTTGAAAGAAGAGGCTGAGCTCAAAAAACGCTATAAAAATGAAGATGAAGTCAGTACCTTGATCGATCTTGCGCAGAAGCTTGAAGGGATATCACGAAATGCAGGTCGACACGCAGGTGGTATTGTGATTTCACCGGAACCATTGACCAATTTTATGCCACTTTACTGCGAGCAAGGGTCGAATTCACCTGTATCACAATTTGATATGGGAGATGTTGAAGCGATTGGTCTGGTTAAATTCGACTTTCTTGGTTTAAGAACACTGACGATTATTGACTGGGCAATACTGGATATTAATCGTATTAGAAGTGAAGCAGGAAGGTCTCTAATTGCAATCAATCATATCCCGCTCGATGATGAAAAGACCTATGAACTGATCCGCAGAAATGAGACGACAGCTATTTTTCAGCTTGAGTCCGATGGCATGAAGAAATTAATCAAGCGCATGCAACCAGATGGTTTTGATGATTTGATTGCGCTGGTTGCCTTGTTCAGACCAGGACCTCTACAATCTGGAATGGTGGAAGATTATATTGATTGTAAGCATGGGAAGCCAATTAAATATTCCCATCCCAAGCTTGAACATATATTGAAGCCGACAAATGGTGTGATCCTGTACCAGGAACAGGTGATGCAGATTGCGCAGGTTCTGGCTGGTTACACATTAGGTGCTGCAGATTTACTACGTAGAGCTATGGGTAAGAAAAAACCAGAAGAGATGGCCAAGCAAAGAACAATATTTACAGAGGGCGCAATTGAAAACGGAGTAGAAGAAAGGGTTGCAAAGGGTATCTTTGATTTAATGGAAAAATTCGCTGGCTATGGATTTAATAAATCGCATTCAGCTGCCTATGCATTGATTGCTTATCAAACGGCCTGGTTGAAAGCGCACTACCCAGCATATTTTATGGCGGCAGTGCTGTCATCTGATATGGATAATACCGATAAAGTCGTTATGCTTCGTGACGAAGTTGAATTAATGAATCTCAAATTGAAAGCGCCATCAATTAATCAAAGCCATTATAAATTTGTGGTTGAAAATGACGATACCATAAGATTTGGTCTTGGTGCGATCAAAGGTATTGGCGAAGCTGCCATCGAAAATATGATCAATGATAGAGACAAAAATGGAAAGTTTATCGATTTGTTTGATTTGTGTCGTCGAGTCGATCTGAGAAAAGTTAACAGACGCGTCCTGGAATCCATGATTCGTTCTAGTGCGGTAGATGAACTAGGTCCCAGTCGTAGCCGCATGCATATCAGTCTGAATAAGGCCATTCAGATGGCAGAACAATCAAGTAGAAATTCTAGCAGTGGGCAAGATGATCTATTTGGTCTGTTTCCTGTTGCTGAAAATAATGAAACTAACGGCTCGGAATTGCTGCAAGCTGTTGATTGGTCGGATGATGTAAGATTAATTGGAGAAAAAGAGACATTGGGGTTTTATCTGCAAGGTCATCCCATTATTAAATATGAGTCTGAACTTGATGGTTTGATCGATGCTAGATTAAAAGATATTAAAATAGGAAATAATGTACGTGTCGCCGGTTATATCCACAGGATAATGACTCGATCAGGTAGTCGTGGGAGAATGGCAGAAGTGTTACTTGATGACAGGTCTGGTCGTGCCAATGTCACGGTATATTCAAATGTATTTCAGAAACACAGTGATGATCTAATTAAGGATCAATTGGTCATTATAGATGGCGAAGTCGTAGAGGATGATTTTTTCATGAGTGGCCTGTCAATCATCGCTAATGATATTCATACATTGTCACAATTAAGAGACCGAGCAAAATTGAGGCTAAGATTAGGTAAGCAAAGAGATTTTCGTCATGAGATGAATTATTTGAAGGAGACATTGGCCCCACACTGTAGAGGTGCCAGTACTGTCAGTGTAGAATACACTAATGATAAGGGGAAATGTACCTTAGCCCTTGGAGACGACTGGAAAGTCAATATTAGCGATGCTTTACTGGGCTCCTTAAGAAGTCATCTTGGCATGGATAACGTTTTCCTGGATTATCGCTAGTTATATTTCAGGTATCATATAAATAAAAAGATAGCAGGATAGTATTGAACAATGAATTTTCTGGATTTTGAACAACCCATAGCAGAGCTCGATGCAAAGATTGAAGAACTGAGATACGTCGGCGACGATTCGGAAATAAATATTAATGAAGAAATCATTCGTCTACAGAAACGTAGTGATGAGTTGACAGAATCTATATTCTCTTCCTTATCAGCATGGCAATATTCCCAGGTCGCAAGACATCCGCAGAGACCGTACACACTGGATTATATTGAGCGAATTTTTACAGACTTCGAAGAACTACATGGGGAGCGAAGTTTTGCTGACGACCCTGCAATCGTTTGTGGTATTGCTCGTTTGGAAGGTATCCCCGTTGCAATTATTGGGCATCAAAAAGGACGGGATACCAATGACAGGATTTACAGGAATTATGGGATGCCGAAACCTGAAGGTTATCGTAAAGCATTGCGGATCATGAAACTCGCTGAAAAATTTAAATTACCTGTCCTGACATTTATTGATACACCCGGGGCCTATCCGGGCATTGGTGCGGAAGAACGTGGGCAGAGTGAGGCGATTGCGAGAAATTTAATTACGATGACAGTATTAAAAACTCCGATTATCGCTACCATTATTGGAGAAGGTGGTTCAGGAGGTGCTTTGGCAATTGGTGTGGCAGATAAACTGTTTATGATGAAATACAGTACTTATTCAGTAATTTCACCAGAGGGATGTGCGTCAATCTTATGGAAAAGTGCCGATAAAGCAGAAGCGGCTGCAGAGGCAATGGGCATTACTGCCAGCAACCTGCAGGAACTTGGTTTGATAGATGAGATTATTGATGAACCTCTTGGTGCTGCACATCGAGATTATGACAAAACTGCTGAAGTTCTAAAAAAAGCATTGGTCTTGGGAGTCAAGGAACTAAAAGAATATTCTATAGATGATCTGGTGAACAACAGACAAGATCGAATCAGACAATATGGTATTTTTAATAATTGAATATCATCAAATATTTAAGTCTTTATATGCTTAAGTCCTTATAGTCTTATCATGAGTTCTCACACACTTCAGTGCTGCAAGAAAATAAATTCTCATTCCAAACAAAGTTAAAAGATATTCTATCTGAATATCCGGATGCTGAAACATGCTGGATTGCATATAGTGGCGGACTGGATTCGCATGTACTTTTACAAGTGTTAGCAAGTATTCAAAATAAAATTAAACCAAAATTGATTGCTGTACATATCAATCATGGGATAAGTAATGATGCTGATTTATGGGTAAAACATTGTCAAAGAATATGTGAAGATCTCGTAATTGAATTCCAGACTTTTTCTGTAGATCTATCCCATAAGAGCGATAAAGGCACAGAAGCATTTGCCAGGGAAAAACGCTACGAAGTACTCGGAAATCTAATTAGCAGTCATGATTTATTGCTTACAGCGCATCATATGGATGATCAGGTGGAAACGATACTTCTACAGTTGATGCGTGGTTCCGGGCCGGATGGCTTGGTTGGCATGCCACAAGCAAGAGAATTCTCAAAAGGTATTTTACTAAGACCCTTACTCGATTACTCCAGAGAAGAGATCCGTGATTATGCCTTAAGGGAATCGTTAAGTTGGGTTGAAGATGAGAGTAATAAATCAAATAAATATGATCGTAATTTCTTGAGAAATAGAATCATTCCTGAATTAATTACGCGCTGGCCAGGTGCATTAAAGACAATGCAACGCGCGGCAAGACATCAAGCTGAGGCAAGAAGTCTTATCAATGAGATATCAGGAAGTGATTTAGATGTAGTCTGCGAGAGCATATATACAAAAGTTGATATATCCAGGTTTAATAATCTATCTGGCATAAGGAAAAAGAATGTCCTCAGAGCATGGATTAAAAAAAATAAACTGGATATGCCTGATGCTCAGATTGTTGAGAAAATAATTGCAGAAGTTATTCATGCAAACACTGATAGAAACCCCTGTGTTAAATGGAAAGGAGGGGAGATCAGGCGTTATCGTGGATATCTGTATATTATGAAATTGCTTCCGGCTCATGATGTGGAATTGAATAAATGCTGGGATCTGGACGAATCACTCAAATTAACATCTGGCTATTTAAAAGCCGTCTCCGGTAAAGGTAGTGGCATCAAAAAGGACATGTTATCGAATGATATTGTCGAGATTAGATATAGACAGGGAGGTGAACAGATAAGGCTATCAGGGCGTGTAGAAACACATGAGTTGAAAAAATTATTCCAGGCCCAAGGTATACTGCCCTGGCTTCGTGATCGTATTCCTTTGATTTATCATAAAAATGAATTAATTGCTGTGGCTGATTTATGGGTTGAAAGTAAATATGCTGCAACAGAGGATGAAGCTGCATGGCAGATTATTTGGGAGTGGATAGATGACTAGTAATCTCTATGAAGCTGCTTCCGAACATATTACTTGTACTAACATAGATAACAAGCTCATCATCAGGCAGATTTTAGTGATTCAGAATTAACCATGACTGAAAACATAACATGACAGAAAAAAACATTTTAGTAAAATTAGGACGTATGGCCAAAAATATTATTGGCCAATCTAATAAATCCTCTAAGCGAAATATATATAATAATGCTGAAAGTGCTGATCTTAATCTTGACATGAGACAAAGAGAGAAAGCTATATATGGCGAAGATAATATCAAGCAACAGAAACTCTATGAGAAATGGGCAGTAAAAACATCCTGGCACCTAAAAAGCCAGGGAATTCCATTATTACTGTCAATGGATCCTGAAAAATATGCGGACGCAGATTTGGACGAAGTTACTGAAAAAAAATATCAGGACTTGTGGGCACATGCACAACATTGCGTCGAACAAGGTTTACTATTCGTTTTGAATCGGGAAAGTCCGGTAGATGAATGGGAAGCAAAGCCTATTGACGTTTATAGATGGGCCGCAATCAGTCGTGTAGAATTTCCAGAGCAATTATCAACCTTAATGGAATTTGTAATAATGTCATTGCATTCTACAGCGGATGACTCGAGTGACTCTTCGGCTAGCAAAAGTCAGAGCGAGGCCTCTTATATTCGTGATAAAGAACATATTCTAGGTGCTGCATTGGCAATGCTGGCTACTTATCCAGATCAATGTACGAACAAAAAAGGTCGAGTGAGAGCTGAGAATATCGTTTCATTAATCAGTAAAAATGAAAGCCTGTTGTTTGCAGAAAAAGCACCTGATTTATCTACAATCGCAGCCGTAGATCTTGTAAACAAATGGATAAAGACAAGTGCTTGAAAAATCTTACTAAAAAATCAGTGTACTGAGGGGGCCTTTGTATCCTGGATTTCAGTTGATTCTTCAGATTGATAATCTGTTGGCATGAGCGTGAATCTAAGGCTGATGTCTCCAATATCAACGATATCACCTTCTTTCAATTTATATCTGCCAATTTTTTCATTATTAACAAAAACACCATTAAGTGAATTTAGATCGATCAAGGTAAATTCATCGCCTTTATCCCGGTTCATTTCTGCATGACGCCTGGAAACGGAACTATCCCGTAATGTAATTTCATTGTTTTTACTTCGGCCTAGTCGACAAGTTGTTCGGGTAATTAGATACCTTGCTTTTGTCTCATCTTGTGTTACCAGGAAAGCATATGGCTTAACTTCAGGAAAGTTTATGCTGGCCATCTGATTTTTATTTTGTTTTCTTAACATCATAAAAAAAGTAGCAATAGTCAGCGCCATCAATATAAACAGTGCGACAGGTATGATGTACCATAACCAAGCCTCGAATCTATTCTTTTGTAATGGCTGCGTAACGATCTGGATGGGGGGGTGGTATAGTAATGTCTTGTATATTATTCCCAGCAGGAACAGATATTTTTTCTATTATCGTTTGTGTCTGTATGACAGGGACCAACTTAAATTTAATAGACACGGGTAGTATAGTTGTGCCGATATCTGTTTCAAATATTAGTTTAATATTAGTCTCATCGTTCACTTTGTTATTAATTATCTTGTGCAAGGGGACATTAAATTCCCCACCATTATCAAGACTGATAAAAGGCTGATTCAAAAACTTAGCAGGGATATTGAACTGGTTGTCAGCTTCTACATATATCCCCCCAGTTTCTTCACTCAGTCTCCTTAATGTTTGCAATGAGACTGATTGAGGGATAGACCTTGGGTAGCCGATGCTTGTAATAATAATTTCTGCTTTTTTCGCAGCATTAATGACATCATTATGAAAATAAGCCTTATCTTCAGCCAGACCATCTGAGAACAGGAATATTGATTTTCTATCAGCATCAACATCTTTGAACAGAGTGATGGCTTCCAGCATATTTCTGTACAGCTCTGTTGTTGAGCCAGTTGCTTTAAGATTATTTGCTGCATTATTTATCACTGAGGAATCAGAACCTATAGGAGCTTCTAGTTTCAACTCCTTATCAAAGCTGGCAAGTCCAAAACGATGATATTCTGTGGATGATGATAAAAGCTTGTTTATATGCTCGATATTCTTATCGATCACATTTTGTCGCGCGGGATCGCTGATATCGATCAGAAGTAATATTGCTGTGATGCTATCTTTGCCCGGATAGCTTTTGCCTTCTTTCACGGGAAGAAGAGTATTGGCATATTCAGCTGTAATGGAAAGGACAGGCTCGGCATTATTATTTCGATAATGACAGGACAAATCCAGCATATTTCTGGACTGCTGGCATGAGATAGTCGTATCGCCATTAATATGAGTAAGCGCAGAAACTTGTGTTGTTACAAGCAATATAAATAGTTGCAATAGGATAGAAGTGAGATATTTTTTTGATTTCATTACGTAAGCAAATTTATTAAGAATAATATCATGCATATTTTATTTATCAGGAAATAATGGGTC